>Ga0058704_10000246_pt1 | contig 29902 bp, 23 predicted proteins | sample AgamicMgSfe_FD_71363 | JGI IMG/M metagenome (GOLD analysis project Ga0058704, IMG submission 71363) | Agave microbial communities from Guanajuato, Mexico - Mg.Sf.e | ecosystem: Host-associated > Plants > Phyllosphere > Phylloplane/Leaf | place: Guanajuato, Mexico | collected 2012-05-30
CCAGTTCTTGGAGGTGAAGCACACCAGAAGACTTCTACCACCGGAGCTTCTACCCTTGGATCCTCGACCCTTGGATCTTCTACCACTGGAGCTTCCACTCTTGGATCTTCCACTCACCCAACTTCCTCTACCATCACCGACACAACTTCATCCACGACCTCCGGTGGTCTCCCAACTACAGGTCTTAGCGGCCGCACCGCTCGCGAGACCGCCGACTTTGCGACATCAGCACCAATTGAAAGTGAGGGTACGTACAAATAGGGAACCAGTTCCTTAAGTCATCATGAGCAGGAAAGGCGGCCTAGACAAAGTAGCCTGATTCATGAACCATGCATCTCACGCATGAGCTCTCCCGTGTCCCGCACCTAGAGTACATATAGTGCTGCTACACGTCATGTCTGGTCACCTGCAGTAGAATTTCCACTAACAGATCGACAGCAAGCTCCGCCTCACCCCTGTCGGGCCTGAACTCTACTTCTGATATCGACACCACTTACCACCAGCACAATGACGCCAAGACCAACCTGAATGCCGTCACCTCTGGCTCCATCGCACCAACCAAGGATACCACGGCCACCACCGGTATCACGACCAAGGACACAGCATCTCCTATCGCCTCTACTGGTGTGCCCAGCCTCGACAAGTCTTCTCACAGCCACGGCGTTGACAGCACTTCTCACGGCAACAGCCTCGCACCTAACGTCGCTGCAGCTGGAGGAGCAGGCACCACGACTGGTTCCCCTGCCACCCCTGTGAAGTCCTCGACTTCATCTGCCACTGGTACTTCCGGTGTCTCTGGCGTTGACGAGCACGGTAGCGGCAAGAAGAAGCTCTCTGATAAGATCAAGGAGAAATTGCACATCGGCTCTGAGCACAAGAAGCACTGAGCGATTGTCGACGATGACTACCGTCGAGACTGAGAGCGCGGAGAATTCAACGAGATTGAGCCTGAGCTGAGGAGGAGGAGAGGAAGACGAGGGGAGTATAGTAGAGATACCCAATTTGCTTTATCAATGGTATACCTAATAACCTATCGCCGCCAAAGGACGTCTTCGCCTTGTCCGACTTAACCTTCCATAACCCAAACATTCTCGTATTATATGCATTCAACAACCATGATCATCGTATTCGCCTCTCGCCATCCTACTCGCCAACAATCTTTTCAATCACTCCCCTCCCGCACCCAACGAATCTGCACCAAGCAATCCTCTTCTCAACATCCAGCATGCCTGCCTTCCCCTCCAGTCCATACATATCCATCAATCCATGCAATTCCTCACCAGACAAAGCCCTGACAGCCAACCCATTGACCGGCACCCTGTCACTCACGCTTCCAGCCTCGAGATCATCGCTCGACACCGGCAGCGCGATCAGGTAATCGTCCAGCTCGGTGACGCTGGCATTCATAGCTCGGTTGTGGTCCCGTTTACTGGAAATGTCAGTTTATTTGTTTTCTGCTGGAGAAGGATGAGTGGCTTACGCTTCTAGTTCTGACGCTACTACGGTGCTGGACATGGTGTTCGAGGTGGAGACGGGCAGGGAGAGGTATCGCTGTAGAAAACCCTTTGTCTCGTCGCTTGCTTTGGCGATAATCGTCAGGCGGTTGATGATCGTTTGCAGTGCGGCTGCGGGCTCGATTCGTGCTGCTGCTGGAGTCGGGACTGGCGCAGCGTGCGTGGGTGCCAGTTGTGGGCTTTGCCAGGGGAAGCGGTCTGAGTCGTCGGTGTCCGGTATGCAGGGCTTTGTTGCGGAGTGCCGCAGACTTGAACGCGTTGTGCGAGGCGCGCGTGGGTCTGGATATGGTCGACTGCGGCCGCGGCGGTTACGGCTTGCGTTGTTCGCTTGACGGTCGCGGAGGAGGCGGCGGCGTAGGTCGTCCATTGCTGGGTTTGGCACTGCGTGGCTGGTTGATTCTCCTAGAAGTTGGCCACTTCTGTGGAAGACCATAGGTGGGGATGGTGTTGCTTGCTTGACGTCTTCGGGCGGTTGAGAGAATGAGCGTCGGTGACGCATCATTTGCTCTTGATAGTGCGGTGCTGGTGGTGGCATGCCCTCGGATGAAATGAATGGTTGCCATTGTTGATTTGGTACGGAGGTGATTGAAGTGGCGCTGAACATGTTGTAGTCTTCTGACATCTGTCTTGTAAAGTTGTCGTTCTCAGCGCCTGGTAGAGTGTGGTCATTGAGCAGCTGAGGGTCGATGGATGAATTATCATTGAAACCAAAGATGCTCTCGACGGAGCCCATCATATCCATCTTGCGGCGGGTAGCAGACACGATGCTGCTGTCGTTCCTAAGAGTAAAGTCCCACACCGGTGATGAAAGAGTGTCTGTTATTGTTCTTGTGTTCGAAGTGAGCTCTTGTTGCAAACGACATGAAAGAGATATATTGAGCCGGCGTTTGTTCTCTGTTCCAGATTGATACGACCGGCCGCCTGCATGACAGCTCAGTTCAGACATGGATTTGGCGTAATGTCGACAGCAGCTTGAACAGTATCGGAACCCAACAAACATCGAAATCAATTTGTTCAAGTCCCGTGTCCGATATTCGTTGACATTCAGTAACAAGAGATATGCCTTACTCCTTGTCCTCGCCCTCCTTCTCGCTCTTTCCCCATGTCCAGACCTCCCAGATCTGATCCATGATGATATCTCCATAACCTTTACCCTCACTGAGCTTTCGCTGTGTCTCTTTCTCGCGCCTTTCCTGCCAGCCCTCTGTCTCATTTCCCATCCAGGCCTTGTCGAGCAAATTCTGCTTGGCCTTTTCTGCCTGCTCGGCGCTTATACCGTCGGCTCTGAGTTTCGCCTCGTGCTGCAACTTGTACTGTCGCTGGAACTCGGCCGCGCGTTCGTTGGCTGGCTCGGAGGTTCGGTGCCAGATGTTCTGACCGTAGCGTTCGCGGTAGAGGTAGTTGGCTGAGTAGCCGGTGATACCGGTCAGAGTGAGCGTCGTGGCGTTGAGTCTCCGTGGAGGAAGGAGGGCGATTGCTGGCGCTAATACCAAGATCGCCATGGCTGAGTAGTGAAGTGTTCGGGCGTATCTGGCCGTCTCGTCTGACGAGGGCTGTCGAGTTGGGCCCTGCGGATGCGACATCTTCAGGTAGAGTGAATGTGCGATTCGACTGGTGATCAAGAGTATGAGGTCGGTCCAATATCTGTCCAGCAATCAAGCAACAATTGTGTAAATCAGAATGTGGTGTGTATGTACGTGGATAATTAATGTCTGTCCAAAATTGTAGGAGTTGAATGACGGTATACGAATTCTGAGTGTTGACGTCAAGCAAGAAGTGCTGCTTCGAATGCATTATCCATTTCTCAGAACGAAGAAACTATTGAATTATAATTATTTTCATTATGTATTACGTATTCCTAGGCTTCAGCCTCGTCTTGGAAAGTCCTAACATCAAGTAGCTTCTAGTTACGACTTTTGACAATCGACATGTTGGAGCTCCATTCGGACTCGAAATTTTTCCCTGCCAGAGATTCCGACAGACAGTCAACTCGTACACCACAAGTGCTGGATAATTTTGGCCCTTCTTTGGTGATCTAGTCCGACTGTCTTAGCAGGAGCTTGCTGTCCAGCAGAGTCACTGAGTTCTGCGTATGCGGCTGGCTCGGCCTGCTCGCATACTGACAGCAAGATTGGTTTCCACCATAGCTGATCGGTTTTGGCAACCTCTGAAGAGGTGAAGGTGATTTTCGATAATGCTCGCCTAGTTCAGCGCATCACTTTAGATGGACTTGTTTAGCGACCATGATGTTCGAAATGATCTGGATATTCTCGTCTTCTGCTTTCGGTGTTGGTAGCAATATGTCATAATTCGCCAGCTTGGGGTCACGAGCAGTGAAGTATCCAGGAGTAGATTGGCTTCGAGACATTATACGCAAGGTTCGTAGAGAGACGACTGTGCCTCTTCGCGATGGACCTTTCGGTGGTAGGCACAGCATCCGTCGCAGCAGCATCGCATACTGCTCCCGATGCGTTTCAGTCGTACCAAAGAGAAAAAAAACCAGTAAGCCTGACGTAACACCGGGAATGAAGTTCAGAATATTGATCACTGAGCTTTTGACGGAAAGGTCTGGCCCAGACAACGAGGCAATACCTCTCACTCTTTCGTAACGTCGCCTGCTGTACACAAGAAGGTACGCCTCGAAAGCTCTGGACGATATGTGTTAGACCAACGCCCAACAGCAGCAAGAAAGGTATCGCAGGCTTACAATAGAATCACACACGCAATCATGAATCGCAACAAGAGCAAAGAGTCCACACGAGCGCCCAGCTTCGATCGTTGTCGCTTGTGACGTCTGTCGCTGGCTGGAAGAGAAGATTCGTCCGTGAGAGCACCAAATGGGTTGTCGATGGAGGTCGCGCGATGCTCTTCAGAACTTCTTCGGAGCTGGAGATACTTGATGATAATGAACAACATGCAGACCGCTGCAAGTGTGAAGCTGACAAGGAACAGTATATTTGTCACAAAAAAGGTCGCCGTGACGGACATTTGACGCTGGAGTCCGAAATGTATCGCTGTGAAGGTTGCCGGTACAACGAATGCTACGACCTTCGACAATGGATCGAGGATAGCAGCAACATGTTCCGGATTTCTCACGGGTAATCGCCAGTGCCAGACTGTGAATGTCAATGAGGTTGCCCTGTAAGTGCTTGTCAGTGATGATCCGTCGGCTGTTCGATAGGTGTGTATGATTCCCTACCAGAAGAGGAAAAGCAAAGCTTCGACGTTGTAGATGTAGAAGAGTGTCCAGTAGAGAAAGGCTTCAAAGCCGGTGTTCAGAGGTCCAAGTGACAGCTGAGGGTATTCGTATGCGATTATGGATGCTTCGTATCTTGCGATCATGAATTGTCGCCACCAGGCCATGTAGTATGTCTCCTGGCATAGAGTGTTGATGCAATTCAAAAGTGTCGCAATGGCTATCAACCAGACATCTTACGCTTGGTTAGTTGTTTCGAGTTTCGACTCGATCAGATACGTACATGAGTAAGATTCTTTGCCGCGCCACAGCACCCACAAGAGCAGACAGGCGGAAAGAAGACAAATGAGAGTATAGATCAGAACAAGGACTGCTGCCAGTAATACCTTTGGGGGCATAGCCTGGGAGTCCATGGCTAGGCCAGGTCAAGATCGACCACAAATGCGAGGGAGTTGTTTCAAGTAGGATGTTACGGGCATGGTGGTCTGAAATGTGTCTGGCCGCTGGTAATGATCGGTCGACATACTTTCCGTACCTCTTGGCCGTAGCGGTAGTACGAATTCAAGGTAGTTAACTATACCGTTGTGGAAGGCGTTCAATGGTAGTTGAGACCGCAAACGCTGGTGGACCGCGGCATACCGCAACTTGGATAATTGCGACCACATTGGCCAAAGGCATTTCAAAAGGATTTCCTAAGAGCGGCCACACACTCATTGTATCTGTTTGCCAAAGGAAAAGGCCTCCCAGTACCAGCAACAAGCATTAGCTTTGAATATCTTTCGAGATGGACGAGGTCATCTGAGGCCTGAGATTTCGAGTCCGGCAAACAACCAACAGCCGGCTGGCCGTTTGCTTGACCGTTCGAGACCCGATGTGTCGTACGTACTTTAGCCAATTGTGATATTTGCCGTGCCTCACAACCAGACAAAACAGACGGGACTGACTCGTCATGCCTTTGTTCTCCAGAGCTCACAGCACAAAACAAGACATGGCTGTTTTAAGCTTCACACGAACGTTCAGCGTCTCCAGAATGTCCAATCATGTTCTTACGGTAACAGCTATATGGAACAAGTCGTAGGTAACGAGTAAAAGGCTAAGCGGCTTAGATTTTGGCGCATTTCCACACTTTGGTTGAGCGATGTGTTCGTTGACTATCGTCGAAGGAGAACTAAGGCTGTCCATGATGGGAGGGAAATTGTAAAGGTATGGTTGGTTGCTGTCTTGGACGTCATAGAGCGGCGTCTGCCGTTGTTCTGGGACGATAACAGAATGGCCTGTACCAGTGCGAAGAACATCGAAAGGAGTGAATGGGAATTGTAAGCATCGATGACGATGATGAGGTAGATGATGGAACGGTTCATGGGTATGGGGTGACAAGTTGTTAGTGAAGAAATCCAATCACATGTCTGACAGCTTGGCACTGTTAAAGTGAGATACTATGGTAATTGGAGCATCTACTATAGTACGTAGGCCTAGAGCTCGTGGTTCATGAAAGTCTAAATCGAAAAGGGATTATAGAAGAAGTAAAAGTCTAACGTTATCGCATGGGTCCCGTCGCCAATCTAATCAGTCCAGCTCGCTACAATGAGGTATCAAGAAACAAAAATTTACAAAAGAGGCCACAAGCCTCTCACGTAGGACCAGGGGTAGCGGTCGATTATATCCCACTCGTGCCGCCGGAATATACGTCCACCGGTTTGCTGAGAAATGAAGCCACCTCTTCTGGGTTGAAGATGTGCTCAGCGTCCATCAAAGGCTCGGCAAGAGTCTCGTTGTAAAGCGGTGTACCGAGCATTTTGGCATGCTCGTCAAGGCGGTCGTAGAAGACCCTTGTAACAGTCTCGTTCTGCAGATCCATCCTGTGGCCACAGCGGTGCCACAAAACATCTGTTGGTTTAGGGAATAGGGCGCAGCAGTTACCCCAACAGTCGCCGAGGTGGGTGAGAATCTCGAAAGTGTTGGAGACGTGAGTGCGGCGCATGAGGTCGATAATGTGAACCATGGTAGGAATGGCGAGCTCGTGGACGACGCGATGGGCATGGAATACCCGCGAGAGATAAATGTAGTCGATGAAGTAGTGACGTGGAATGTAGTAGATGTCGGACCAGCCGGAACACCACTCGCCGCTGTTGATGCGGGAACGCAAACTCGGATCCAACTTATTGACGACTTCCTTGAGTGCAGGCTTAATCTTTTCATCTTGTTTCCACTCGTCATTCCACATCCAGTGACCGGGAAGCCCTGCACTCGACGTCATGCATCTGAAGGGTGGATCACTGCCATCGAGAAACCAAATTTTGTCGAGATCCTCAGACGAGAATCCCAGAGGGTCGACCCAGGAATCAAAGTGGAAATACATCAAGCCGGTCATGTTCGCAGCCGACGAGTTGCTAGGGGCGTCGAGAATGTCTTGCATGGTCTGTGCAACGCTGCTGTATATGCGCATTGTGTCCTCGTAGTTGTCGGCGGTCAAGTTGTTGAAAGGTAATTTACCCGACAATTGGGGCATACTGATATGCATACCTGCGAAGAACGGAGTATATTCCATGATTGTCGGGATCCTTTCTGGAATATGTGAGTTCCAACGTACGTAGGCCATAGCATTACGCAGTGGTGATTGAAGTGTTGGAACTTTGGACTCGGCAATTATCGTCGGAGCCAGAGTCTTGTACGAAACAAGGGCCAAGATTAATCCGATGGAAACAGTCGAGGTACCGGCAAGACCAACGTATCTCAATTTACCGTGTGTTCCGAGAACAGCAAACATAGCCATGACTGTGCCCATGAAGGTATGTGGTACGGCATCTTCCATGGTCGCATTCGTCCAGTCATCTGCTGCAGGGGCAGGCTTTGGTGCGGGGTTGTCGAGGTATAGATATGTCGCTGCAAAAACAGTGATAGTACCAGGCAGAACCAAGAAGGATAGTGGGACATGGAAAATCAAAGGCGCGACATAGAGAAGGATGCCAGTAGAGACTGCGGTAGCGAAGCACTTGACCAATGCGTCAGAGTACTTGTAGACGGCCGTGATCGCCAAACCGATGAAGACGTTGCTGACAATGACCATGAAGGCTCCCCAAGAATTGTAACCTTCGAAGAAGGAGGGTTCTTCAGGGCTGATAAGTCGAGATGCCAAGTGAATCACGGCATTAATGATGGTACCTGCTGCGTACAAAGACATGTTACAGACATGAAGAGACCCGCTCTCGCCCTTGAGAAGTGTTTGGTTGTACACTCCGGCGCTGGCGCTCACTGCGGTCTGGAAGATGAGCAAGACATATGTGGATAATGGGTAAAGCGAGCCGCTCTCTGGGTTGTACTGGGTGACAAGGACACCGCAGATTTGGAAGACGATGGCAAGCCACTGACGCTTGGAGATCTTGGTTCCAGCTGTGATCAGCAAGTTCAGAGCGGTGATAAGAGTGATGCCAGATCTGACGAGCGAAATTGTACCGGGGTCAGCCAGACGGAAGAGCAAAAAGACCTATGAGGAATTAACACGACAAGCTCATAATACGGCTCGTCGATGGTGACCTACCGAGTTGTTGATAATCGCGTAGAGCAGGGCCAAGTGGGCAAATCCAAAGACTGTGGCAGTGTTGATCTCGGAAGTGACCATTGAGACAAAGTCGAGGAGCGCTAGTCGAGGAGCTGAGCCACGCAGAGCTTGTGCTTGCTTCTGCTTCCAGACTGGCTCCTTTTCTTCCAGAGACTGACTGCGCGAGGTTGGCTCCTCGTCTGAGCTGATCCGCATATCCGCATCTTGTGAACTCTTTTCTTGGAACTTGGTCCCTTCTGAGCTGCTGTCGTCCGACAGCTCGTCCAGTGGTACATATGCGTTCTTCTCCACGTCTTGCCCATGCTGCTCGGCCAGACGCGTACGGCATTGTTGGTAGAAGAAGGATGTAGAAAGAAGGAGTTTGCAGAACTCTGAGATGGTGATCGAAGCTGATTGGGAGAATGCGTATTTGCCGTCTGACTTTTGTGCAATTTTGAAGACAATACCAATGCCGACCTGGATGATGACGAAGGCGACCGCCGCAAGGAACGCAGGACTCACGCGCGAGGTCATCGGGGTGATGAAGGCTTGTGCAAATTTGGAAGCTAGTCCAGGCATTTCGGAAAGGAATGTGATGTCTCAAACGAGAGAAAGAGTGACGGAGAAGATACGAAGAAAGGGAAAAGACGAAGATGAAAGGATAGGACGATGCGAGAATGCTATTGAGGATGACTAGATTGACCTAATTATGAATACTTGATCACCCTGAGTCGAAGCTAGATTGCAGAACGAGTACTGTTTCTCAGCTGAGTCCCCTGCGGATCGCAACGTCTAGGATTGCAAACCGAGTCCTGTTTCTCAGCTGAGTCCCCTGCAGAGCGCAACGTCTAGGATCGTGGCCAAACATGGCCCACAGGAAGAGAACGGTGTTGGGCGGCATACGCAAGAGCTATCACATTCGACAACCGTTGTGCGAAAGGTGGAGTTTGCACGGAGTTCAGCTGCATCTCGGTGGAGGTACTAGTAGGAGCAGATTGAAGGTCGAGGTGTTGAAGATACAAAGCTTGGCACAGATGCGGATCCTCGCGGGACGGTCCGCTCACCGAGCCCCTTTGACTACATCCCAGGGAAACACTAGATACATTATCATGGCCCCAGCTCCAATTAGGTTCATTGCGACCAGCGGCTCGGAACACTTGATGAAGTTGCAGATCAAGTGCTCAGAAAAGAAGTGTGTTCTTGTTCGATCAACCGTTTCGTATTCAGCTGTGTGGACGCACATGTCTACGATCAGAAGAGATAGCAAGACTACCAGACTAGAAAGCGGATATGCATTTCCACAATGGGCAGTCAAAAGCGTTGTGTCCGGATTTGACAGACAGCTGTGGCTAGCTGACAAGATTAAGGAGTCGATGTTCGGTGGGAGGATCTTCACTGTGTTTGTGAAACACATGTTGTAGAAGACGACGTTGACAATGATGTACCATGGAATAATCGAGAGAATACGGTACGGTATCTTCCTTGGCCTTGTCGATGAGACAGACATGCATATACCTTCGTGATAACAAAGAGAAGCATATTCACCGACGCTGGCCATATGTGATAGCTCATCCGTGCCATGAACTGTACCCCCAGATACTGCAGGTGCTCATTCTAGCAGATCGATCCTCCACGAGACGCTCATTTTCTGTCCACCTAACAAGGACCTTTATCCTCTGGGCATCATCTGGTCGTGAATGTCAGAATGCTATACTGTACATGCCAGCGTTCATGACCTCGTGGTTGGGCTTCTCGTTTTATTGGTGAACAGCCTTGGCCGTTTGTCGCGCGTTCCGATCGCTCGTTCCGAGCTGTCGGCCAATGATCCGCATCTATAAGCGACTGGACGAAGAGCCAAGCCTCCTCGATCGTTCGCTACGGGTACCATGTCCCGTCTACGACTGAGGCGAACGCGCTGTACGTCGTGGTTCTGCTTGCGTTCAAGCCATTATTGAGGGGGGACGTGGAAATCCGGCTGCTGAGGAAAGCTCGGCGATATTTTAGGTTACGGGAGAGGCCGGCTGGGCATACGAAAGCGTGCTAGCTTCATTCTAGTACAATACAGTACATTATCCCTCGGAACCCGCTTTTGTTGTTGCTTGACAAGCGACCAAAGAAAGGAGCCGTCCGACTGCTCCAAAGCCCTCCAACGTTCGCCTCGTACTTGGACCAAGCCATGCCTTTGTTAAGTAGTCCAAGCGTTTTGTCTCGAGAGGTCTTTTATGCTGTACCGCGCATCCTGGTCCGGGGTAGATGCGTACAGTACACTACAGAGCAATTCAGGGACAGCTTCGACCGACCCCTTGGCTGACTTCAACGGTCGAGCAGACTTGGTGCGAGATGGTAGGTCAAACAATTTCCTTTTCAGAGCTGATGCATGCGAGTGTCGTCAAAAGGGACACATCTGCGCATCATATATATTATTACCGCCTCAGATCAGTCTTTTCCTGTTGTCCATTCCTATCCTCAAGTCACTCCTTCACATCTTCCCGAGGTAATTACATTGAAATACATGGCTCCTCACGCCGAGTTGGACATGTCTATTCCAATTAGACTCTCGACAGGCTCCGGTCTACCATCTCCTCTCCTTACACCACCACACACTGTCGAGACTCCAGTCATGACCGACCTTTCGAGTGGTCTCTACACAATGGGTCAAGGCCGCCCAAGCATTCACAGGAGCATCTCCAACTCTTCGGCGACCAGGTCTCATCGCACCGAGGGCCTGAACATCATCATCCCTATGGGTGGTATCGGATCCCGGTTCCAGCGCGAAGGTTACAGGTTCCCGAAGCCCTTGATCAAGATTGTCGGTCGTCCTATGCTTTGCTGGCTCGTCGACCGCCTCGAGACCACCTCTCAGGACACACTTTGGCTCGCCGTCAACGACGCTGTTGAGCAGGAATTCCAGATTGGTCAGCTGATGAAGAAATGGTTCCCAAAGCTCGACACAAGAGTGTTGAGATTGCCATATCTTACTCGTGGTGCTGCCGAGACCCTCTACATTGTCACACAAGCTATGCCAGCTTCTCACAGAAGACGTCGTACCATTTCTCTCGACTGCGATACCATCTACCACAGTGACATCCTTACCAAGGTGCGCGAGCTCCCTGCTGGTCATGGTGCTTGCTTCTACTTCAAGGACCTCGGAAGTCAGCCAATCTTCTCTTACATTCAACTCGATCAGCAGAACACCATCCTCGACATCCAAGAGAAAAAGGCCATCTCCAAGAACGCCAACACTGGTGCTTACGTTTTCCCGAGCGCTGCTGCTCTCCAGGCCTGGGCCAATGTCGTCCTCGACTCAAAGCTCGAGCCAAGCGACAAGCAGGCCGGTGAGTACTTTACTAGCCAGCTTATCGAGATGATGATCAGCTCTGGTGAGGCCACCTTCACCGGTATCGAAGTCGACAACGACGGTTTCAGTTGCGTTGGTACTCCGAGGCAACTGGAGGAATTCCTTCTTCGCATCCACCAGGCAGACCCGGCCATCAAGCCAAAGAAGCAGAGATTCTGCTTCGATCTGGACGGAACTCTGGTTGGTTCTCCAGATGTCCCAGGCGACTACTCTACCTGCCCACCACTTGCAGGCAACATTGAGCTTGTCCAGGCTCTGCACAAGGCTGGTCACTACATCATCATCCAGACCGCTCGTCGCATGCGCACTCACAACGGTAACGTCGGCGCTGTCATTGCCGACATTGGTGCCGTCACCATCGCCTCTCTTGCCAAGTACCAGATCCCGTACGACGAAATCTTCTTTGGAAAGCCCTACGCCCACATCTACGTCGACGATCTGGCCGTCAACGCCAACCTCGATACCAGGAAGGAGCTCGGATGGCTTGCCGCCGACATGTCTGACGACACTGAGAACGCTCTTGCTGACCTCAAGCACGCCAAGAAGGCCGGTATCCTGCCCTCGAGAGACTTTAACACGATCCAGATCATCGGTGAGAAAGTCCAGAAGAGCTCTGCCTCGAGCAAGCTTCTTGCCGAGATGTACTTTTACTGCTACCGCCCAGCCGAGGTCGCCGATTTGTTCCCAGTCATTTACTCTGCCAACTTTTTCAAGGGAACCGAGACATACTCATTCACCATGGAGAAGCTCCAGGGTATCTCCTACTCTCACCTTTTGACCGCCCGCTCGCTCACTGGTGGCCGTCTGAGACTCATGCTCCAAGCTCTCCGCCGAGTGCACAGTGCCCCACCGTCGACAGAGTCGGTGGTCAAGGTCAGCGAGGATATCGAAAAGGCATTCGAGAAGAAGTCTGCCAAGTCTGCTGCTGACGTCAACATTTATGATAACTACGGATCCAAGCTTCGACAGCGTTACCAGGAGAACCGCGAGGTCTACGATACTCTCGGTGCGCGCGAGACCAACCGTACCTACGAGATGATCGTCGGCCGTCTCGACGCCTATGAGCAGGATGGCCGTGCTCTCTACGCCAACGTCATCCATGGCGACCCAGTTTTTAGCAACATTCTCCTCAACGAGGCCGAGCGCAAGGTGTCTTTCTTGGATGTTCGTTGCCAGATTGGTCAGACTCTCACCATGGCCGGCGACATTGCCTACGATCTTGCCAAGGTCTTCCAGTCTCTGCAGGGTTACGACAACGTCATCCTCTCGGAAGACGAGAGGCTCGCCGAGGCCAAGTCGAGCGGCAAGGGTGTCGGTCTCCTCATCACTCCAGAGGACCGTCGTAACCTCGAGACTCTGCAGGCAGTGTTCTGGGAGTACGTTGACGAAGCATATGACGGCCAAGTCAACCATCAGGACTTGATCACCATCACTTCGAGCTTGCTGTTTTCTCTCATCCCTCTTCACAGGCCGCTTGTGCAGCCACTCTTCCTCCAGATGTGTGTCAACCTTTTGGAGTACGAGACCGCTTGCCCTCAGTAGGGTTGCAATTTTTTCGACCGCGCTGACATGATACCTTTCTTTCGTTCCTCTACTTCACAAAAGGATTTAATTGGCGTTTGGGCATGATGAATCAATGGATGGCGTCTGAACAAGGTATCTATCCAACGACATAGATTTCTGTACATATCATACTTATGAGCATTGTTGCTGCTTTTCAACTTTATCCCTGTTTTCGAACTGTGGTTCCTCTGCCATCCTTTCTGCTGTAGTGCTGTATAGTCCCATTTACGCACTTTGGGCGAGTACATTTGATCACCAATTTTAGCAGACACCATCGTCGAGTCTGACAATCGATTACATATACAATAATGACCGAACTGTCAAGGTTTTCCCTGTCGGACAGGAGACAGTCATGGTGCTGTATTGCTAACTAATGGCAAAAGTAAAGATGCCACCTTCACGCAAGACAACTTCAATTTTCGATCAAACAGATCATGTAGATCCTTGACATCCTCATTCATGCATCGTTACGCTTGTCAGACCTGCCTGAAGCGATGTACTTCGGGATAGTCAACAAACAATAACGTACCGTGGGTACTACTCCCCCTGTCACAATTGTTGTCGTGTACGATGACGCCGCCAAATATGGAGTGTGGCTACCTGTATATCCGCACGTGAAGCCGGGATAGGAGTAGGTATTGAGTGAAGATAATGTAAACAGTACTTAACTTACTGTACATACTGAAGATCAACAACATGCAGACGGCTTTTGTTCTTGCCGAGTTCCAGAAAGCGGCAACGTTCCGGCCCACTCCTTTCCCTTGCTTCGAGTTGGAGCCTCATCTCTTAACGGTCTTGTCTCTATTTTTATCAATGATTGCAGCACTATTCCAGGCGCTCGGTCTTCTCAGCCGGCTGACTTATGACTACTGTCCTGGCTATATGCACAAGGGGCTCTGTGCGGGGCTGACGTAGCCTGGGCTGTTGATGTCCGCCAGGTAATTCACCTCATGCTGCCGTACAGTCAGATACTCTGCCTCTCGATCGGTTTCAGACCATTGGATATTCGCCTACCGCTCTCGATGGAGTATCGTTATCTTCCTCCTGTCTTGTCGTGTACACGGTGAACGGGCAGTTCCGTCCGTCCATTTTGGTATCCAGTCATTCACTTTCTTGTCTCTGTAATGATTTAGCGCACCGCTCGAATATTGTTGCCGATCTGACCTCGGTCATTTGTCTACGCACAATGTACAGCTCCACCACAACGACCGAGGCGTGGCCTCACGTCAGAACATCGGCGTTGGTGATTGGTAACTATCGTGACGAACCGGACTCGATGGCACTCAACGAGATGACCGACTCCTTTGGTCCAATGTTCGACTCATACGACGGAAAGAAGAGAGAACGGAGCATGGCGTCTCGAACAATCATGAGAGTCACGTCTGGAATACTTCACAGCTTCCATTTCAAGATGAGGAGGATGCTGGTTTACGTCTTCGTCATGGTGCTACTTGCAGGTTTGGTATCTCTCTTCCGTATCAGAGCGCCAGGAATCCTCGAGATGAGCAGTCCGAACCAGGTCACGAGTCATGCCCAGGATCAGCACCCTTCCAAACACCGGATTGAAGTGCTCGTGAATAGGAATGAACTCGAGTTCCAGACCATGGTTCAGCGACAGTCAGAATCACTTGAGGAAGCCGTGCGGGAGTACAGACGGAGATACCATCGCAGACCGCCATCTCGCTTCGCAAGATGGTATGAACTGGCAATGGAACGACATTTTGTCCTGATCGATGAATGGGATACAATGATATCTAGCTTGGAGCCTTGTTCGGGACTGAATCCAATCACTTTGGCCGCTCGCGTGCAAAGTCGGCTTGCGCTAAGCGGTGTAGCCGAGATGACCTCCCGGAAGAACGCATCACGAATGACACGACAAACTGGGACCTTGACATGTTCAAGGAGATGATGTCAAGAATGCCATGGGAAGAGATGATTACTAATGTCACGATTGCTGTCAACACCATGGACGAGCCTGGCGTCAGCGTATCGCAAACGGTTCTGGAGACTGCCCTCTACACGGCTTCGAAGCAAAAGTCGACCATAGACGGATCTTCTCCGGAGGTCGAGGAGGAAGATATTGACGGCATGGGGTTTTCGGGCCACTATCTGCGCTTGCTGCGCTCCAACTGCGCTGTCATGAAACAGGGCGTCTTTGTCGAGTTCCTCGACAGCTGGCTCGTGCCGTGGGTGCATTTCATCCCCATCACTGTGGAGGCCAAGGAGTTGCGCGAGGTCACCAGGTTCTTGATCGAGGAACCCGAGGGCCAGGTTTATCGGTGAAAAGATTGCTATGCAGGGCCGGCAGTGGTCGAGAAAAGTAGCGCGCAAAGAGGACATGGAGCTTTATTTCATGAGATCGTTGATGGAGCTGGAGCGGATCATGAGTCCCAAGAGGAATGACATGTATTATGAAGATTGAATAGGGCATGTGGGTTTGTTATAGAGGCGTTGTAGGCTGCCGTATACCAAGTTTTGATACTGTAATTTCTGTATATACAATTCTTTTCACAGCGGAGCAAGGATAGTGTCGAAGTTTGTTCAGGTTTCTAACAAGATATCGATTCAACAGCTCTACTTGGGTCCATAGGTCGCCTTAAGCCTCGACAACAAGTGATCCCTCGCAGTCAGCGTCGCCCCATTACCATCAACCTCGCCCTTTTCCTCTGTGAATCTCCTAACCACATCGCTCGGCACAGGTATCAATTCAACCTCATCCAACGGATGACAAAAATACGCAATCGAGTAGCGATCTCTCGTCGTGCCCTTGGGGAACACAACCCTATGCACCGTAGACCTCAACAAACCGCCAGTCCAATGCGACAACAAGTCCCCAATATTGACCAACACAGGCACCTCCCCTTCGCCCGCGGGATCAACCTCTACATCCTCCCATCTCCCATCCTCACCCCGAACCTGCAATCCAGGCTGCCCCATCTGCTGGAACAACAACGTAATAGATCCATAATCACTATGCGCACCAGCCCTGACATCCTCATCTTGATCCTCATCCTCCTCGCCCTCCCCATCATCGCGTTCTAGAGGCGGATAATGCAGCAGTCGCAACACACTCCCCGTCTCGCCGATTCCATAATGCCTCTCACTGAACCAACCATCCCTTAGCTCGAGGGAGCGTTCAAGAAGTGCCAAAATCACCGCGCAGAGCCGTTTACATTCGCCTTGAAAAACTACCAACTCGTCTCTGCGCTCCTCCAACACGCCACTGAGGTCTTGCAGCGAGATCTCATCGCCGAGATTGAACGTCTCCTTGACGTCTGCGCCACGGGCCGGGTCGAGAGACTCGTTGCGCAGACCCGAGTAGCCTCTATTGTTGGTTATTGGATGTTGGGATTTGATGACTTGAGAGGAAGCGAAGAAGGAAGCGGAGAGGGAGAAGAGAGACGAGAGGGTTCTTGGGGGGATTAAGGAGGAGGCCGCGGAGATGTAGACGAAGCCGTGGGTGCGTAGGGCGGAGAGGAGAGAGGTTGCTGCGGTCGGGTTGGAGGGGAAGATGTCCAGGACCGGGATCTGGGCTTTGGATGGCATTGATGGGTATCTGATCACTTGTTACAGCGATGTTGCGATGGTCGATCGTTGTCAAGATGTGCCGTGGTGCGGTGTTGGTTTCGCTTGGTTCAAGCTTGTCAGGCTGTGGAGTTCGACAGATAACGAGACTCGTAGAATAAAATGTCACACCTAGCGATGGATGTGAATCGTTCATGGCCCACGAGATGAGTCATGGGTGGAGTGCACACCACAAAGTGCGATATTCATAGCCTTGTCAGTGTCTACGGTCATGGTTGCGAGTATTTCGCCATTCGTGGAGCTATACATTAAAGCAATCATTGACGTCGGTCACCTGTGTTCGCATCAACCCAAAATGGTCAATCGAGCATGTGCGGTGTGTATAGGCCACGTAAAACATCATCAACGACAGAAGCACTGTACACAATATCGTGACAAACTCATTCCCGCATGGCCAAAATCATTGTATTCCGCTACGTATGATACATGAAACCAATGCAGCCATGCCCAGCTCGGCCTAAGCAGCCACTACCACTGGCCGATCGAATGAATTGATTGGTATAAGCGTAACCCATGCTCGTGAAACAAAAAGGTATAAGTAAAGAAACAATGAAACAATCGCGCCCGCGCCATGCTTGCTCGCTCGTGTAGTATTGACCAATCTCATAACATAATCTCTGAAAACCCGTCACGCTTCATATTCTATGTTTTGTGATCATGCCTGAGTCTGCGCGGGGATGTTGGTACCTCGCTGTAGATACCCCTTCAATAGTCCGTCCAGCTCGTCGGATAGACCTTGCAGGGTCTTGGATTCTTCGGCGAACAAGCCCGCCATGAGAGGGTGACTCCTGTCGACCGGCTTAACATTTGATTTGTCGTGAATAATGACGAGCATATCGCGAACGTCATTGTCACCATCGAGCCAGGCCTTGAGCCCGGCATCGGACCAAGTTGTGTTTGACGATGCTGGTGAAGGCGAAAGGTGGTTCCTTGAGGAAATTGTCGACGACTTGGAATCCTGACGGTGTGGGTCTCGCATCATTGGCTCTTCTGGTGGAGGTGGTGTATGTGACACGAAAGGTACCGAATGGGGGCCATGATTTGGTAACGTTGGCGATTGAGGCTTCGAGGGTGTCGGAGTTGCGTCCTCGTCTTCTGCCCTTTCCTGCTCCATCTGTCTATAGTCGACCGGCGCGACGGAATGTACATTGGTTGTGGTAGGTGGTGGCTCTCTGTGCTCGAGCGTTGGCTCTGTTTGTTGGTGTACTGGTTCGGCTTGTCGGAGCATAGGCTCTACTTGTTGATGCACTGGCTCCACGTGTCGGAGCGCATGCTCCTCTTGCTTTAAAGATTCTTCTGGTTCAACACGTTTGTGTTCCATCTCATGTGGTGCTTCCATGAGGCTGGGAGGAGTAGAGCTCGTTCCACGTGCTTCCTCGGACTCGTCTTCGTCCGGACGAAGCTCCTCATCTGAAGAGTCAAACTCCATTTGTTGCATCGGAATGTGTACCGCTTCTGTTCCATGCATGAAAGTCGGGGCCGAAGACACAGTGGATAATACAGACTCGTCAACATCGTCGTCTTCTGCGATATGTGAAGAATCCAAATCTCCCGCGTCCTCAACATCGTCTTCATCTTCGTCAAAATCATCAAGCGCTTGCCGCGTCTTTGCCTTTTTCGTCTTGCCTTTGGAACCAACTCTCTGCATCTGTTCTCCTCGCTGGGATGAAACAGGCGCAATCTGTTCTTCCAGTCCGGTAGGCGCTTCGTAAGCGACCTGTGAACCCTCGAGTTCGGCCACAAAGGACGAGTCCGGTGTGCCAGAAGCGTCAAGAGCTTTGTCGTCGGCAAGGTTAGACTGGCCAGGCGCCACTTTGGTGAGCTTGCCCTTCTTTTGCTGTGATGCTTTGCGTTGAACTTCTTTACTCTTGGCGACGGGATCGCCTAGTGGTAGTGATGCTGTCGAGTGTCTCGCAGTGTCGACCGAAACCCTCTCAACGTCTCCCTCGCTGACAAATTCCTTCTTCTTTGCCTTTTCTTCCTCCTTTGCCTTTTTCTTCGACGACTTGAATAATCCACTCAGCATTCCGGACTTTTTCTCCTTCTTCTTCTTTTCTTCCTTGGGTTTGTCCGATGGAGATATCGTCTTTTCCAAGCTGTCGAAACTAGTGTTTGCGACTTCCGCAGTTCGGACCAGACCAGTCGAATCGTCGCGGAGCAACTTAGGAGTGATGGTCAATTTCCGCGTCTGACCGCTCTGACCAGACTCTTCGCTGAGCCAGGAGTCTGTGTTGCGCGGAGTACCCTTTCGTGATTTGAGTGGTGCCGCCTCGGTCTGGTCGACCAACTTTGGACTATTCAATGGCTCCTCCTCGAACGAATGTGCATCCCGCGTTGGACTTGTTGGGTCCGTCTCAGACAAATCATCTACACCGTTTGTGAGTGCCGTTTGTTGCTCGTGAGATGTTTGCGTGCCGTGACCATTGGTCATTCCACCGTTGACAATTGAGTCTGTTCCATCCTCCTCCTCAGAAGAGTACTCGTGGTCGGAAGCTTCGACATAGGTGGGTTGTCCGAACTGAACGTTCTTGGTATTACGCCTTCTGATGGCTTTCTTTAGAGGATTCTTCGATCGTTCGGCATTGTCGCCGAGCATTGCTGCGGATAACTGTCATGTAGTCAGCAACACATGCCAATCAAATTCGTGCCTGACTTACATCGACATTTCTGTGCTTGTTTAGACGTGCAAGCCTCTCTGTCGGTGTTTCAATGTGCTCGGCCGGAAGGTAACCTGGGATTGTCAGAAACGAACCAAGCAAAGAACAGTACTGCTTACCAATGCTACTGTCTTTCACAACACGGACGAGCCACCAATAGCTGTTGGTGTCGTCCAATAACACCATGGTGTCTCCCTTTGTGGCATTGGCTTGTCCTTCTACGGTTGCGACAAATGTGTGTAGAGCGTAGACAAAGTCGAAATCAATATCTTCTGTTTCTTGTAAGCATTCGCCACCCCATCCAGAATCAACGAAACGATCATCAGAGTAAAAGGAAATGTCTCCGTAGTCATCATCAAATTCGTCAAGATTCGTTGCCATGTCGTGATCGGCGGACACGTCGCTGACTGTCGCCCAAGAGCACGCCGATTCTGTTGGAGAAGGTGATCGATTTTCCAGGGCAGCATCCAGTAGAGGGTCATGAGCAGGTAAGAGCACGTCGGTCAGATCAGTAGCAAGCCTCGCTCTTTCATCCTCTTCAGCATCCAATTGTAAGCAAACCTGAGACATGTTGCTGTTTTCCGCGTACATTGCGTGCGGCCGTGTGCCTAGTCGTTGCGATTGTGCGCATGCCAATGTAATCTCATTGTCGTCCACGTCGCTGTTGGTTCCGATTGTACTGACAGTGTCGTCCAGAATATTGTTGCATGATCCCTGGTTGTCGTCATACTCACCGACCTGATGATGACTTTTGGAGGAAAGCGCATGTTGGTTTTCTTGGGCAATGACCCATAATGGTAGATGCAAAGGCGACTGCAAATACGGAGACGATGATCGCTGTGTTGAAGCTGGCGAATCGTAGTCTCCGGCTGCGGTAGCCGATAAAGGGAAGCGGGTTGACTCGTCCACAAAGGGAGAGGGAACAAGCGCAGGAGAAAGGGAATGAGTAAAACAAGCTTGCGTAGGCGTCAAAGAAGAAGATCGCGCGGGCCAAAAAGGCGAGCGGCTGCGGTACGCACCATCGTCAATAGAGGGGGAACTGGAAATGCGGTCCATCATGTCGTCGTCTGAAGTCGCTTCGGTATCTGTGTCCGACTCTGCAGTAGACCGTGCATCGTCGCCGTCCATACCGTCAACATCGTCGGACCTCGATCGAATGTCTTGGCCGTCTCTTGGAGATCCCCATGATTCTTGTAAATTCTGTTCTTCGGTGTGTCTCTCTTCCATTACGTGTCTGACTTCGGCCGCCTGGTGCGCGCCTACCAAATGTTCACTAAAGTCAGCATGCTGTACCGGGGAACGCTTGGTGTGATCTTGAGTCGAGGGTGCATCCTGGTCTTGTAGGTCTAGAGTGTCTGGTAGAAGAACGGAGAGTCAGCGATGCTCAAACTCGGTCGATTGATTCCTGCTCACCAGCTCTGACAATGGCTGGTCGTGTCATGTTCGGTTATCCAGTGGCTGTCCAAGAATTCTAGCAAACGGTCGGGGCGCAATGTATGCGCATGCACACAAGACTGCACAGTCGGATAGTCGAGTTGTTTTGAGGGTGTTGTGTCGCCGGAAGATTGAGACAGACTGGTATTTTCCAGAAAGAACGCGCGATAGAGAGTCACCAGAGAGCGGTCATGAATCCGTGGGAAACCTGGGAATCTTTTGGTAGGCAGTTGTCGCGCAACGGTCAAGGACCAGCCGTTGATCTCGTTCAGGTCCGACAATGGCAATCAGCAGTGCAGAGCGCGTCGAGAGAGATGACAGTCCATGAGAATTGGTCAGTATGATAACTTAAGTTATGCAGGTGAGGTGGTGTAAGGTATCAATTAAAAAAGTGGTCGGTTGGTGACAGTATGTTACGACCAAGACGGGAGTTGCGAGTTGCGGAAGCGGAAGCAGGGTTGGGGACCGTGATTGGCGTAGGATTACTGCACGGTACGGGGCACTCTCAGGCTCTCTCTCTCTCAGTCGTCTCTTGCTTTACAGTCCACATCAATACCCGGTTCCTAACCAGAATTGTCTTGGCTCTGATTTCCCGCGTCACCGTCCTTCTGATTGGCCGTATTATTGTTATCCATGCCTCACGGACGACGGCATCGGCCCCGGATTGATGACCTTGATAATTATTATGCTTTCGGAGATCCAACAAGTCTCCAAGGTATCCAATCACTATTACTGTACGTCGTTGCGATCTTCGACATTCACGGCGGTGTAAAATATGCGATACTTGGTCGATGGCGCAACGTATCGTACGAGCTAACGCGAGGATGCCTCACCGACACACCATCATGTCCACGACCATGATCGTTTCAGGTTTGCTCAAATAGATACAGTATTATACCTTGTCTTGGCAGGTACATGTACAGTATCAATGGCGTCAACACTCAGGCCTCGCTCAGTAGGTCACGGTACTGTAGAATCATTGCATATCACCGGACATTATTGATGGTCAAAACATAATGGATACCATTTGATGTGGTGGGGTATAAGTGCGCTACTGTATGTATGTCTCGTGTTGTCATGTCGTCGTGATACTGCAATGCAAACAATCAGGAAACAATTGTGTAAAAAACCAAATGAGATCAGTTCTTTTCGGCGCCCGTGTCTTGTTGCTGCAGCCTATCTCTTCTTTTGGCCAACAGGCTTTTGAAAGATCCTAGCCATTGTGCCCAAGAGTCCACATCCGGCGCGCACAAGCGGTGGTTCCTCTCTTCCGTGATGAGCTGCATACAAAACCGCTTGCTGTTACTCATATTATCGAGCTCGACTGCGTTGATTATGGTGCCAAAAGGGATGATCTTGAGAGCGGAATATTCTTCCTCATTCTTATACATGGCGAGTGCTTTTGGCCGCAGTACCATCCAAAGCTTCTTCCATTGACGGACACCAGATGTCGTTTTCAGGAGATACAGCCAGCCTTGACAGACAACCCTCTCCGCGTTTTGTAGACGAACGAGATTGGCTTGCAGATCTCTGTTGCGAGATTCGGCTTCCTGTATAGGACCTTTCGGAAGTGGTTGTGAATTTCCGTAGACTGCCTCTGTGTTTGTGTTCTCCGTGTTGACAAGCTTGACTTGTGGTTCCATCTGAGCTAGCGATAAAGTCGACATTCGTGCTGCTGGTCCAGCATCTGACAAGTCGGAGAAGGAACCATACTCTGGTCCCGAATAGTCCAAAGTTGCCGATGGTCGACGCGCCTCATGAATAGGTGACGCCTGTGGTTTTCGTATAGGTGTGCGTTGTGGGACGAACATTTCTGCATCCGAAGACGAATAGTCCGTGACTGTGGTTCGTGGTCCTGACGCACCGTGTCTCTCGAATCCAGAATACATGCTCTTGGCTCCTCCTGGGCTCGCGAGACTCATTTGTTCTTCATCGTGATCGATTCGAGCTTCACGCCTAATTTGCTCGATCCAATCTTGTGCCTCTTCGTTGCTCTTGGCCTCAAAGTGAAAGTTCCTCGACGGAGAAAAGACTGCAAATACATGCTTTGCTTTACCCTTTGGGTCGTTCTGTCGCGCAATGGCCGTGACGTCGGATAATATGATTTTGTGTCTAAGCTTGGTTTCTTCTGCATCGCGGTAGATCGACAACAGGTTGGGTCTGAGAACGAGATGTACGGTGTTCCATGATTTGACCTTCTTCCTGCGCTTCTGTATTGGTCCTGATTTGATACGTCTGTCAAATTCGAAGCTTCCGTTCTGATTGACCGGAGAAAGTAGATCGATGTTGAGCTGAACTGCTCGCAGGTTGTTGTTCGAGGGCGATGGCAGTGTGACTGGCGGATCGAGTCGTAACACACCTCTCTCAGGTATTGTTTGAGGTTGTGAATTATACGTGGCAGCAATGGCGTCCGTCATGACGATGCTGAAGACCTCATACGTCCGAGGGATTGTTGGGTTTAGATGGTCAGACTTGTATTATTGACTGAGACAGAAGTGACCGTTGCTGGAGGGTGTGAACATTCGACGGAAGTACGGCAAGAAGCGAGCGTGACAGGCAGAGATGATCAACAGTCCAAGAGCACCAGTAATCATGCGCTACGCAGGTCGAAACTCGTCGGAAATATATGTGTCAGTTAGGCGATGCAGATGTTTTGAAAAGTCCGTGGTTGGCTAGTCTCCGATCTCTAACACGGGCGCAAACAATGCGGTGGTGTGGTGCGGAGCAACTGCAGATGCACTTATGATACAGCTTCCGCATCCGGCAAAGTGTGTCGCGAAATGACGTTGTCTCGGAATTTATTATTATATTGCGGTGGATGCCTACGAACGGAATCCGGGGTACAGTAAATGGGTGAAAGTCGATGAATGGCTGCCATGAGCCTGTTAGACCGTCCGAACATACTCTCACCAACAGAGCACGCGATCAGCAATAGACCAGCTTTAGTACATCTAGAGTGTATCGATTCAAATACGTTCTAAATCAAAGCGCCGACCCAGGAGCACCAGAAGGAAGGGAAACGATGCCTGTGGTGCAGCCAGAAAAGCTGGTTAAGCTCCAGCATTCTGGAGATGGAATCAGAAATGTATACACACTCGAGTTCTTAATATGTATCCGATGCTAATCGAGACTAGATCTGTATACTTGCCCATGTCGTATGTCTACATCACCTTAACTGTCAAGCACCATCTTAACGCAATTCCATCAGGACCATGGCAAGACTTCTTTCTCCGATGCTCTCATTGCCACCAATGGTATCATCTCACCAAAACTCGCGGGCAAGGTCCGTTACCTTGACTCACGGCCGGATGAACAGATGCGCGGTATCACAATGGAATCCTCTGCCATCTCGTTGTACTTCTCCTACCTGCGAAGGTCGGCTCCCGATGCTGCCCCCGAGCAGCGTGAACATCTGATCAATTTGATCGATTCTCCTGGACATATTGATTTTAGCAGTGAAGTCTCTACTGCTTCTCGGTTATGCGATGGCGCTGTTGTCCTCGTGGATGCTGTCGAGGGCGTATGCAGTCAGACCGTGACTGTTCTGAGACAGACCTGGAACGAAAAGTTAAAGCCAATCCTCGTGGTAAACAAGATGGACAGACTGATCACCGAGTTGAAGATGACGCCTGCGGAAGCTTACACACACCTGACAAAACTATTAGAACAAGTAAATGCTGTTCTGGGTAGTTTCTTCCAAGGTGAGCGTATGAACGCAGATCTACGGTGGAGGGAGAGGATAGACGCACGCGTTGCCGCTGCTGGGTCGACAAACGAGGACGGTGCAGACGCAGATGGTGACTCCAAGATTCCCAAGCCAAAGGCAAAGGTGCTGGAGGACGAAGGCGGAATTATCACCAATGACGACTCGGATCAGCTGGAAGAGGAAGACGACGAAAGTATCTATTTCGCTCCAGAAAATAACAACGTCATCTTCGCGAGCGCCATTGATGGATGGGCGTTCACTCCCCGGCAGTTTGCAGCACTGTACGAAAGGAAATTGGGCATCAAGCGATCGATTCTGGAAAAGGTTCTCTGGGGAGATTTCTATTTGGATCCCAAGACCAAGCGAATCCTCGGAAGCAAGCACTTGAAGGGAAGACATCTCAAACCAATGTTTGTACAGCTTGTGTTGGAGAACATTTGGGCTGCATACAATGCCACAGTCGGTGGTGATCACGGAAAAGGTGATCCAGAAATGCTGGAGAAAATCACAAAATCACTCAACGTCACGATTCCACCACATATCAAAAGATCTAAAGATCCCCGTTCTCTCCTGACGACAGTGTTTTCATCATGGCTTCCTCTCTCTACTGCTGTCTTGGTCTCAGTCATTGAGCAGCTGCCATCTCCGCCAGTAGCACAAGCTGCTCGAGTTCCTGCTCTTATCGAATCCTCACCAGCCTCATCACATATCGATACAAAGGTCGTCTCCGCGATGACAGATTTTCACAAGAGCAGAGACGACCCGGTGGTCGCATATGTCAGTAAGATGGTCGCTGTACCAGAAAGCGAGCTACCATCGAACAAGCGAAAAGGTGGAATGCTCACGGCCGAAGAGGCTCGCGAACTTGGAAGAAAGAAACGAGCAGAAATTGCCAAGGCTCAGGCGCTTGCCAGCGGCGAGAAGTCGGATGTATCTTCAGTGACTGACGCGCTGAGCGCTGTCGCGATTGGTGAGGATGAAGACGAGGATGACGGTACAAAAGACGAGGCGAAGAATGAGACTGACGATAATCCCGAGCATCTGATCGGCTTTGCCAGGTTGTATTCGGGTACCCTAAATGTCGGCGATGAGATTTACGTACTGCCTCCTAAATTCACCCCTGCAGAGCCTCACGCAGCTCCTGAGCCAAAAAAGATTACTATCACAGCACTGTATCTGCTTATGGGCAGGAGTTTAGAGGCTCTGACGTCTGTCCCTGCTGGCTCTATAGTGGGTATCGGTGGTCTTGAAGGAGCAATTCTGAAGTCAGGTACAATTTGCTCCCAACTAGAGGGTGCTCCCAACCTCTCCTCCACCGGTGCAATCAGCACAAATGCTCCTATTGTGAGAGTCGCCTTGGAGCCAGCCTGGCCAGGCGACCTTGAAAAGATGATACGAGGATTGAGATTGCTCGAACAAGCAGATCCGGCCGTCATCTATGAGCAGCTCGAGAGTGGAGAGCATGTCATTGTCACGGCCGGTGAACTGCATCTCGAGCGATGTCTGAAGGACCTGAGAGAGAGGTTCGCGAAATGCGATATCCAGGCTGGAAAGGTCATTGTGCCGTACAGAGAAGGTATCGTCAAAGCAGAGGAGATGAATCCACCTAGAGATGCTGCACTCGGTAGGGGCAAAATCGAAGCCGTGACGACGAGCAAGCAAGTCACTATCAAAATGGCTGTACGACCAATGCCGGAGGCTGTCACTCAATTCTTGATTAAGAATGCTGGTGCTATCAAGAAGCTGTACTCGCAACGCAAAGCAGAAGAAGAACGACGCATAAGATCGTTGGCATCAAATGCGGAAGACGGCGCAGCTCCGACGGAACAGACAGGCGAAGGCGACAGAATTGAAGAAGCAGTAGACACAGAGACTGGCACCGTCTTATCAATGGACGACTACAAGAAGCAACTCAGCGAAGCCTTTGCAGAAGCAAAAACCGAGAAAGACATCTGGCAAGACGTGGTCGAAAGAATCACGTCTTTCGGGCCTCGACGAACAGGTCCGAACCTCCTCATCGACTCGACACCAGAAAACATCTGCGGCAAATTCCTCCGCGAATCTCACGAGCAAACCGACAGCACCGAGACCTCTAGCGATGCACTCAACCTCCGACCGCAGGACTTCTCAGACAAGATATCTTACGCCTTCCAGCTAGCAACTCACCAAGGCCCGCTGTGCAACGAACCAATGCAAGGCGTCGCCGTCTTCCTCGAAGCAGTAACGCTAAACACCACATCGACTGACGACGAGACCTCACGCTCCAACCTCGGCCGTCTGACAGGCGAAGTCATCAAAGCAGTACGCGACGGCATCCGCACCGCGTTCCTAGACTGGTCCCCACGCCTGCTGCTGGCCATGTACTCGGTCGAGATCCAGGCGTCGGCCGAAGTCCTCGGACGAGTGTACGGCGTCATCACGCGGCGACGAGGACGCATCATCTCCGAGTCGCTGCTGGAGCCGTCGCCGAACTTTACGATCGTCGCGCTGTTGCCCGTGGCTGAATCATTCGGTTTCGCGGACGATATCCGTAAGCGAACGTCTGGTGCTGCGAGCCCGCAGTTGATCTTTGAAGGGTTCGAGATGCTGGATGAGGATCCGTTCTGGGTGCCGTTTACTGAGGAGGAATTGGAGGATTTGGGTGAGTTGGCTGATAGGGAGAATGTGGCCAAGAAGTATGTTGATGCTGTGAGGGAGAGGAAGGGCTTGTTTGTTAAGAAAAAGGTTGTTGAGCATGGTGAGAAGCAGAAGACGCTGAAGAGGTAGATTTGTGTAGAAGAGGATTCGGATTGGATTTTACGTATCATACACCATTTTTTTGACTGTGGTTCGTCATGCCGTTGGGAATACCCACGAGGAAGAAACTTGGTATACTCCGTGACACTCTTAGTCTGAATGCGCTTTTGCCCAATCCCTATACCAGTCGAGACACTCTGCGTTGGCAACAGAAGCAGAGGTCTTGACATTCAACCCGCATAGAATCTGCTTGACCGCTCCTTCGACCCTGGTGATTCGTTAATATTTGCGAGTCATCCGCAACATACAGACAACACTTACTTCTTGCCATTCGTCGTGACTGGAATCTCAGGACACTCCTCAATGATACCCGGCACGTGCCTGGCACTCAACTCCTTCCTAACGACATCCTTGATCCTCTTAACCAAAGCATCAGAAAACGTCCTTCCCTCCCTCATCTTGACAAACAGCACCACAGTCTCATCTTGGTCCGTCTCCCTGCGTCGACCAATACATAGCCCGTCCTCGGTCTCTCCGGCACAGTACTCGAGCAACAGATTATAGATCTCCGCACTACCGAACCTGACGCCACCGGGCTTGAGAATCCCGTCCGAACGTCCGAGCATATACAGTCCGCCAGTAGCAGGGTTGAAGCGGATGAAATCACCGTGGTGCCAGACGCCGTCGAAGGCCTCGAAGTAGCTCGATCGGTACTTGGACTCGCCGGTCGGACCCCAGAAACGCACGGGCTGGCATGGGAACGGGCGGACGCAGACCAGGTCGCCTGCTTCGCCGCTGGACGACACGTCGGTGCCTGCGTAGTCCCAGGCGCGCACGGCCATGCCTAGACCTAGGACTTGGATCTCGCCGCAGTAGACGGGTGAGAGCGGTGAGGACGCGCCGAAGAGAGAAATTATGTCTGTGCCGCCGGTTATGGAGCCTAGGTTCACGGCGCCAAAGGCTGTGTAGACGTAGCTGAATGTGCTGGGGGCGAGTGGTGAGCCGGTCGAGTAGATGGCGCGGAGAGTGGGGGTGGGGATGTTGTGGGCGGAAGGGATCAGGGTTTTTTGTTCGAGGATGGAGAGGTACTTTGCAGAGGTGCCGAAGTGGGTGATGCCGAGTTCGGAAATCAGTCGTGGCATGGCGAGGTCATCAGGGTTCGATGTGTTTGCATCGGCGGAAGAGATGTAGCGGAAGGGGGAGCCATCGTAGAGAATTAGAGTTGCGCCTGAGGCGAGGCCTGAGACTAGCCAGTGCCACATCATCCAGGTGCAGGTCGTGAAGTAGAAAAGGCGGTCGGAGGGTCCAATATCGCACTGTAAGATGTGCTCCTTTTTGTGCTGAATCAGAGTACCAATGGCGCCGTGGACGATGCATTTGGGGGCTCCGGTTGTGCCGGATGAGTAGAGGATGTAGACGGGGTGATCTGGGTCGAGCTGCTTGAATTCAAGCTTGGAGCTCGACGCTGCTGACGACGACTTGAACTGCTCGTACGTGATGACCTTTTCCTTTAGTGCGTGGTTGGAGAGGTTTGTGGCGAAAGAAGGAACAGTCTCAAAGATGACAACTTGACGCAAAGTGGGCAGAGACATGGCAATCTCTTCGACTTTTGGCAAAGTTGGGTGTGTCTTACCGTTGTAAATGACAGCATTGTCACAGAGGAGCATGACTGGCTCGATCTGCTTCATACGGTCAAGGACGGCGGTGACACCAGTATCCGGGCTGACTGCAGTCCAGATGGCTCCGAGCGAAGTGGCAGCAAGCATAGCCACCAATGCATTGGTATGGTTTGCGACGAAGCCGGCGACTCGATCTCCGACTCGAACATTGGCAGCGATCATGCCGGCCTGACATTGTCGAACTCGCTCTCGTAGATCCTCCCAGGTGACTGTTTCGCGACTGATTTCGGTTGCGGCGATGATGGCGGGACCGGATGGGTCGACTTTTTGAGTAGGAAACAAAAGATTCTCGGCAAAGTTGAGCTTGGCACCTTGGAACCATGAGGACCTTGGGAACATGTTCTTCTCATCGGATATCACCTAGGTGGTTTGGTAAGCGGGGGTTCCAATGTACCGTATCAAACGGCGATTGTCACCTTCTGATATGGTTGCGATGCTCGGATCCCAACATACTGCCACGCTGCGGCCCAAAAGTCCGGTATTTGATTGATGCTCCATTGATAGAGGTCGTCATATGTATTCAGACTCAGATTATGTTGTTTGTTCACGCTTTGCAGGAAATCCCACATCTGTGTGCTTTTGGGGTCGGGATGCCTCCATAGCTCTTGACCAGGCTGCACCTCTTCCGGCGAGACATTCAGATCATTCGATTGTACAGCCATGGTGAATGAATGAATGAACGATTGATTGAACGTATGATATTTCTGCAACTGACTGACAACAAAATGTCTACTACTACTGCTACGCACCCAACACGCGACCAATTGACGTCGGGATATTCGTGGGGGAAGCCTCGGGCATCGGGACCACTCGCAGTTCAACAAGACACAAAACTCTCGGCATCCCGACCCAAGCAGTGCGATACTGCATAGGTACTACCGATTCCATAGGGTACGGATGAGGCGTGTGTAGTTGCACGCTGTGTATGCTGCTTGC
>Ga0058704_10000248_pt1 | contig 29859 bp, 19 predicted proteins | sample AgamicMgSfe_FD_71363 | JGI IMG/M metagenome (GOLD analysis project Ga0058704, IMG submission 71363) | Agave microbial communities from Guanajuato, Mexico - Mg.Sf.e | ecosystem: Host-associated > Plants > Phyllosphere > Phylloplane/Leaf | place: Guanajuato, Mexico | collected 2012-05-30
GCAGTTGATGAGCACCTGGCTGAATCCATCTTCCGCGAGATCCGGCGGTCGAGACCAGCTGGAGCCATTACGCTTCAAAAGCTGGAACTGCATGTCGCTGGTGGTTTGACCGCATTTGGATATAATGACGGAACGTATGAGGATTTCACGGACAACCTGCTGCGAGTCCTTGGCCGATCATGGGTCTGCGAGCAGCATCCCCGGGACGACATGCAAGATCAAATCCTTACCAAAGAACTAGGTCAGCGTGCGAGAGAGCAGGCGGAGAAAGACATGGGAAGCAAGCTCTGGGAATATGAGACAGTGGTTCGTAGGATTTGGCCAAAGGATGAGGACGATGACTGGCGGAAGGACTGGCGGAGCTTCTCGTTGCGTGATGCGGACTATAGTGTCAGCGCATGGATTGAAGCACAGAGACAGAGCAAATGAGACTTCGAATTGCCGTGGGAATTGCAGCGTGCACAGCACCAACGACCAAGAGATGGGCCGAAAGCGTACCCGAAGCTATCCATGTGGTAGGTTTTCGAACAGGCGTCAACACTACGTAGCGCCTGTTGTGACGAATTGTTGTCAAGTAACATACGTATGAGATTGGCAGCCACATGCTGCCACTACACGTATAGTGCTGTAGCACCGCGCTCCACGAACATCAACAAAGTTCTTGTCCCGCGCGTAATCTCCGTAATCTGCTCTGCTGGCAGACTTGAGACTCCGTGTCGCTGGGATAGTGAGGATTGAGATCATGCCACTGTCTCTCGAGTGAGAGTTCAAATGTTGTCAAACGCGTATTACATAAGCCATGTTGAACCTTCAAGTTACCAGCGATAAATCAGGTTGTCGGCACATCATATACCGAAAGATCTCCATGGACATAACGTATGGCCACTGCTTGCTGTTGCTTTCTTGTGATCTCTTCTACGAGTCTCATCCATGGGAAGCATTGTTAAGTGGCATAGGGTAGAGTCATCACGGCATGCTGCTCTCAACCATTCTTTTGTGTCCTCTTGAGTGCAACGGCTTTGGCCAGCCCTGACTCCTGAGTCTCGAGCGCTAGGACCTGACGCAAGCCGTGGCGACCCATGAATGAAACCGCTGGTCGGAAACGCATGGCGCAACGCTTTCATCACTACCTAGCCTGCAACAGAACGGCTTCTAACGACTTGGTCTCTGCGCCGGATGTCTCACTTCTGTCACCCCAAATTCCAACGAGGAGGATGGAGGACTCGAGATGTTGGCTTCCGTGCTGCCAAGTCGAGTCGCCGGATGATGGTCTGAAACTTGGCTCATGGACTACGTTCGTTGAAGGAAGGTTTGCATCTGGCCAACATGTCCCTTTCATTACCGATGATCGGGCAATAATCAGTCAAGGACTCAAGGTATCCTCCGCTCCCTCTGCCTGTCGACTAGCGAGCGAGCGCCTTCTCCAGCTACGGCAAAGAACGACAGTCTACGGAGTCTCGTTCCTCTCACTTCAGCCTGTTTCGCACCAAGACCGGACCAGGGCGCAGAACAAAGCGTTTCGCGGATCTTGACGTTGACGGGTCTACGACGAAACATATACGTGGCACCCCTGCCACTCTCCAACTTCAGATCTGTAGCTACTGCACGCACGAATGGACACCCGGCGGTGATTCACGGGTGACCGTATCCTTCCGAGTGGTCTCTCTCTCTCTCACACCGTCTGTACGTCCCGCCATATACACGACTGAACAGATACGGCCAGCGGTAAGCATGTCGAGCACGCGTTCGCCGGACGCAGCACTAGCGACAAAGAGTCCGGCAGGCCAGAAAACTGCGTACCGTCTGTTCCCGCCTGTAGAACCAACACCGCCGGCTTCTCCAGCGTCCCTTCAAAGGCCGGCCGTGTTGAAGACCAGAGCTACAGAACCCGTTCGACTGCGATCGCCGTCTCTTGACCGAACCGCCCCCATGATTAAACCCACGCTACACAATGGCCCCAGTCGACAGGTCTCCATCCGGTCAAGGAGAGGTCGCAGGACCAGCATGTCCTGTGACGTGAAACCAATATCAGCCGAATCGGAAGCGGTACTGGATTCGCCTACGGTTCCCATCCGCCTGACATCACGCTCGAGCGCGGCCATCTTTTCTGGGGGCGATGGAAGTGGGAGGTTGCCAGATGCGCTCAACGGACATCCATCTCCAAGAGCAGCACATAGACACAAGGCCAGCCTGCCATCAAAAATAATCGAAGACGAGCCTACGCGACAACATGTGCGTAGTGCATCGCAACGCCCTTTCCACACCCGCACTTCTTCGCTACAACCATGGAAACCAAACAAGGACGATCCATCTGTCGCCATCGCGCAGAGCGTTTCCAGTAGCCCAATCCGGCCCCCGTTCGTGTCACACGATTCATCACCCACTGATATCAGGAGCGCGTCGTATGGAGCGGCACCGATGTTGCCACTCTCACGCCAGAGAGAGTCTCTGTTTAGTGCAGACTCTCGCCTTCGGGATCTCATGAGTGGGATGGACGAGAGCCAGGAAAGGACGAGGAAGCCGGTCGCTCGAAAGCCGCTCCCACTGATCCGCTTGGCAACGATGCCGGAGTATGAGTCTGGTTCGCTAACGCACCCAGAATCACCACCAACCCCGCTGAAAGACGGTCCCCTTCCACTGAGCACGAACCCGAGGGATGCGTCGAAGAAAGAAGCCTCAGCTACACACTCTCTCCAAAGATCGCCAACGCGACCGGGACCACAGTCCGCCCGTAACGAGGCTCTCACCCGGCCAGAGTCCCCTACCATCGCCTTGGGACCTATACCACCGCCCCGCAGTAAAACCGTCAACGAGTTCAATGCGTCCGGTGCGAGCATCGTATCAGACGCGATTCAAAAATCGATCATCGAGCCATCTACGCACGGTATTGCAACGACGGTGATCATCAGAGGACAAGAAGACAAGAATATCGCGGACCTCCTCGCAACGCTTGAGGACCTGTCCAAGCAGGCAGAAGCTCTGCATGCGCGTTACGCCATGCTCCGCTTGGACCGGCAGGAACTCTCCGTCAGCATCGTCGACAGCCTGAAGGTGCAGAAAGCCGGCCCGGATTACGCGCATACCATGCTGGACCAGCACTTGTCGTTGGCCTCCATCAATTCGTCGATGGATATATGCTTCGCGAAACTCAAAAACCTGAACAACAAGAGAGGGGAAGCATTGGCCGCTTATCGCGCCCAGGTAGCGGCGAAGAAGAAGACGGAACGGGCGAGAAAGGAAGGTTCGTCCACGCCGATGGGCTCGCAGCGATCGCCTGGAAACAGGCTGCGCACGCCGGACGTGACGGTGGCGGTCAGCAGACAGTGGCCGGTCAACAGGCTACGAGAAGAGGAGTCGAGCGAGAAGACGCGACTGCAAAATAGTAGTGAACGCGAGACCGAGAAGCGCGACACTATGATCCGATCCTCTCCCTCGCCTCCCGTAGACCGGCAGGTGCGCCTCCCAGAACCCACCGCCGACCCGGAAGCATCACCCTCCGATGAGAACACGGTCGGCGGCCATGACCGAAAAAAGCACAACTACGACGACGGAGACGAGAAACCGCTGCAACTCCGCATCAAGGGCGCCAAAGGCGCCCGAGTTCTCGGACAGGCGAAAGACGGCGCCAGGGATCACCTACCCGATAGCCCTACCGTCGGCATCACCCTGCCAAAAGACCTGCGCACGGCCTTCGACGTCCTCGACATCCACATTCCTACCTCCCCGCTCCGCCTCCTGCCCTCATCGCCCCCTCCTCACGCCACTCCGCCCCCGACGGCGCCATTGCCCTCGCCGCCGGCCCGGAAATTCCGCGCCGATTCGTCGGAATCGACCGCCAGCGCCGCGAGCTCAACGGTGGCGACGACGGCGACGACGGCGACGACGGCGCACAGTCGGGCGGGCAGTCGGGCGGGGTGTTCGTCCTCGGCGTCGGTGTCGGCTGAGGAGGTGCAGACGCCGCGGGAGGAGAAGGAGATCGGGACCGGGGGGCTCGAGGTCGCGGCGCTGAAGATCAGGGGTGCGGGCGGGAGAGAGGGGGTTGGCGACGTGAGTGTAGGGGTCGTACGGGTTTTTGCGGATGCTGAGGTTGATGATGATTTGTTGGAGTATTATCATGGTAGTTGAGTAGGGGCTGGATTGGGTAAAGAGGGGAGGCGAGGGAATGCCCGAAGAATGGTATTCCGAATTCGGGTTTTGCGCGTAGGTGACAGGTGGGAGGATGTGTGTGTAGGAGGAAGATTGGGCGGAGAAGGTGGTGCAATAGTTGAAGGTAACGAGCAGTATGACCAGGGGATTTGTGTTCGTTTGGTACAGGAGCGAGAACATAGGGAAGGCAATAAATACAACTATTTGCAGTTCTTTCGCCATATGTAACACTATTGGGCCATCTCTTGTCGTTATATCGTGGACAACGGTAAATCGTCAGCCATTAAGAGCAATCGAATGAATGCACATGACGACATGTACAGCACTTAGGCGCGCAGAAATTCGAGCAAACGGAAACACCACCGCAAACACGCAGCACTACGACAGTGACTACCCCTTCTCCCTCCGCCTCAAATTACCCGCTCCACTCCCACTTGCACTTCCATCCACCACCCCCGTCAACCTCAATACCCTCCCCACAGCCTTGACCCCGTTCCTCAACCCGCCACTGCCCTCTCCAGCACCAGCACCGGTTTTCCGCCTCCGACCGGCGATACTCGGTTCCAGCGGCCCGGAGGCCTTGGGCGGCCACTCGCCGTCGTCCTTCCAGCCTTTGACGAGCGCCGCGATGAGCGTGACGAGGTTGATCGGGACCGAGGGCGTGCGGCCTTGCAGGATGATTTTGGTGTAGATTTCCGTGTGGGTTGAGGGCGTGATGCGGCGGCGGATAGGGTGGGTGGGGAGGACGGGAGGAGTGACGGGTATGAGGATGGAGGGACTTGTTGAGGCGGCGGCGGTGGTCGGTGCTGGGGCTTGTTGGTGCGGGGTGGAGGAGGACTCGGGCGTCGTGGAGGCGCTGCTGGAGGTGGGTGCTGGGCGTGGAGAGGAGTGAGAAGGGGAGGAAGGGTCGCTGGTGGCGGTTGTTGCAGACGAGGTGCTCGTGCGTGGGGTCGAAGGTAACGATGTCGTCCCCGCGGACGAAGACGCAGCCTCTTGTCCCCGGTTTCGCGGCGCGCTCTCCAACATCGCCACCTGCGCCGCCGTGTGCGCACGACACCACGCGTCTCGCCTTCCCGCCCAATGGGCCAGCCCTTCGTTCCAGCCCATCTCCTCCTGCAGCGCCTGTTGCCGCTTCCGCTTGCGCGCCTGTCGCCGGTCGAGAATCTGCGCGCCCACGCTGTCCGGGCCGTCGAATTTGTATTCGCTTTTGCCATGCTTGCCCGTCACCACGAGCACACGATCCTCACTTTCCGACTCCGCGGCGGACTCGGACGAGCATTCGCGCTCGCGCCATTCCAGCGGTCGGAACCCAAGGGAGGCGAAGGCGCTTGTGGGCTCATCGTGGTGGCCCGGGTTGTGGAAACGAAAACCCGCAATTCGATCTTCTGCTCCCCCTCCCTCTGATTCGGTGTTCCCACGTGTTTCCAGCGACTGTCGTGAAGGCTTGCCGCGACGCTGGTAGGCTGGCAAAGTCGGGTACTCCCAGTCGTCACGGATACGCTCTTTGAACAGTCGGCGCGCTTCGCGGATCTCGTGCTGCTGCTCGCTGTTCCTGTGGTGTCCCCCAAGGAGCGTCATGGTATATACACAGATGCGTTCGACAGCCGTCGTGTCGCGTGAGCAAATCTAGTACGTTGATATGAATGTCGTCCCTGTGCTCCGTGCATGGGTGCGCGACTGCCGTGCAATAGTTCGCGCAAGTGTGCCAGACGAGAGGGAGTGCGAAGGTCAACTTGTCGAACGTCGAGGGGAGTTGTCGCTCATTTCGCCACAGCGATGAGGAGTCAGCCACACGCGACCGAGCCGCGCCCTGGTGGAAACGGAGAGCGTCTGTCCCATTCGATGATAACAATGCGGGGATCACCAGTCTTGGCGAGATTTTCAGGTTTATCTGGAACCGAAGTACCTACATGTCACGTGCTCACAATCGAGAGCGTTGCGACAGGGACGTTGACCGGGCCGTAACAATGTCTATATCAGGGAATTTGCCTTGTGTTCTTCCAACTAAATCATATTCAATACATGTATCCATACCATCAAGTCCCAAGTCCCAATCCCTCACGTCACGTAGTCCTTCCACCTCCCAAACGTCCCCTTACCCAAAAACGCCTCCTCCTCCTCTTCCCACTTCCGCCTCTCCATCCTCCACCGCGCATTCCACGCACGTACAAACTTCCACGCCTCCGTGTCCGCCAGATTCCACGCCTCCACAATCTCCCTCGTCCGCCGCGGCGCAGAGCCCTTGCCCGCCTTGCCCGCTCTCCACACCGCCGTTCGCGCCTGCTCGAATAGGTTTGCCTCCTTTTGTAGGTCGTCCGCCGAAGGCACCGGTGCGTCGCCGAACTCCTGCTTCGGCGGAGGCGGCCGGCGTTCAGGTCCGGGGACCGGCGTCTCGGATCTCCCGTTCGGCATGATCTCGCGGGGAATTTGGAAGCCGAGGTGCCATTCCAGATCCTGCTGGTCTTCTTCGGCGCGCTCGAGGGGTCGCTCGGCCGTGAGCCACAACGAGCGTGCAGCGCCGTAGTCAGAGGCTACGGCGTCTTTGATGTGGACCAACCTTGCGAATGACGAGAGGCCGAGCCCCAGGAGTTCCTTGGTGGTGGCGATGATCCAAGGGTCGCGGGTAGTTTCGCGGCGGATGAAGCGTAAATCCAGCTCCGGTCGCTGATTGGTGAGAGAGGTCAGGGTATAGGGGTGCGGCACCGTGCCAATGGTGAAGAGGGTGCTGGTGTTGCGGAACAAGGGCGGGACAGAGATGACCATGGGTTGGGAGGAGACGCAGGGCTTGCACCGGGGGCGATTGGGTGGGCACGAAGTGGTGATCGGGGTGGTCGGACATTGGGAGAGGTTGCGGGCGATGTCGATCGCGGACTCGATCAAGATTGTGGTGTGTTCAGGCAAGGGCTTGAGAACGGCAATGCCGGAGGTGAAGGTATTCTGCCAGGTCATGTGCAGATGGCTGTTGATGAGTGGCGGGAGCATAGCGAGACCGTCGCTGATGGTGTCGGAGTTGGCAAGCTTTTCTTTGATGATGCCGTACTTGGACATGATGTTGTCGGTGCTGTAGAAGGCGATGCCGTCGTGTGAGGGATCGACTGCGATGGTGTCGGTGGCGAGCGCTTCAACAATGGACTTGGCGTGTTTGATCTCGGGTGAGGCGATGGCGCTCTTGATGGCCTTATCGATCTCATCTTTGCTGCCAACGAAGAGGCCGTTGTCAAGGCCTTCGTATCTCGTAAGGGCCGGATACTCTCCGCGTCGTAAGAAGCCGAGGAGCGGGTCATCGTGCGGTGCCATAGGCAGAGCCAGCCAGTTGCACAAAATCCCCGTTCCCATATTCCCCCAGGCAAGCCACCTCATCATGTCTTGATCCAGCTCATGCTCCACTTCCAAACCCTGCACAGCGCGGTACAGCGGATTGTTCATGGCCTCCGGCTTTCCTAACACCACCGGCTTGAAACCTTGCGCCCACCAGGCTCGCCGCCATATCTGCAACAGATCCTGCTCCGCCTGCTTGCTCTTCGCGTCCTTCCTCCGCCCTGCTGAATCAAAATAGGTATACACAGGCGGCCGTTCCCTCGGTGGAGGTAGTACAATCCGATCATCGTCCAGCGTCACGGAGCTCGAGAAAGGATTGCGCCATTTGAAGTCATTGTACCACCGCGCCTCACCGCTCGAGCTGTTGGACTGTTCGGGCGGGGGAGTGTGCGCCGGCGCGCGGAACGGATTGAGCCATTGCGGCGTGTTGACGTGTGGGAGATTCTTGGGGAGGTTGTCGACGACTTGGTGTGCGCCGGATTGGATCTGAGGGCCGAAAGGAACGTGCTTGACGTACGGGTCGATGTCATCGGAGTTGGAGCTGCCGAGGAAGAGGATGCAAAAGAGGAGAAAGAGGGTCAATGAGACTACGATCTGGAGTCGGCGCGGGAGGTAGGAGCATGGGTTGAATCTGCGGTCCATGGGGCGGCACTAACCCGGCAGGCAGCGGGCCAGTGATAGTGTGGTCTTGATCGCCGTCGGCGTCGTCGTCGTCGTCAGGTGATGTGCGAGGGAGTCCTCATCTCACCACAGGAGCCTCTATCGGCCAGAGCGAACACGTAGTTGATTTTTGAGCGCTGCTGTCAAACGGCTTGTGACCTCGGTCTTGCCAGGTGCTACAGTCAATCGAAGATGCTGCCTGGCGTTTGTCGATTACTTGTTGGACTCTTGAGGGGGTCGTTATTGACTAGGTATCTAATCCCAATGCCATTTATCGACCTCACTCTGCCACGATATCAGGAAGCCACAATACGCCACACATCGCGGCGGATCTGCCGGCCCGTTGCCGAGACCGTTTCTCGGCCCGAGAGATCTATCACGTGTTGCAGTATCGCGTCGGCTTCCTCGCCGCCACGGCCGCCGCACGCAAATTGCAATACGCCGGATACCACCTTGTCAGAAACGGAGATTGCTTCCATCGACGACATCACCTGACTCCGAGATAATCGAAATCTTACAACCCAAGGTCACGCGAATGCAAGGTGAGGATTTCCCGTCGAAGTCAGCCATCGGTACGCGGTGTACTCCAACGACTATCCCATCTCCACCGCACGCTGTTGACTAAAGGCATCTCATAAGGTGCAGCTAGAAGGTAGGATTTAATATAGGGGCTTGCACGAACAACGCCCACGTACGCTGTGAAATCGGAAAAGAGAGTCCCCCGGACTACCTCCTATCTTCCTTCTCGAACTTGCTGCAAACTCCAACGGTTGTACAGCGACGACCATGCAACCTGCACGAGTGAACGGCCACTCATCACCGGATGCCGCACTGCATATGCATACGCATGTCTAGCCGTATGGGGTACTCCGTCGTTCGTGACAGCTCTGCTACTGCAAGTCGCTTGCAGGTCGTGACAGGAGTTTAATGAATAATCACCCACGCGAGTTCCGACATACAAAGCACACGAAACCGAGGCGGCGCGCTTCTCACCTTTCTGGGCCGTCTCAACGGTGGGCCCGAGAGTGAACGAGAAAGAACAAGGTAGAAAGAATAAAGCAGACAGAAGCAAATGGCTTCTTCGTCCTCCCCCTCTTCTTCGCGGATGCCAGCGACCAGACGCAGCCCGGAGTCTTACCACGCCCTCAACAAACGCATGTCTGCCGCCGAGATTTTACAGAGTTATGAGAAGATCTCGTGGTACTCTTTCGCACGGAATGAGGTATTTCTCCACCCTTCTTTCCAGTTCTCCTCAAACGTCCATAGACACATATATATTTGCACCACTTATCACTATCCATAACAGTTCTGACCGCTGAACCTGACAACAGTCCCCATCGCAAACTCGTCTGCACTTTCGAAACATCGTCGCGGGCTTCACACCCGAGGACGAAGCAAAGTTGGTCGATTGGAAGGAGGATTTCACACCGCATCCGACCAAGCCCGGCGAGGAATCGAAAGCGCATCCTCGCAAGGGCAAAGAGCGCGTAAGTACTAGCGGCGCCGGCGGTGGTGCTGGCGGTGATGGTGTTGCCGGCCCCAGCGGCAGTCCTCGTGGCAAGGGCAAGGAGGGGACTGCCGGGGTTGATGCTGGTAGGAAGAAACGTAAAAGTGGAGGAGGCAGTGGTGATCGACGGAGCTGAGTTCGCTGCTTGAGCGCTGGAGTTTGTGGGTGTGCTGTGACGGATTTATTCTGTCCGCAGTCGCACATCGTTCGGTTCTCAACTGACTGGTGCCCGTTGAGTATGGTGAATATCAGCACAGCTAATGAGACAATGAATGCAAAGATCCCTGGCTTATCCGACCCGAAACTTTTAGACGACTCTGATGCAGTCACCGACTCATTGTCCCGGCCTTCCTAACGCCTCAATTACCCGGAATTCGACGCGAGCGCTAAGCGATATTTCCCAAACTCCATCATCCGGGATCACTAGCAGCAATCCGAAAAGCTCCATCGCCCTGGCTCCGACATCACCCAACATCTGGACGAAATCCAGTTGTTCACCTCCCGGACTCTTTCGCGTAGCCACAGCACGCGGCCAAGCACACACCGAGGCATGATCGGTGACGCTGCAGTGAGAGCCCACACAGCTACGCTCGGCGAGGGGCTTGATGATGCCATCTCGGTCTAGCATGCACAGAGAACCAGGTCATATGAGAAAGACGGCGGAGATCCAGCATTCAGTTGCTGTCCTTCTACGTCTTACTTAAGTGAGAAGTCTTCTTCGCAACAGTACATATGAAGCCATTCCCGCAGGAAAAGATCGAGGTTTCGAGCAAGGTGACACTGCGGCATCGTCTGGATGGAGTGAAACGATCCTTGCGACCCTACCATAGCAAGCCCACCTGTGAAGCAGACTCACCGTCTCAGCATCAGCATCTTGATGATGTCGCGATCATGAGCAGATACGGTTCATCTCAAATCGTCCGCACCGGTTCGCGGTCCTTCGATGGCCGCCCTTTGGTATAATGGTGCTATGGCTGATTTGAAAGAGGCAAGACTGGCAACTTGGGTACAACCCCTAAGATTGATTCACCGTCACAAACCTCGCTGCTCTGAGTTTGTTTATCGGTGCTGGATCTACAGCGGAGTAGAAGAGTCTCAGCGCGTCACTGTGCTCACTCAACATTGTGGAATGAATATGTATTTGTTTCCGACCTTGGAAGGAGGCTATTTGTTTGGCGGTTAGTCAGCCGAGTCCGATACCGGCCGACTCTCCGCATCACCTCCTTCGGTGTCTGACGACCCTTGGCTGACCAGCTCCAGATGCTCCATGTGAGGTACCTTCTCAGGCGCATTTCTCGTCTCGTTCATGTAAGTGTACGGTCCATCTTACTCCCTCCCATCTCGAACCATGTCTCTCTTTCCACGAAGCCCTTCACTGGGCAGGAAAGCCTACCGGCAACTCTCCCGCCGGACCTTCTCGAGCTCCCGTCGAGCATTGGCGGACCAAGTGAGGATAATCGAGGTCGGGCCGCGGGACGGACTGCAGAATGAGAAGAAGAGTATACCGGTCGAGACGAAGATTGAGCTTGTCAGGCGATTAGCGGGGACAGGCATTGGGGTTATCGAGGCTGGCTCGTTCGTGGCGCCCAAGTGGGTGCCCCAGGTAGGCGACCAAGAGAGTGCACGGCTACGAACGATTGCCCCGTGATTGATGGGTGTATGCTAGATGGCAGCATCGGATCAAGTGCTCTCTTCCATCCTCGCCAATCCACCACCCTCCCAGAAACCAATCACGTACCAGTGGCTGCTGCCGAACAGCAAAGGATTGGACAACTACCTTAAGATCATGAACACGTCCTCTTCCGCCACACCAGACGCATACCCCACACCTCCTCCCTCGCCAACAACACAAGACTCGGGCCCAGCACTCAACACCTCCAGCCAAGACCCAAACGCAATGCCCTCTTCAACCTCCGGCGTCGACAGCATGTCCTCACCCCGTCAACCATCCCCTCCTACCCCAAACGCCCACAACAGCCAAAGCACCCACGAAGTCTCCATCTTCCTCGCCGCGACCGAGTCCTTCAGCCAGCGCAACACCAACTGCAGCATCCAAGAGTCCCTCGCGCGCTTCGCACCCCTCATGGCCACGAGCAAACAAGCCGGCTACCCCGTCCGAGCCTACATCTCCGTCGCCCTAGGCTGCCCCTTCGAAGGCCCCAACACAGACCCGCACAAAGTTGCCGACCTCGCCGCCTCGCTGCTCGAAATGGGCGCGGACGAGATCAGCGTCGCCGACACGACGGGCATGGGCACGGCGCCGCGCACGCGCAAACTGCTGCAAACGCTGCGCGAGGCCGGCGTCCGCAGCGAGGACCTCGCCATGCACTTCCACGACACCTTTGGCCAGGCGCTGATCAACACCATGGTCTCGCTCGACCACGGGATCCGGACGTTCGATAGTGCCGTGGGCGGGTTGGGCGGCTGTCCGTACTCGCCGGGGGCAACGGGGAATGTGGCGACGGAGGATTTGGTGTATTGTTTGCATTCGCTCGGCGCCGACACGGGGATCGATTTGGAGGAGGTGTCGCGGATCGGGAGCTGGATCACGACAGAGATTGGAAAACCGCACGAGTCGAGTGCGGGAAAAGCGACGCTGGCCAAGTTACGCCGGGTGGAGGGAGGAAAGTAAGAGTAGCGCTGGCGAGATGACGTCGTATGCGAAAGCGATTGGATATAGCTCATTAGCCAGCGAGGTCGACCTTTCCATCCCTCGCACCACTCACGTCCCCACCCCCAACATCCTCCTCGGTCTCCACGTCCCACCCGCCCTGCTGCTCCTCCCAGTGCAACTTCTCCGCCTGCTCGACACACCTCATGTTCGCCGCGGCCTTGTTCATCGTCTCTTCATACTCCTCCCCCTCATCACTATCGAAAACAATCCCACCCCCAGCCTGCAAATACGCCACCCCGTCCTTGACCAGCATCGTGCGCAGCGCAATACACGTGTCCATCGCACCCTCCTCCTCCTGCCCGTTCGACGCATTCACCGTGTTGTACCCAAAGTACCCCACGGCGCCGGCGTAGACCCCGCGTTTCTCGCCTTCGAGCTCGGCGATGAGCTCCATGGCGCGGACTTTGGGCGCGCCGGAGACGGTGCCGGCCGGGAAGATGGAGCGGAAGGCGTCGAAGCGGGTTTTGCCCGGGCGCAGCGTGCCGCTGACTTCGGACACGAGGTGCTGCACGTGGCTGAACTTCTGCACGAGCATGAGCTTATCGACGCGCGTGCTGAGCGGGTCGCAGACGCGGTTGACGTCGTTGCGCGCCAGGTCGACGAGCATGACGTGCTCGGCGCGGTCTTTGGCGCTGGCGCGGAGGGTGTTGGCCAGCTGCGTGTCTTGCTCCGGGGTGGTGCCGCGCTTGACGGTGCCGGCGATGGGGTGCGTGACGACACGGCCGGCCGGGTCGGCTTTGACGAGGAGTTCCGGGCTGGCGCCGACGATGTGGAAGGTGGCGCAGGAGAGGTAGAAGAGGTACGGAGAGGGGTTGACGGTGCGGAGGTGACGGTAGATGTTGAAAGGGTGTAGGCTGGTGGGGCGCGCGATGCGTTGAGAGGGCACGGCTTGGATGATGTCGCCGGCGACGATGTGCTCCTTCAGTCGGGTGACGTGGGACTCGTAGCCTTTCCGGCCGATGTTGCTGGTGTACTCTTGGTTGAGCTTGATGGGGCATTGAGGAGGGAGGGGCGTGTCGGGTTTCTTGAGCGTGCGTATTACCCCGGCAATCGTCTTCTTGCACGTCTCGTACGCCTCCTTGAGTGCTCCTTCGGGCGCGCCTGCATCCGGCACGTGCAAATATGTGACCACCATGACCTTCTGGAAGAAATGATCCACCGCGACGATCGTGTCGAACAGCATGAACAGGCTCTCCGGCACTTGTAGCACATCTTTCATCGGCCTCTTCGTCCTGGGCTCAAAGTACTTGACGCAGTCATATCCCACATATCCAATGGCGCCGCCGGTCATGGGAGGAAGCCGCAAGGCTGGGACATGCGCGACCCGAAACTGCGATAGTTCTTCGCTCAGACGAGGGAGAGGGTCGGCTTCGAGACCATGGTCGGGTCCGGAAGCGAGTGTCTTGCGTGGATTCGCGCCGACGAAGCTGTACCGGCCGATGGTCTCTGTCGTCGCCGCAGACTCGAACAGGAAGGAGAGATCCGACTTGGAGCTGCATAGCATGTCAGCATGCCATCTCTGCGTTCCTCCCGTCTTGGTCACACTTACTCCGCAGCGATCTTGAGATATATGGCCGAGGGCGTTAAGAATTCCGACGACACGGATGCGCAGACTGGTATGAGGTTGGGCGCATTCGGCAGCTCCTTCCCATTTTCCACGATTTGGTGTATCTCGTCTAAGGACGGCTGTACAGACATCTAGCAGTTCCATTCTGTCAGCACAAGTTCGTCCCAGTCGTGGGTGTAGTGAACTCACGTTGGCAGCCATCCTGCTCCAAATGTTACGGCACCGGTCTGGGCGACGTCAGGAACACGAAGGCTGTACACAGCATGTGAACACTGACAACAGTCTTCTAGAAATGCATTGGCGAAACAGAAGTTTGGCATAATAAGTGAATCCAAGCTCGGATCGTGCAGGTGACTCCGGAGAATTATTATGGTACGATTGCGGCTCAACTATTGGCCCCCATACGCGGTCGGCTTACGACATGAAAACATCAGATACTCCCACTCAGTCTCACTCATCACTAACGGAAGTTGTTGTGAATCTCGAAAGGGACCATTGATCGATCCCATCCGATCTGGTTTTCACCTCTCAACCAGTCTCAACTCAACAACATATCGAAGTGAGATCGCCGCGCTCGTCAGCACAACTCCCGCATCTCTGATGCAGCATCCATGTTCCATGGATTAGACTAGATGCGATACCGAGTGCCTGTCAAACACGGACAAGGAGGGTGAATTGTAGCTGGCTGTTGAACTTCGCACCGCTCTGAAGTCTTCGGACGGGCTTGAGGATCGGTTCTGCATCTCTGGACGGAAGAACCCCGTCTGCTGTGCACATGTCAAAGCGTCTTGGACCGAAGAAGTGGACGATCGTGCACGGAATGTCATTGTTCTACGTACTGTACACGCGCAAATGCCATTCGCGCTCTACGCCATCAACGCCCGCTATGCATCTCCAGGTACCCCTCGTCGATTATAAGTTGGTCAGGTAGTCCTCGATCTCTTGCGGGCTGAGCTTGCGGAACCGCGGCCCCTGGGCGTGCTCTACCCCCTCGTAGCCCAAGAGGTGGTCGGCTGGCGGGCCAACAATGCCTGATGCGCGACATGTCAGTATTGGGTTCGTAGCTGCCGTCATTCTTCATTCAATGCACTCACCAATCTCCACCGTATCACCGTTCATCTCTCCCTCAATCGTCTCCTTCAGCGTCAACAGCGCGATATGCACGGCATCCTCCAGCTCCAAGCCTTCCGTGTACCTCTTCTCCAGAAAAGTCTTGGCACTCGTTGCACTCTTCCCAATCGCCGTCGCCTTCCATGGGAAATATGAGCCGGACGGATCGACCTGGTACAGACTCGGCCCGCCTTTCAGGATTCCTCCCGTCTTTCCCGTCTTCTTCCTCTGCTCCACGTCCAACGCCATCTCATCATCGCCAGCGCCGTCCTTCGCCTCCTGCTGTTGCTGCTCCGGCTCGATTCCATCATCCCATCCCGCAATCAGCAGGCTCACACCGTACGGCCGCACGCCACCACTCTGCGTCGCCTCCTGCATGACCCGCGCGACGTCCTGCACCAGGATGCGCGTGGGCGGGTACTCGTTGTAAATGCGCTTGTAGCCCGTGTGGCTGACCTTGCGCGCCTTGTCGACCAGCACCCGGTAGTCGGGTCCCATGCCGCTGTAGACCATGCCGATGTTGGGGGTGATGAGGGAGACCTTGGAGGAGGAGGCGGAGTCGATGAGCGGGGTGCTGGATTTCTTCTCGGTCGCGAGCACGATGCCATTGGCGGCTTTGATTCCGAGGGAGGTCACGCCTTGGTTGACGGCGTTGAGGGCATATTCTATCAAGGATGAGGGTGAGTATTGTGCGATCGCAGTGTATGGCGACGAGGTAGAGCATACCTATTTGTACCAGCTTACCGCTGAGGTGTGCGTTAGCCAGGTGGACATATATCCTATGGTAAGGCCGACCTTACCTGGGTGAGAATGTGGTAAGCGAGAAGGAGTATCTGTCGGCCATCGTGGGCCTACGAGAGGGATCGAGTTTCTGCTGATTCGAGAATGTAAATTGCTGGAGGGTGAAAGATCAGGAGACGAATGATGGGACGAAGACAGGATGTGGTGCAGTGAATGGTTTCGATGTTCTCGCGACTTGCTGTAGCTTCACGACTGAAGCTCAGGCAAACGCGCAGACGCGGAAGCCCGACTACTTAGTAAGCTTGCGGCACCTCCCGCCGATTTCCCGCCTCGGAGTGCGGAGGAGTCGGGGATGCTCACGCGACGGCACTTGCTGCCACCTTTTCTCCCATCTACTGTCACCATCACTGCACCTCATCTGCCATCATGCAAACCCTCTCAACGGTGCATCTGTTGGCAGCTGAAGTATACGACCTAGGCTGACCGGTGCCACCATTCCATATTCCACAATATCTATATCGGCAACGCTACGAACAATGGCCGCCTACTCCACCGGCTCGGACTGGTCCTTCCAAGATGCCATGCCCGGCACATGGACGCAAGAAGATGTCGACGCTCAGCTACATGCCGAAGACTCCATCAAACGTGATCCAGACCCACAGTCCCGGCCCCAGCCGCAATCGCAACAGCAACAGCCACCACCCGCGCCCGATGGAGAAAACACTCGGAAGAAACGCCGCACCCACTACCCACCTCACACCTGCCGGATCTGCCTCGAGGTCGTCCTACCCACCTTTCACGCAGACGACGAGACTTACTCCGCCCTTCCGGAGTCCATGCGACCCGCGCCTCGTGTAACCTACGAGTCCCCCGCCGGAGACGGCGGCCGCCTGATCCGGCCTTGCAAATGTAAAGGCAGCCAAAAACACGTGCATGAAGAATGTCTGAGCGCGTGGCGTCGACAGGACCCGCTGCAGAAGCGCAACTACTGGCAATGTCCGACGTGTCGGTACAGTTACCGCCTGCAGCGCTTGACGTGGGGTGCGTGGATAAGCAGCACGGCGAGCCAGATCGCGTTGACGTTGCTCATATTCGTGCTGGCGATGTTTGTGTTGGGGTTCGTCGCAGATCCGATCATCAACCTGTACGTGGACCCAGTCAGTACGATCGCGACCGCGGGCGGTGCGACGGGCAGACTGATCTTCGAGGACGAGCCCGTGAGTTGGAGCGAGCACTTCCTCAAGGGTGCGGCGTCGCTGGGCGTACTGGGCTTTGCCAAGTTTCTGCTTACGCTGAGCCCTCTGCATTGGTGGAACATGCGAGGGACGGGTATCATGGGTGGCGGGAGTCGGGTCGGTGGTGTGGGAGGGACCGGCAGGGATAGAGTCCAGCAGCTCAATTGGATCGTGGTCGTGGTCGGCATTGCCATGTTCCTGTGGGCGGTGTGGAAAGCCGTCCGAGCGTGGAGTCGACGGATGCTGGAGCAGGCTGGTGAGCGGGTCATGGACGTACCTGGCGCCGACGATGACGATGAAGATGACTGATGAACTAATCCGACGACATGAATAAGCTGCAGCGAGCAGCTTGCATCGTTTCGATGCTCGACCGAACAGCACACATGCAAACGAGCCTCGTGCTGTCCTTCGTCCTCTTCTCACGTCCCACCTCTTACCTCTTTCCTCTGGCATGCTCATCTGCACGGCAAAAATAACTACACACACGCACTACTTAAGTTGGCACCGCCCATACTCCTCTCCGAGGATCCCGTGGCATGGCAATTAGTCAACGTGCGCAGATCGAAACTTTGCAGTACCTCCTGCTCCGGAACCAAGGCGTTATGCTGAGGTCTCCTTACGAGCGTATACTGTGTTTCTCAGCCAGACTTTCGTCACTTGATGTCCGCCTTGCTCGTCCGTAAGGAGATTTATGCTGGGTTTTGGCGGGTTCTTGACGATTAGGTCTTGGTACAGATTGGGAGGAAAGATGTCTGGCGAGTTTGTGAGCAGGTGAAGATGGAAGTCTTGCGATGAAGATTGCTCAAGGAGCTAGCCGAAAGGACCGAGTGTGTTGGACCTTGTACCGTTCCGTTTATGAGGAGCGGCTTGTCATATGACCTTGGATGTTAGTGCAGACAGGCCCTCTAACTAATCCGAGTTATCGTCCATAAAGAACGACTGGCTTTTCCCGAACGAAAACGTCGTAGACTGAGCATGTGTCCTGCTTGCTCTGTTGGGGTAGGGGTATATACCATGTATCTTCATCGAGCAAGGCCATTGCGAACGGTCGAAGATGCTTCTCTCGGAGCCTTTTGTCGGATCTTGGCCTTTTGAATCGGGTGAGTGGACTTGTATCGACGCGTAAAGGCGGAGTGGCGACGTAAGCAGGTAAGGTGCGTTACTCCAGTCTGACGACGCTGTGATGAAGGCAGCTGCTTGAGCTAGGGTGTGTTAGGATCACTGACCCTGGACTGATTGAAGTCGAATGAGAGTGCCGGTCACTAGTCATCTGTACGCGCCACACTAGGACAATCTGGCCTTGCGTCTGAAGCAGAGAGAAACGTGGAAGAGGCCTGAGAGCCTAAAATGAAATGCAAGAGTTGAGGTATTTCGGCATATATCTGAATGAAAACAGCTAAGCACACGAACACACGACGAAGAGGTAGGTAGACGCGTGCGTGCTCCCCTAATACTCGAACCAAGGACTCCAATCCCTCCGAGTTCATGATGTCTAGCACGTCGACCTTGAGAATGACCGATCATGTTTGCGACCAGTCGACATTGTGTATTGCAGACCGCCGGGAGAACGGCGAGTAAAACACACACGCCCAACGGAACGACGTTGACAGGGTGTGTGACAGCGCAGCACATGCATGTCGAGGGAATCAAGAGGTCCAGGTCACCGAGACAGCACGGATCAATCAAATTTGAAAATCGGGAGACTGCTGTACTTGCAGTCCCGGACCAGATCCGCGTTTGCAGAGACCTGATCCAAGACGCCACCTGAGAGAACGGGCTTAATGTCAAGGTTGCTCAGCATCATCGAACAAGTCATCATGTCCTTGAACGGGGCGACGTATACCGGATCTGCGTACGCAGCACCTTGTCCAGAAGCAGTAATAATACGACGGAGTTTGCCACGGCGGAGTAGACGAGGTCCTGGTCTCAATGCGTACGTGTCACCAAAGAGCGGTCAACCAAGGAGACGACATTGATCATCATCATCAGCAGCAGCAGCAGCAGCAGCAGCCAGTGGTGAGGAAGAAGAAGAACACGGTCATGGAGCGCATTGTCGACGATAGAGCGCGGAACGGGGTGTGGCTCGCACCCGATCACTGGGTCACAACACGCGGTGTCACGTCGGTCGATCTTCGCGGTTTACTGAGTGCCTGGCGCACCCGGAGGGAACTGCTGGCCTCCTTGCTGTTGTTGCAGGCTGGCCATCTGCTGCGCCCACAAGGCATAGTACGCAGCCTGGCCACCGTACGGCGCGAACGGGTCACTCTGTCCATCACTTCCGGGTTGGGGTGTGGCCTGTTGCTGCGCGGCCGGCATCTGGAACGCGGGCATCTGCGGTGGCGCCTGCGGCTGCGAGGGCGGCATGTACTGCCCGTATCCAGACGTGGGCGGCGCTTGCTGCGATTGTGAGTAGCCATCATAGATTGCCTGTCCCGAGTCACGTCCTCCGTGCGAGCGGCCAGCGGCGGCGTCGCGCTGCTTGACCGTCTCCACCTTCTCCCATATGATAGCCTCCGCGTCGGCCATGGCGCGCGAGTTGCCCGCAAGGTCGATCTTCCGGGTCACGTCGGGTCTGCTCGGCTGGTTGACGTTGATCTTGCATCCGGTAGTGCGCTGCGTGTCCTTGATCGTTTCACCCCCCTTGCCGATGATCATACCGACAGCTTCGGAGGGTACATAGATGGTCTTCTCGATATAGTCCTGACCACCCCCTCCGCCATTGCCGCCACGGCTGAGATTGTCGAATCCACGATCGCGATTTGTCGCATTGCCTCCAGCAGTTGCACGACTGTCGCTTTCCACAATCTCCAGGATGAGCTCTTTTGCCATCGCCGTTGTTCGCTCGTTCCCTATCAGATTGACAGGGCGCAGACCGTTGACGCTCTTGTTCTCACCGACGATATTGACGTGGCAGCCACTCCGTTCTTGAAGGTCCTTGATCGTCTCGCCACCACGACCGATAATCAAGCCGACTGTCTTATCAGGAACCATGATTTGTGTGCTGAACTCGCCTTCGCGCAGCGCCGGGAGGTTGACCTTGGCACGACCAGGCATACCCGCGGTGTAGGCTCCCTTGTCCTGTGTGACGTTCTGCCCACCGTTCTCCTCAATGATGGTAAAGATGGCTTGCTTAGCACTGTCGCGGGCGCGGGCAGGTCCAGAGATGGTGCACTGACGCTCGGTCACGTGCGCGTCCTTCGCCTGGAGGAACTGCACTCGAGCCCCGGTCTCAGACTCTACCTTGCGCAAGTTCTCACCATTGCGGCCGATGATGAGACCTACAAGAGCCGACTTGACACGGATCGTTTCGGTTTCGCCGTCATTCGAGCGATAACCTGCTGGCGGATCTCTCGAACCGCGGAAGTTGCGATCCTGTGATGGTGACCTGCGATAGCTCCCTCTCCTCGGGTCCTCCCGGCGCTCGTCGCGGTACGGATTGCTGCTGTACGCACCCCCTCTTGGCGGAGAACGCGATCGGGAACGGGAGTCCTGGTAGCCACGGCCAGGCAGTCGTGAGTCGTCGCGTGGAGTAGCTGTAGACGTAAGTATTCAGCCGGACTCGCGCCGATTGAAAGTACTCACCTGATCTCGGGTCGAAAGACGGCACACCTCTATCTGCGGCAATGCTCTTCGCTTTGGCAATCGCATCTGCAATGCTGACCGAGCCGCTGTTCACAGGCTTGATAGCGCTGAGATCGACACTGCCAGTACTCGAGGGCTGTGGGAGGTAGCTCTGTGCGGGAGGTGGTGCGCTCGGCGGCTGTCCTGGGACTGCACCTGGTGCGTAGCTGGGTGGTGGGTGAGGAGTCGGTTGCTGCGGCGTCGCGGAGGGCGGTTGCTGTGCTGTATTGCTGGTCAGCTTGGGCATTGACGAACTCCGACGAGGGAGTGAAGTCCCACCCAGGGCAGCGAGGATCTGCGAGATATCCGGTTGCGCCATGATCGCGCGTGCTTCGGCTGAGAGTTCGTTGCTGGATTTTGCTAACGGTCGTCGAAGTGAAGTGAGGGATAGGCCCGGGAGATGTCGCGTTGCGCGATGTCGAAGGGAAGAACGAAATGAGAAAGGTGGGAAGTGAAGATTGGAGGGGGGCTTGAAAGAGGTGTTTTCGGCTTGCTTCAGAGCAAGGTTGGCCCGTGCGTTCCGCTCCAACATCACCAGCACAAAATGTGTGTCGATGAAGTTGCGTTGCAAACATGCCCACTTTGAAAGACGGTACTGATCTTTTTGAGGCGCCACTGAAGAGGGCATTGTTTCATGCGAACTTGTCTTTTGGATAGAAGAGCTCACTACGCAAGCATGATACCTTTGAGTGTCGTCCCGACCTGATTTCTTATCCCGTATCTGTCCCAGGTCACAACGAATAGGCAAACAAGCTATCATTACCACTATACAACACAGCCAATTTGTGAAATGGCCAACCACAAAGCTCTAATAGTCGGCGTATCCGGTGTCTCCTCATCCGGCAAAACCACCCTGGCCCGCCTCCTCCGCGACATCTTCCCCAACACCTTCGTCCTCCACCAAGACGATTTTTACAAAACCGACGCCGAAATCCCAGTGAAAGACGGCGTGGCGGATTGGGATTGCCTGGAATCTATCAATCTTCCGGCATTTCGCCGCGCTTTACAGTACATCAAAGAAAATGGGATGTCGCCACCGGATCTCGTATCGAAAGAAGACAAGAACTCCGTCGGCAAAACCGACGTCGACCGCGGCGTGGTGGAGGACCTGAAGTGGAAAGCGAGTGGGTGGATGTTCCAAGATATCCCGCCTATCGCGATCGTGGATGGCTTCTTACTCTACTCCGAGGGCATGAAGGCCGTCCGCGACCTGTTCGACGTCAAGCTCTTCCTCCGAACGGACTTTCAGACGGCTAAGACCCGCCGGGAGGCTCGTAGCGGGTACGTGACGCTCGAGGGCTTCTGGGAGGACCCGCCGGGGTATGTTGAGAATGTGGTTTGGCCGAATTACGTCCAGGACCACGCTTTCCTTTTCCACGACGGTGATGTCGAGGGTCGGGCGGATGAGGCGGAGTTGCGACGGTTGGGGATCGAGATCGTGCCGCGGGCCGGCCAGGATGATATGACTGCTTGCGTTGAATGGGCGTATGGGGTGCTCGAGGAAGCTTTGGAGAAATCTATCGTGCGATAAAATCGAGCCTTCTTGGAGGGTAGACGGTATATACTTCCAGGATAGAATGAAAGTAGAGCGCGAGTATTGGCTTGGGTTCAAGCGCTTTCTTTGCATTAAGTTTGGTCATTAAAATGGTTTGGGCCTGCTCCGACCCTGGAATCAAACGCAGGACTGTTGCAGAGGTGTCACATCAACATGACTAGGCAGAGCCCGACAGAGTCAACATTGCGTTCGCCGTTAAGACACATATGATCGCTTGCCCAAGTAGACTGCCGGCCCCGAGCCATTCTGGCAACCTTTTTTACAGCCGAAACGCAGATACCTCCCACCCGTCCTTTTACTTTTGCCTCACACTACTCCGCTCCAGCGCCTCGAGCAGCTCCGGTCGATCCCGCAAGCAGTCCTTCGCCTGCGCATACGACATCCACTGTCGATTCCGCTTGTGCGACTCGGGCCAAGTGTCCTTCTCCTCCTGCACCCGGACCTCGTAGAAGCGGTAACTGGCGCGGGGCGCACACGCGCCGTACTTCCGGATCTGCGCCTCGGTGCGCTTCTCGTCGATCTCGCCCAGGTCCTTCTCGATCTGGCATTCGATGCCGGCCTCTTCCCAGGCCTCACGTAACGCGGCATCTTTCCGGGTCGCCTCGTCCGTTTCCCAGCCTCCTTTGGGCAATACCCAGCCTTTCCGAGCGGAGCTTTGAATAAGGAGGACTTGGGTTCGGTCTGCGGAAAGGGGGACGACGCCCGCTACGAGACGCTCGCCGTTGGGTCCGTACCTGGCCGCACGTGGTCAGCTCCAGGGCTCCGTCTCGTCCTACGCACTCGTGCGTGACCACTTGGGGCGTACCTCTGCTTGTCTCGACCCGTGCGAGCTTCCATCGACCGCTCCGGGTTCTGTTCCGGGGCCATGGTGTTGCAGCCAAGACCGATGTGGTTGCGCAACGCGTGTCGTGGTCGTACCAAAGAGAGGAGTCGACGGCGAATCGTGGATCGGTACGAGGTCGCTGACGATCGGGGATGGTCACGCGATATGCAACGTCAACGCCCGAGGCTCGTGGAAGTGCAAACGAACAAGGAACCTTCAAGACAGAGAGCAACGGATTGCAATGACGTCCGCAGAAGGGAAAAGCCGGCCTTCAGTCCCGCTTGCGACGGGGCTGAGGACGAGTGTCGAGCCGATGGCCGGTGTTCAACATGGCGGAAGCAAAGAAAGGGTGTAAGTGTGCGAAAGAAGGGGGATGCAGAGACTGGTGGGCAGTGGGCGGAGAGGAACGTAGGCGTCTACCGGAGCACGTGCCCTGCTTTTTTTTCTTCCCTCCACCGCCAACGGTGCAACCATCGACGAGCCTTCATCATGGACTTACAGTATTCGCCCTGATCATGATCGCTTCTCACTCAGCCGGGCTCGCGGTGGCCTGTGGTCAACGGACCATGGTTGAAACACATGTACAGTATAGCACATCTTACAGTACGAGTGTATACAAAAGAGCATGTTCGATGCTTGCCAACGCCCGTGCGTCGATTCGGTGCTCTGGAGTGTGTAGCCTGTATGCGTGAATGTACGTACAGGATGCGTTGCGTGCCCATATACACGAAAATGTGGTGTAGTCATGGTGATATGGGCCTACATGCACATCGCAATGGTCGTGCCACGTGATGATATCCATGTACAGTACCTAGGTATGTAGGTAGGTACAAGTACAGTATACTGCTGGGCGCGCGGTAAGCGCCAATGACCAACGCCGACGGGCCACGACTGCTCGAATTTCCAACCTCATCCCACTCATTGCAGGCTACATCTACGCTGCTGGAGGTCGTCTACACCTACATGTAGCTGGGCTGGACCTGGTGTGCATTCACCATGCAACGCGACGGCGAGACCTGCGCCTCGCCGTCTTATTTGACGCCTCTAGGTGAGTCCGCATGGAACCCAAATCGCCTCGGATATGGTGGAGCGCGAGCTCGTTTGCATTGCTGGTGGCCACGCCATCTCCCTCTCCCATTCCTTGCGATGGTATCTCCGGACCGCACTGCTGTACGTCGTCGGTCAGACTGCGGCGAGCACGTCGTTCAGGATCCGTCGACGAACAGAGGCTAAGTATGTGTCTCTTTACAGGCTATCAGGCAGTAAGCACATATCGTTACCCGCCGTGCTCCGTGCATGTCCACGACATGTACTGACTCTTGCATCCTTCACCGGCAGGGCGACTGCGGCTATTGCAAGGCAGAAGACTCAAGTCAGCGAACTCCCGCCTCTCGTGCGTTTCATCATACTTTCTCTTCTGCCCACTTTACGTCTTCGCTGCAATAACGCCGGACGTAAATTGATTCCTCTCATTCATCGACGCCGAAAGACCCATCATCAACTCCTAACTCGGCGCAGGCGCGTCCTACTACGCGAGATCCACTTCGTTATGCTCGAGTCACTACCAAGAGCTCATGGACCGTGGGTGGAGGAGGTCCGGCACCCTGCTCTACCTCCCCGACGCCATTCGCTCGTGCTGTCCTCATTACACGATAAGGTAACCCACCACACTCGTAGGTCAGCGGCGCTGTATGCTTACTGACTGACAAGACTGCCAGCATCGGAATTCAGACCGAGTCGGGACCAGCGGCAGACCCTCAACCGGTGGAACCGCTTCGTGCTCGGTGATCGATACGAGAAGGAGGTAGCCCGGAAGTATCCCAAGAGTAAAGAGTGCGTGGACTGATATCGGCGCACTGATCAGCGACGTCAGCTAACAAACGTAAAGTGACAAGAAGCGATCCAGTAACACCTTCGACCTCGTCTCATCCGTCCATGAGAGCGAACGATCTCAACTCAAGCCCGATGTTGAGCCCGAGCACCAGTTCGACGTCACATTGGAGCCAGATACGTTGACCGACGAGAAGTTCGCCCTTTTCGACAACTACCAACGCAAAGTGCACCATGAAACCGACGCAGACATCAGCCGGGCCGGTTTCGAACGCTTTCTGTGCTCTTCGCCCATCCATCGACACTCCGGGTCGAGTGGCAAGAAGCTCGGCTCCTACCACCAATGTTACCGTCTCGACGGCCGACTCATAGCCATGTCCGTCGTGGATCTCCTCCCGCACGGCCTGAGCGGCGTGTACTTCATCTATCATTCCGACTTTGAGCGGTGGTCGTTTGGGAAACTCTCGGCTTTGCGGGAGGCTGCGCTCGCCCTGGAAGGGGGTTATGAGTATTACTACATGGGCTATTACATCCACGGGTGCAAGAAGATGCGCTACAAGGGCGATTACCGGCCGCAGTACGTGCTGGACTACTACAGCCTGGACTGGGACGTCCTCGACGACGACATGCGGGCACTGATGGACCGGACGAAATACGCCAGCATGTCGCGCGAGCGGCAAAAGCGCGCCACCGCACCCACCACCCTTCTAACCAACGGCTCCACACCGAGCGACACACTCTGTCCACCTCCGCCGGCTGATAAATCCACCCCAACAGACGAAGTCCCATACCCGAGCCCCGTCGACGCCGTCCTCGCCGGCCTCTCCCTCCTCGACCTCGGCATGCCCGGCGTCATGTCCCTCGCCGAGCTCCGCGCCCAGGTCGACCTCGACAGCATGCGCATCACCCTGGGCCGCCAGGGCGTGCACGAGATGCAGGACCTCGTGTCGTGGCACGCGGGCTGCGAGACCGAGCCGGCGTCCATCATGGGCATCATGGCCGAGTTGGCGTCGGCCGCGGGGCCCGTGATCGCGAGGGAGATTATCGTGGATTTGTCTCGATGAAATGATGGATGAGGGAGTCAAAACTATTACCAGTGCGGTGGCCACGGCGCTTTGGCAATGTGGGATGGGATGTGTTTGAATCAGGCGGCGGGAGGATCTTTTTGCGCCATTGACGAGGACAGGAGGCATTCACGTCGAGCACGGCCGTAGCGTGTAGCGGACTCGGAAGTACATCACGTCCAACTTACCTTGTTTAAGCTGCTACTGTCTCCCCTATTGATGTGAGGGGTTCTTTTCAAACATCCCTCGATATGATCCCCACGCTCGGGACGTATTCGCGCCTGACCGGCAAGATTTTCGCGTGACCAGGAAAGACAACGGCAGCAGTGGAGGAAGGTTGATTGATGATCTACGTTGTTACAAGCGCAGAGAAGGCAAACATAGTAAGCACACACCACCGCATGACCATGCGACCAAACTCCAACCTCGTCAGATTCCGGAAACCCTTTCATGCAGTATTCGTGCTCGAACCCATCTCCGAACGCCCAAGTCAAGTGATGCAATAACCTCCCCGACTCCCGATACCCACTCCTCAGCAGACAGAAGCCACAACAACAACCTCCCCGATCAGTCGCTCCTCAACATACTCTCGACCAGCTCTCCGAGCGGACCCAACCACTCACTACTCTTCTTCGCCCCCTTCTCATCCGCGAGCCCGAACTCCTCCACAAACAGCACATAATGCTTAAACCCCGTGTTCAAATGCGCCTCGAGCCCCAACCCCCGCACGACGCCGTAGTGGTGGCAGTAGATGTGCGCGTAGATGCGGTAGAGCCGCTTGAAGATGGTGCGGATGGTGCTCGGGAAGGTGGCGGGGAAGGGCACGCCCGGGTGCGTCGGGAACACGGCCGGGTTGCTCAGGTGGTTGCTCGTCCAGGTGAGCAGGTGCGAGATGTACGTCGGGGCCGGCAGGCGCGTGGGTTTGGGGAAGGCGGGTGGGTCGTGCCAGAGGTATTCGAATTCGTCGGTGGCTTTCATTTCGGGACAGGTCTGTGGGGAGCAGAATTCGGTGATGGCGCCGTAGAGGAGGTTGATTTGGTTGTAGAAGTCGACGACTGGGGTTTCGCCATTTGCTGTCAGCATGCTGAGTCATTCCACGGGTGCCCCTTACACCCCCTTCCACGGCAAGATCTTACCGTTGACCGCCAACCACTCATCCCTGTCTTCGCCCTCGGGAAGCTGCACCACTTTCCTCAGACTGCCGCTGCCGAGCGTGGCCTCGGCGAACTGCTTCAGCTGCCAGCCATTCGTCCCCTTCGCCCTCTTCTGCGGCTGGAACGACGCCTGTCCCCGATTCCTCGCATTACTGTTGCTGCGCGTCAAAAGGTCAGCTCTGCGCGCCACGTCGTTGATCCTGAACCCGAGCCCGCGGTGCGTTTCGTGGTGTCGGTCCTCTTGTCTGACGGGCACGGGAATGCTGCTGGAAGCGTGCGGTTTCGAGTGCTGCCCGTGGAAGTGCGAGTCGAGCGCTTCTTGGAAGTGGCGCTGGAGAGGAGACTGGTAGACGGATGCGGGCGAGCTCGGGCAGTCGAAGGGGGTGTAAGACTCGCTTTCGGCGAGGACGTTGCTCTGAAGGGCGGGCAGGGGCCTGGAAGAGGCGCTGTAGGGCTGCGGGGGAGAGTTGTGCACGAACATTGTGTTTATGAAGGAGGTCATTGTGACTCTCGCTGTCTCTCGCGGCTCGGGCTGCCTGGTCTTTCAACGAACGGTGTTGCTGGTCCGCTCTGCATTCCGGTGGTTAGCTTGGCTACCAGATCGGTAGGAGTCGGAATGTAGAGCTTACCGGCGCTTGGGTTTTGTATACGACTGGCAGGGCAAAGGAAGGACTGAGAGGATGTATGTGTACGAAGAGGGGTGTTTGACTTGAGAGCGTCCGCAATGCATCTGTTTGTCAAGACACGGCGGGTTTAGGAAAGCAGTGGGCAAGGCGCGCTAGGCCGGAAGCGTTAAGATGTCAATACAGTAATGTATGGTTGCTAGGCGCATGTGCGGCGGCCGGTAGACCGAAACGATTTGGACATCAGCCACTGAGTTCAATGATCAACAAATAACAGTCTCATGCGCTCTTGCTGGCACCTAATTACAAATAGCAAACACTGCTTTGCGGACCTTGTCGCCTTCAATCCACTTGTACATCGTGACATTAGGTGGAGTTATCGCTGGGTTAAGAAGTCCTATCAGGCTCCACGCCGAAGCCGCCGTGACACAAAATCGACCTGTTCTACAAAACCAGGTGCCTGCAAGGCAAGCGGGTTTATCTGCTGCTATTTTACAACCACCGCCTGTCTTTTGCTGCTACTGGATGTAAGCGTGCGTGAACTGTACGCACCATAACGCTGGTACTATTCAACTTCAGTCCGCTACTCGCAACAGCACTCTCACAGAACTATATCAGCAGTCCAAGTTTACATGCCGTCAACGGCCGAGACGAGAACATCGACGACGACAGTACAAACTTCGGTTTGAGGCGATAGATGTAACGATGTGAGTCGCCGAGAAATTTCATTATCATTCTTTCAATCAAAAAACTCAACCACCGTCGCTGTAGGGTGGGAGACATATCTAACCAACCAGAACGCCTGTAAAATGAGAAAACACAACAATGACCCAATCACCACTGGATGACCCGCTCGGTCTCGCCCTCACGCGGCGGGAAGTAAGTGTTGATGAGGCCCATGTAGTAGTCCTTGAGGTCCTCCACCTTGGGCATCTCGTCGCTCTTGCTGTAAAGGTCGTACGGGTTGAAAGCCTTGACCGCCTTCAGCATCTCCGCGTCCTTCTCGTTCATCATCCAGCGGTAGGCGCCGGCGCTGTGCCACGGGTAGAAGGAGTGGTACCGGATCATGGCGAGCGCCTCGTCGGGCAGGGTGCTCTGCTCCTTGCAGATGTGGTAGAGGTACTCGTCGTGGCCCCAGCTGAGCATGATGTTGTCCAGGCCGCAGCCGGGCGAGTAGATGCCGTGCTCGGTGCTGTAGATCGGGTCCTTGTTGTCCGGGTTGTTCTCGAAGGTGCCGGGGTAGATGATGGCGTCGGAGAACTTGCAGCCGACGGGGAAGGTGTCGCCGACGACGTCCCACTGGCCTCGGGCGTCGTAGAAGAAGAGGAGCTTGCCGAGGTCGTGCACCAGTCCGGTGACTTGGAACCACTTGGGCTTGCCGTCGCGGCGGATGGCCTCGGCGGACTGGAGCAGATGCTCGATCTGGCTGAGGGAGGTGTCGGGGTCGGACTCGTCGATGAGGGTGTTGAGCTTCTCCATCGCTTGCCAGATGGTCATCTGGGCGCGGGTCTTGGTCTTGAAGTCGTTGCGGGCCTTGAGGTTGTAGGCGACGGTCTGCTTCTCGTGCTGCTCGCGGTAGAAGTTCTTCACCCGGTCGCAGGCGTCCTCGTAGTTCCTGAACTGGGTCTTGTCCTTGCCCTCGTCGAACTTGGACTTCTCGTAGAGGTCGACTTCCTCTTGGGTGGCAGTGCCGTTCTTGATCCTCATCTCAGCCTTGAGCACGTTCACTTCGTCAATGGCGTCTGAGGTGGCCTCGAGAGCGAGGCCATCCTTGTGGTCGTTGAAGTTCTCGTTGATGTTGGGCGTCTCCATCGCGATTGGCGCCATTTTGACTGATAATGAGACTGTGCTTTGATTGAAGAGATCTGTATGGAGTGGTTGGAAGGGTTGGAATGTGGACTGAGTGGGAAACAGGAAATGGAGAGGAGAACGAGACGACGGGACAGCAAGCTACCTTTTCTATACCCTTCTCCCTAAGGGCAACGTGTGAGATGCAGTAAGGAACTCCACCTTCCCGCGAGAGCAGAGAAGGCAAGACGACGCCCATCTCCGGATGGCAACACAGGCAAGTCGTCCAGGCTGTTCCCCAGCCGATCGCTCGCAGGATGGGCCGCCGAGGGCGCTACGGAAGCCAGAAACGGGGCACGGAGGAGCGAGGAACGCAACGATTGGCTCGCCCGGAGAATCTCACAGCTTAGCGCGCCGACATGATGTCGCTCACCTGCCCAACG
>Ga0058704_10000252_pt1 | contig 29764 bp, 21 predicted proteins | sample AgamicMgSfe_FD_71363 | JGI IMG/M metagenome (GOLD analysis project Ga0058704, IMG submission 71363) | Agave microbial communities from Guanajuato, Mexico - Mg.Sf.e | ecosystem: Host-associated > Plants > Phyllosphere > Phylloplane/Leaf | place: Guanajuato, Mexico | collected 2012-05-30
GTGTTGCCAGTGGAAGGCCGAAGCGGAGTCGAGGGCGATGAAGGCTAGTGGTCGGTCTAGGGAGGAGTGCTGCGAGGGGTGGAAGAGGTAAGTGGGGAGGGAATGCAGGGTGGCGGTTGTGGAGGGCAGGGATTGGGGCCGGAAGATGTGGACGTGTTTGAGAGTGGAGGTGAGGAAGTGGTTGGTCCTTTCGGGCTCTGCTTCTTCTTCTTCTTCTTCATCTGCGGATAGGCTGTTGGGGAAGGTTTGTCGGAGGAGCAGTTGGATTTGTTGCACGAGGCGTGGGACGGAATAGGTGTTGTTCGTGTCGATGGTCACGACGCTGGCTTGGCGGCCGCCGAGGTGGGTGGGGAGGATTGCCAGGGCGGTGAGGTGGTAGAGGAGATGGGTCGTCCCGCTGCCTGGGGCCAAGGAGGTCAACTCGACTATCGGTTGGGTGGGGTGGAGTTTGTTGGTCGAGGTCGTCGTGTTCGTTTCCGTGATGGTTCGTAGAAGGCGGTCCAGTGGCGGGAGGTTGAAGAGGTTTGGTGATGGGTCTTCTCGTAGTCGTAGTGATTGAAGAATCCGTGAGTATCGTCAGCTTCAGTCCACACAAGGGGCAAGTGGCGATGGACGACCTACCTCGTCGAAACCCACCTCTTCAATCTCCGCCATCAACTTCTTCCCCAGATCTTCCGCCATCCCGACCTTGCACTCTTCGCATCGCTCTCGACAACAACGACCATCACTCCATAAAGCCCACGGAACTTCCGGCCGGACGGGAAACAGCCACCAGCGAGCAGACGCCCGGAGCATCCACCACGCCCTAGCGATGGCGCCTCTGGTAGAAGCCTTCAGACCAGCGCGCCTGCAGCAGCACGTCCAGTACCACGCCGACGGCAAGATGCGCAAACCGCCCGTCGACCTGAAGAAGTGCGACCTCAAGGAGTTGATCCAATACGAATGTGACCTCGACGGCCCGAAGGAGGATCCGAGGAGTAAAGTCGTTTGTGAGCCGGTGTTGCGATTGTTCAGACAGTACGTTTACCATCGCGTGGCGTGGCCTGTGGCGTTATGTTTGACGATTGTGGTTGACACTGTGTGAATAGATGTGCGAATGGGTTGACGGTGGAGACGACGAGTTGGGAGGACGTACATGACGGATCATAACTATGTACATGTATGGGTGGATGAAGTGAGGTTGAAGACGCGCCCCACATACATGCAACCAAAGCAGCCACAAGAAGGCCGTTTACTTTATCTTTGTACAATGGGCTTTTCGTGAATGGCTAGCATGGTGATATCTGGCCATGCAATCCCCGGCGCCGAGTGCTGATAATGTGGTTGAAAAGATCCCTACATCGAGCATACCGTCTTCGATCTCACCAACTTGTCGCTAAACGTGAAAGATGCCGTAGAAGTCTCTCGATCCTATGCAAACAAGCATGCACCAGATTCTCCTCACAACCGCAAAGATCTCCGACTCCCACCATGCCTCCAGTGACCCATGTCGTGATTGACAATCACACCCTCCGGCATGCCAACATCGACCCCATCCTCCCTAGCACCATTCGCGCCATCCATGCCCCATCGGTCCGACTCATCCAAGCCACCGATGTCTTTCAGCACATCGGCGAACGCGTCCTCCTTGCTCTCCGCCCTCCCTGTCCCACCACCTCTGACCCTGCCATGCCCGCTCAGCACCCCACTCCTCCTCTTCTCCGCTTTCAGCGCGCCCGTCTTGGCCGCAGCCGCCAGCTTCCGCAGCGCCTGTTCCGCCATCATGCCTTCCTCCGTCGCCTTCTCGCGCATCTTCCGCGCGTCCTTCTCTCGCTCGGGGAAGACGGGTGTCTGCACCCACGCATGCCGGGGTGGCAGCTGTGGGAAGTGCGCGGGGATGTACTTGGGCGGCTGGGCGGTGATGAGTGGCTGCAGCAGAGCAGAGAAGTCCGGCGTCGGCGCTGGCGGCGGGTCGGGATCTGGGATGGACGGGTACGAGACTTGCTCCGGTATGGCTTCGCTCAGCTGTGGTTCCAGGAGCGAAGCGCTTCGCGCATTCGGCAGAAGCGACATGGCCATGCTGAAGTCCTGCGGCGTTGGCCGGGTCCGTCTGGCGCCTTGCATCGAGACTCTGACGTATCCCAACAATCGCAGCATGTACTCTTCCGTATGCGACCGGAACATCTCAAGCGCGCTGGGGTTCACACTGTCGAAGCCGACTTTGTGTAGAGCGATGGTGATGCTTCGGAGGAGCTGCCCTTGACTGAATACCTGGTCTTGGGGTGCGGGTTCGACGTGTTGCGGCATATGCTGGACATGGCGCAAGCTGTGCCGGACTCTTCGCTTCTTGTTCGGTGACTGGTCGTCGGACATGGAGTGAGGCCGTTTGACACCAGCTCGCGGGGGATGGTCAGCCATAGTTGTTGTTTCGCTGCTTGACCAAAGCCCGGACTCCTGTACCAGAGTAACTTTACGATTGAGCGGATCGCTGTTCACGTATGGTGTCCAAGTGAAGCTGTCGCAACTTGAGGTTTCGAGGTTGAGCTCATGTCAGCCTTAGGCCGCAACCTGGAACAACCTGAACGGCATTTCACATACCGCGCTCTTTGCACTCTACATGTACACGATCAATACATGAACAGCCAGACTATGGTATCCAGTCTGCCAACCCTCTAAACAATGCAACTGCTGGACGACGATACAGTTCACGCTCACCCTGTCAAAATGATATATTACCAGACGTGCAAAGCTGCCGACTCGAAAAACATCGTAGCAATAGGAACGCCTGCTGGCCCAAGCAAGCTCAAGCTCTTCGCCCGGTATAGTGCTCGACATGTGCTCACCTGCCGACCGTGGCACGGGTGGACTGAACCGCGAGCGCGAGCGCGAGCGCAAGCGCGCATGAAGCTAGACTCTGGCTCGAAGCCGTTGATGACAACTGCGAAGTGCACGCACGCTTCGTCAATACGCCGCTCGAGGGAATGTCGAGGATGTTCGACACCCTCCTGCCTCCGCTCCTGGGCGAGGTGGTAGGGAACTAGCAGAATTCGCCGGAGCACAGTCTGGAGCAGTCGCACGATTGCTTACGTTGCCTTGCTTCAACGATACAGTTCCGTGTCGGACAATATCGTTATCGGCCAAGTAAGAATCTGGAATTCATCGTCACTTCACTGGTCTTCTTTTGGAGAGATGGCCGCCCTTGATGCTTTCTGCCTTATATCAAGCACATGCTCCGGGGATGAATTGTCCCGGTCGCGAGAATGAGTGCCGCGGCTCTTTTGGCCGATCATCCCCCGCATCGTTCGTCATTTTTCGTGCCGAGCAAAAAGCTTCCATGTTTCCTCGGTTCTTAAGCTACCCAGGAGAACGTACCTTATTACCCAGCACCTACATGAGCTCTGAACCCTGTTTGTCGAACGAACATGTCTGCTCTCCGGGCAACACGCACTCCACTCGCAGCCGCGCAGTCTATCTTCACCAGTACCGCATCAGTCCACGCGCCAGTGATTGGAAACGCGGCATACCGATCCTTCCCTAGACCGATAGCGGCAAAGGTCGTACAGCGGCGAAACATGGCGGGGCAAAGAATACCCAAGATCAAGGTCAAAAACCCGGTCGTCGAGCTCGACGGCGATGAGATGACCAGGATCATCTGGCAGGACATCAAGGACAAATTCATCCACCCATACCTCGACATCGACCTGAAGTACTACGACCTCGGCCTTCCCTACCGAGACGAGACCAACGATCAGGTGACGGTCGACGCCGCCGAGGCGATCAAGAAGTACAGCGTCGGTGTGAAATGTGCGACCATCACCCCGGACGAGGCGCGGGTGGAAGAGTTCAAGCTGAAGCAGATGTGGTTAAGTCCGAACGGCACGATCAGGAACATCCTCGGCGGCACGGTGTTCAGGGAGCCCATTGTGATCGACAAGATTCCGCGATTAGTACCCGGCTGGAAGAAGCCGATCGTCATTGGCAGACACGCCCATGGCGACCAATACCGCGCCAAAGACAAGGTCATCGACGGCCCGGGGACGCTGGAGATGATCTACACGCCCAAGGGCGGTCAGCCGGAGAAGATCAAGGTGTTTGAGTTCGAGGAGCACCACAAGGGCGGGGTCGCGCAGACGCAGTACAACACGGCCGAGAGCATCGAAGGCTTCGCGCACGCCTCGTTCAAGCATGCGCTTTCGCTCAACATGCCCATGTACATGTCGACCAAGAACACCATCTTGAAGAAGTACGACGGCAGGTTCAAGGACATCTTCCAAGAGATCTACGAGAAGACGTACAGGAAGGAGTTCGAGGCGAAGAAGATCTGGTACGAGCACCGACTGATCGACGACATGGTCGCGCAGATGATCAAGAGCGAGGGTGGCATGCTTATCGCCATGAAGAGTACGTGCACTTGACAGCAGTCACTGTGAGCGCTGCGCGCTAACGATCAGCAGACTACGACGGTGACGTGCAATCCGACATCGTCGCGCAGGGGTTCGGCTCGCTCGGGCTCATGACCTCGGTCCTCGTGACGCCGGACGGCAAGACCTTCGAAGCCGAGGCGGCGCACGGCACCGTGACGCGCCACTTCCGCGAGCACCAGAAGGGCAACCCGACGTCGACGAACCCGATCGCGTCCATCTTCGCCTGGACGCGCGGGCTCGCCAAGCGAGGCGAGCTCGACGGCACCCCGGAGGTGGTCAAGTTCGCCGAGAGTCTGGAGGAGGCGTGCGTGCACGTCGTCGACCGGCAAGGGATCATGACGAAAGATCTCGCCATCAGCTGTGGGAAGAAGGACGATTATGTCACCACCACCGAGTACCTCAACGCGGTCGAGAAGAGGATGAAGGCCGTGTTGAGCGCGAAGCTTTGAGTGGAGGTCGTCTTGCGATGTACAGTGTCCGACGATCTGGACTAGAGTGGAAGTGCCCTGCATTCAACACCTTTCTTTAGGATAACGGGTTGAATGAAAGCCAGTCATGTGCTCGCCATGTGAGTTTCACTCATCACTTCCCTGGTTTGTTAGGGAGAGGATGCAAAGCACCGAGCAGATCCACAGGTAGCCCATGTCTTCATCAGCGGTGGTCCTATGTAAGCCCATGAATATACATTAGCACGCAATCCATTCCTGGTCTGGAAGTGAAAGGCGCAAGGTTCACGTCGATCGAGCCGTGCCTTGGCCGCCAGGGTTTCGGTTCTCGTATGGCTGCGCATGTCCGTAGATCTGGACAAAGATCTCCGTGCTGTGACGTCCAACGTTGGCGACATGATTGCGTTTATTTCCGAGTGCACGCACATGTAGTACGTACCATTTTCCCCACACCCACGCGCGCGCCGTGCCGTCCCCGCTACTCCACCATCCCAGTCTCTCGGCGACGCCGGATGCCGGGATGCCGGTCCAAACCTTCAATGGGGGGTTGAGGTGGCTGCTATCGGTATCTCCCGTCATCGCGATTGAACCAAAAACTCATGCGCGAACTTTCCACGACCACTTGTGCGATCGTACCTGTGATCCCTGCACATCGGTGATTGGAAGACCTATCTCGAGCGTTTCCTTCGGCTTTCCGGACGAGGTGTGTCGCGTTTGGGGAATGAGGGCATCTCGGCCGCTACCCGTCATAGCGTTCTGTGCAAGTCTGCAAAGATAGTGCTTCCTCGACCGTGGTCTGTGGCGCTTGAGAGAGAGAGAGAGAGAGACAGGAGAGAGGGTAAGGATAGACTGTCCGCGAGGTTACGATCGCGCAGATGTCACGCAATGCCGCTACGTAGCCGTTGCTCGCGCATCCGAGAGCGTGGCAAGCCGATGATGCGCGCAGTCGGTTTAGAACTTTCATCGTGGTCGTGGGAGATCTGTCTAGAAGCTGGTATATCAATGCTGGACCGCTTGCGACTCGGTTGCCATGGGACGCTACTGCACTCTATATCTTCACGGGAATGCCGAAGCAGAAGAAGGAAGCGGTGCGGATGTTCGGTCCGTTGCAGAGGGTCCACGCGCACCGTGCGGCATCGCCGGTCGACGCTGCTCGTTCGTAGCCGCCAACACCACAAGCTGACTATTCTTTAGCGTCATTGATAGATGTGATCGCTCGAACTGGCCCCGATCTCGAGGATGGTGTTGGCGCGAACGTCAGGAGCTCTACGTCAAGCCTGCATGGAGAACTCCCATACCGACGACCTTCACCGGACGGTGTGTGGTGTTGTCGTACCCTCTGCCTCGAAGATAAGATGGCAAATGCAACCTCCAAATGATCTCATAGTAATCGAGGCTATCCTGCCACAATCAAGAGCGCGCATCCTACGGGACGATTAATCATCTTCCTTTTTATTGACAGGTCTGATGTGTGTCACCAGGCGTTGGACATGACTCCTCCCCTGGGATGCATCAACAGAGTGGTACATCAAGACGATCGAATGGCGAGGATGAAAGGCACGATGCTGCAGGCATCGCACTGTCAGAAAGTGCTCTGACCGAGCACAATCGAAGCTCGCAGGTAGCAAGTATAGTCCGAAATCCAGGTCACGAGTTCACATTTGACACCTAGCCACAGGACGATCATCAGCATACAGCAGGCGTCATCCGAGAAGAAAGCATCCACGCTTACCACGAAGTACTCCCGTCCAGAGTGGTCTTCGAACCACCCGAGAACGCCAATTGGACTCGCAGCGCCATGGTAGCCCGTACCGACGAAGTACCGGACAGAAGCTTTTCGATCGAGCGCATTCAGCAGCATTTCCCTCTGTTACAGTCGAACGCAACGCCTATGGAGCGTTTCGCATTACTCAGTCCAACGCAAGACCCGTACCGTCCCCATGCCAAACGGGCCATGAGCGACATGGGAATCGGGTACGGCGCCTGCGAACATCTCGAACTGAGAGACAAAGCCGCGAAAATGCTTGCAGAGAGTTGTGGACACCCTGAGAGACCGTTGTCCGACAGTATGGCACCCTGTTCGCCGACCAATATGCCGACCAATACCAGTCGGATGGCGAGAGGCGAATCGTCGAAGAGGAGGCCGGATACGCCTGGTTCCGGCTACCGGCACAAGAGACGGCGGCGTGATGAATGACCATGGGCCGCTCTCGTACAGTCGGTGGGAGGAGGGTATGTACGAGAGGCGGAGAATGGTGGCTCAAGTGCGGTCGGAGGATGCAGTACCGATGGAGGATGCAACGAGACGCGCTGGGAAGAATCCGCGAACAGCATTGCTGAGCCAAACAATATCATGTTGCACAAGCCCGTCTTTGTCGATGACGGCTTCGATTGCAAGATTATTCTCCAATGCCCACCGCCTCGTGGTACCGTGCTGCCCGCCACAAGAAGCCGACGGCGTAGCCCATTGCCCATCGCGGTAGAAGTACGGGCTCGTGATTGAAGCGTCCATAATATGGCCATCACGGCTGTAAAGCAGAACCTCCTGTTGGCAGGTAAGAGATGAGATTCCGGCTGCTTTCCGAGCGCGATCGTAGGCCCAGCGGTCCGATGTCTTGCACATAGTCGAATGTGACAGTGCAGTGTCTTGTACATCAAGCACTACTGTCCACTCGATACCCTCAAGAGGCAATGTCTCCGGCGTACCGAACGTTGTCGGGAAAAGTGTGCTACGCGGTAATCGCGGGATGGGCCAGCACTCTGTCATTGCCGTGCCATCTCCGTACACGCGGTACTTAATGCGCAGACACTCGGCGGTAGCATTCCTGGGATCATCACACCACCGCGACACAGCGTTGGACAGCCTTCTCGAAAGCGCGCCTACGCTCGGAGCGTAGCTTTGGTCTTTCGATCTGTCCGGCCCGTTATCGCAGGCCTCTGCTATGCGGTCTGCATGATACGGTAGGAGGTAGAAAGGGCTTGATGAGTCTGATTCTTCATGGTTCCGTAAGGTCGGGTCCCATCGGAGAGTCGTGAAGATGTACGGTGCTTCGGCGTCTCCATCCTTGTCCTTGCTACCCATGACGATGGAATGATTGAACGTGGTGGCAGCGTGTACTCTCCATATATGCTGAAGCGAGTGATCCAAGATTTGGCGCATGTATAAGTACAGATCAACTAGATTGTTGACGGCGCTCGTGGTATGGAAATTTGCGATGTTGTGTGATTGATGAGAGAAGAAGTAGAGACGCGTCCCGTGATCTGGAGACCAGGGCTGCCTCCTCACGGGCAAGCTCTCCGCTAGCGCCCGTTTCAGCGAGGAGCAGCGACTTTCTATACCGAGCTCTGCGCACTTGGACAATCACTCAAACCAGGTCTCCTATCTCTGATCCCTTCATCTTGCGTCGCGTCGTGAGCGCGTTTTATAATCGGTGTAGGTGTGGCTGCATAATTGCATCGAAACGCTCGGCCATGGCTTCAAGCCGTCCTGCAGCCGCGGCCGTCGAGGACCTGACCAATTCTGCATCCTCGGCAACATCGTCGTTCTTGGATCGGGCAACGGCATGGTACTCGGAGAACGAGGTCGCAGCATGGACAATCGCGGGTATCACGGTGGTGGTAGCAGGCGGATCGATATATTACCTGACACAACCCTCGCAGCCGTCAGAAGCGGCGAGGAAGGCCAAGAAGGACAGACGGAAGGGGAAGAAGAGTGCTGAGAAAGACGTCGAAGCGGCGAAAAGCGAGCCCAAGGCCGCACCCAAAGCAGCGACCGTCGATGAGGCGCCCGCTGAAGAGCTGCCTCAGGTGACGGAGGAGAGCGTTGGTCAGCTAGGAGAGCAGGACCGAAAGGATTACGCGGCCAAGCTGAAGGCTGCCGGGAACAAGGCGTATGGCTCCAAGGACTACAACCGTGCTATCGATCTATACGGTCAGGCCATCCTCTGCAAAGCTGACCCCGTCTTCTACTCGAACCGCGCTGCCTGCTGGAACGCCATGAGCAACTGGCCCAAGGTGATTGAAGATACGACTGCCGCTATCAACCTTGACCCCGAGTACGTGAAAGCGCTGAATCGCCGAGCGAATGCCTACGAGCAAGAGGAACGTTTCAGCGAAGCCCTCCTGGACTACACCGCCAGCTGCATCATCGACCAGTTCCGCACCGAGTCTTCTGCGCAAGCTGTTGAGAGATTGCTCAAGAAGGTCGCCGAAGCGAAGGCTAAGACGATCCTGGAGGGTAAGGACAAGAAACTACCATCGCCTACGTTCGTCGCAAACTATCTGCAATCGTTCCGTGCCAGAAGTCTACCCGAAGGCCTGGAGGAGACTGTTGACCTGCAAGAGGGAAGCGGCAAGTGGCACCTCCGCAACGGCCTGCAAGCCATCCAACAGCGGACCGGTGAAGGCTACGCCGAGGCTGCAGAGAGCTTTGATCAGGCGGTTGATGCCAACAGTCTGGACAAGCACGAAGCTTATGCGTACAACATGCGTGGCACATTCCGTTACTTGAAAGGCGAAAACGAGGCCGCACTAGCAGACTTGAACAAGTCCATCGAGCTCGACGCGACGCTGGTGCAAAGCTACGTCAAGCGCGCGAGCATGCACCTAGAGCAAAGTGCGTTTGACTATATACTTAGACCTGACACTGCCGAAGCGGACACTGACGAGCACATCATAGGCAAGCGTGAGGAAGCCGCGAAAGACTTCGATGAAGCTGTGAAGCACAACCCTGAAGACCCCGACATCTTCTACCACCGCGCGCAGCTGCACTTCATCCTTTCCGAGTTCTCGCAGGCCGCAACCGACTACCAGAAATCCATCGAACTGGACTCCAAATTCATCTTCTCGCACATTCAGCTTGGCGTGACGCAGTACAAGATGGGTTCCATCGCTTCGTCCATGGCCACTTTCAGGAGATGTATCAAGAACTATGGCGACAAGAGCGACGTATACAACTACTACGGTGAGCTGCTGCTGGACCAGCAAAAGTACCAGGAGGCAGTGGAGAAGTTCGAGACGGCTGTGGAGATGGAGCGCAAGGGCGTCGGTGAGCGGGGCGGGGGGATGAATGTGTTGCCACTCATCAACAAGGCGTTGGCGCTCTTCCAATGGAAACAGGACTTCAGCGCGGCGGAAGAGTTGTGTCAGAAGGCGCTCATCAGTGAGTGCAACTGACTACCGCGGGACGCCCGTTCGATTGCTGACATTTGCGCGCAGTCGACCCTGAATGCGACATCGCAGTCGCCACAATGGCTCAGTTACTCCTGCAACAAGGCAAGGTCACCGACGCCCTGAAGTACTTTGAGCGCGCGGCCGAATTGTCGAGGACGGAGGGCGAGATCGTCAACGCCCTGTCCTACGCCGAGGCCACCAGAACGCAGCTCGAGGTGCAGGAAAAGTACCCTCAGCTGGCATCGAAGCTGCAAGGCATGGGTGCTGGTATGGGAGGCCCACCACCCATGCGGTGAAGATGACCCTTGTGAGTACTTGGCAGGGTCGTGTTCTGAAAGCGTTTGCATGTACTTCTGGTTGGCGCCTTCGATCGTGTACTCTACCCCTTAGCGGATACATACGTGCGAATTGTAATCCTCTCTCCCCCAAATCTCTACTGAGGTGCATGTGCCTGCCGCATGAATGGCGACACTTTGTCAGGACGATCCGGCCGAACCCACCGTGAATGGCTACAAGATGCCGTGTCAAGTTTATTGACTGACGGCGGTCACCATGCCGCATACACAGTAGGCGCGAGATTCTCATACAGAGACATACCTGCGTGGCCCTCTCACGGGGCGAACCTTCTGTCACTCACAGGTGCTCTCAAGGGTCCGTGATATCTGTGACTTCTTGTCTGCCACGGATGCCCAATCATCAACTGCATCGAGGGCGCGCGAGTAGTGTCACGGAATTGTAACCTGCAAGATGCAGCTGGAAAAGCTACCGTGTGGCTCACAGTATTCATTACGATGGCCTACATCAGCTCTTCGAATGGACGCAAAGCGCTATACCGCCTAGCACAAAGACCATGCCTATCCATGTGTCTAAGCCCTCGTTAGCTGATCGATTCCGTGTGTCCATCAGTACATGCATAGCGAACCTCGTGAAATGACCTTGCCATCTGCCCACCATTCGCCAAGCACCGTGAAGAGGAACGCCAACGAGTTGGTGATTGGTACCGTAAGACTCAGCTCTGTCGTTCCGAGTCAGCGAACGAACACATCTAGCAAAGGTACCATAGGTGCATACCAGCCTGGCCGATCAGCAGGAAGAACCACACGCTGCCCGTGATGTTGAGCAGAAGTGGAATCGCGTAAGCTGGGTTCTTGAGCAAGTCGAGCACCGCAAACAGCACCCCCCAAATCTTTCGCCTGATCCAGGAGACACTTGGATCCGTCAAGAATGGCCGTGGAGTTTGTGGCCTCTGATCTCGCGCCACAGCCGCTTTCCTCATGTAAGGCGTCGTGAGGCCCCAAGCTGCCCCTACAAGGAGGAAGCCAACAACCCAGCGCCATATCGGCGGTGCTGGCTGATCTGATGCTGGTACGAGTTTGTCCATAGCGTGAGCTGCTTCGCCTGAGGTTGATGGCTGGTGGACCATATTTCCAAAGATGTATGTAGCCTGTACATGTACTACGATGTAGGCAGGTGGAAGGAGGTTTGCCCGATCGAGCTAGCCGGCACAGGCTCGGATCTAGCCGAAGCGAGCAGAAGCACGCCTTCACGTCATGTGATATGCGCCCTTATCAGTCCCATACTACGCGATCAATGAGAGGCCGCTTCGGCAACGACCTCACCACACGTAGTAGTCAGAATGCCCACAACTCCCAGCTTCGCTTGACACATCTCATCGGCGGACGGAGGTCCTTACTATATGGCTCCTTCGCGAGTGTCCCCATTACCGGCCGGCACAGAGCTTCCCATGGGCCTGACGAAAGAACAGTTGGAGACATGGGATAAGAATGGCTACCTGCTCATCCCCGATGCCTTATCCAAGACCGAGACCCACGAGCTGCTTTCGGAGTCGAAGAAGATGCTCAACGACTTCCCTCTCGACCGTCACCCCATGACCCGATTCTCGGCGGGCGAGAAGAGCGAGCACGTGGGAGACGAGTACTTCCTGACCTCAGGCGACCAGATCCGCTTCTTCTTCGAGGAAGACGCATTCGACACCGAGGGAAACATGACGAAGCCGAAGCACCTGGCGATCAACAAAATCGGGCATTACTTACATCACCTGTCGCCCTTGTTCAACAAGGCGTCGATCAACGCGCAGAACGCGCGCATCGCGCGAGACTTGGGCTTCAGGGATCCGCGTGTGCTTCAGTCGATGGTGATCTGCAAACAGCCAGAGATTGGGGGTCGGGTGCCGCCGCATCAGGACTCGGTCTTCCTGTACACTGATGCGCCGTCTGCGGTGGGCTTCTGGTACGCGTTGGAGGACTGCACCGTCGACAACGGATGTCTTTCCTTCGCACCGGGCAGCCACCGGCGTGCACCAATCCGGGACCGCTTCGTGCGCTCGTCGGATGGCGCAGGGACGACCTTCGCCCCGAACGAGGGCAGCCAGTGGCCGGATGGTCTTCAGGAGGACCCCGAGGTGAAGAAGGAGGTGTACGAGCTCGGCGAGGTGAAAGCGGGGACGCTGGTGTTGATTCATGGCAACCTTTTGCACAAGAGCGAGAAGAACACGAGCGAGAAGGGTAGGATGATCTACACGTTCCATGTGATCGAAGGCGAGCATGAGTACGACGAGAGGAATTGGCTTCAGACGGAAGCACCCTTCACGAAGTTGAACGATGCAATGCAATGACTTTGAGAAGACGAATGAGGTTGGGTAAATGCGGCAGGTTCACACTGTCTGTAGTCAATGCATTATCCATAGGCTGGGATCAGTAAACCTAGGTCGAAGACAACCAGCAGCATCACCTGCTCAGCTGCGCAGCAATCTCTTGGGCGGTAACGTTCATCATCCTGAACGTCGGATGTAACGAGTTCAGCCAGAAGTACTCGTCGACGGGCAGCGAGCAATTCTGGTAGAACGTATACCAACTCGGCGTGCCGTTCTCGTACGAGACACAGTAGTCCGTCGTGTTCTTGTACGGGCACGTCTCAGCATGCGAGCACGGGTTGTCCAGTACCTGGTCGAAGGCCCGGTTGGTGTCGAAGACGAACGTCGTGGCGTCGTGGTAGGTGCTGCTGAGGTTGGCCGCCAGGCGGGTCAGGTTGACATTGTACTCGGCGATGGTGGCAGCCTCGGCCGCCTGCGCCGCAGCTCCGTTCGCGACCGTCAGGGGGCTACGGTCGACGGGTGGCACGTTGAGGAAAAGGAAGTTGCGGGCGCCGGTCTGGTACACCTGGTCCATGAGACTGGCGTACGCCGGGATATCAAGGCTGAAGACGAGAGACCGGTTGGCTTCCGAGTACGCGTTGCCGATGTCGTTGATGCCGAGGAAGGCGGCGAAAAGTGTGGTGTTGGACTGCCAGTCGAAGAAAGATGGGTGATTTGCGTAGATGGGTATGTACTCGGTTTGTATCTGGTCCTTCAGCGAGAGTACGGTGGGGAGATACGGTTCCACCAGCGCCGAGTCAACGGTGGCACCGCCGTAAGCGAGGTTGACCGTTTTGAGGAAGGTCTTGTTGTATGTCGTGGTAAGGAAGTCCACCCAGTTCGGGCCATTGGTTGCAGTGCTGTCGAAGGATCAGCCTGTGCTTACGGCGTGCGTTTAGGGGTGTAGTATGTTGATATTTGGACCTACTATCCTGGATATGCTGGGTTTCCAAGCGGGTTTGCCTCGCTAGGCTGCGCACCGGAAACATTGAAGCTCGTTGTTGTGTAGCTGTCACCAAACACGATCTACGTTGGCTCAGAGTGAGTAACTTTCACTCGCAAGCAAGCTTATGTTGCTACATACTTACCATGTGCGTTATGCCTTCCCATCCCGGCCAGTAGCCAGAAGCTTTGGAGGTCGAGGAAGAAGCTATCGCAGACGTTGTCATGGTGTGTGTGCTCGTATATCTGTGCCATGGCTTACTCTCCTTTTCATGGGTGATCCTCCCCGATGCGTTGACGGTAGCCGACAGTATCGCAGCCGCCGTGAAGGCCGTTAAAGGGGAAAACATGATGGCTAGAGGACACCAGAGAGCTAGCGCAGTGGGAAAGACGATGTAGGCTAACTTATTGTAAGTCACGAACTTAGCCTACAATCAGGATAAAAGGACCAAAGACACACTCAAGTTCGGCACACAACATGGTGCATTGCACTGTAGGTTAGAAAGTTCTCTGGTAATAAGGTGGACCGTGGTGGGTTGCAACTCCGTGGCGGGGTTTCATGTTGATATTCCTTGCGCCGGAGCTGGTTGTTCCGTCCTAGAAACGGATGTACCTAGGTACAGGGACTGCTGGAGCAAGGATAGTACAACGCAGAGCTGAAGATCCCATGGGCCATGGCCCCCAGCTGTCTTTGTACGTGCGCACACGCTCAACTGGACATTCGGCAGTGCGCGTGAACACTTGAAGGAACAGTTGCAGTGGTGTAGGCACGGGAAGTTCCGCTGCACAGCGCGTATTCAATGTACTGTAAACCACACATCTCCAGCAGGAATATGAAGCTTGTCGCATCGTACACCACCGACAAGGGATCAATGGATTCGAAAGCGTATGAAACGCGAGGATAGTACAAGACGACGGAATCTTTTGGACTCTGTTAGCATGTTCGTCATGGTAATTTTACAAGAAACCCTGCGACGAACCCGGCCTCGCCCTGAGCTCTGTTGAAGCATTCCGGGTGAACAGCGCGATCGACCATGCAAACGGTATCAGACTTCATGGCTGCGAGACTGAGTCGACCCGAGATCGCTCAAGACTCCCATAAATGTCGTCCGAACTACTGGGCATCAGACCCGCAAAGCCTGAATACGGAATGCCACGTCAACAGCATTGCGTTCGGCAACGGTCTGAGCATCTACCAAAGTTGCATCACACCCCGGCTGCTCGCGGCCGAAGACGAAGTCCTTCTCGTAACCTGTTTCTGGGCTCGCTCGGAGACGCTGGCTGTGCTGAACGATGGACTCCGACGGCTATCAGCCAAAGCGGTGCAACAAGGCAAAAGAATCCGAGTAAGGATCTGCTTCTCGTCGTCCTCGCTGTTCCAGAAGCTTTTTCATACGTCTTCAACGCGTGGACACACTTATGGCGCTTCCAAGTGTGCGTCTTCCCTCGGACTTTCTGGCGAGGCAGAAATGCCTGGTCTGGACGTGCAGGTCAAGAGCATCTTCATCCTACCATTCAGTGTGATGCACCCCAAATTCGTCGTAATCGACAGGCAACGAGTGTTGTTACCGAGCTGCAATGTCAGCTGGGAAAGCTGGTTCGAAGGTTGTATTGACCTTCAAGGACCTGTGGTTGGGCAGTTTGTTACGTTCTGGCAAGACTTCTGGGCGAACGACGATGACCGAGGACCACTGTCGCCCACTCCATCGAATCCGTCGAGCTCGTCCGATACTCCACACACGAGCTGTCTGTTGGGCTCGCAGACTTTGGGTCTACGCCAGGTCTCTTGCACCTTCTTACCATCGCCACACCATCGCAACCCTCGTTTCACCTTTCCATGGACGTCACGCCCTCAGCCCCCTCCCACTCCGCTGAACATCTACCTCCTGGCGCTTTTCGCCAAAGCGGAGACCAGCATCTACATCCAGACCCCGAATCTTACGTCGCCTCCCGTACTTGAAGCCCTGCTCCAGTCGCTCCGTCGAGGGGTCTCCGTATCGATTACCACGAGCGAACGTCTCATGGTTCTAGAGCAGCTCGTCACCGCGGGCACCACCACCAAGCGTTGCGTGACGTGGCTTATCAAGCGGTACCGCCAGCTTTTGGAGCCACGAGGTAGCATCGACCCGGCAGCACTGGAGGCAGGCAATGCGCCGAAGTCAATTGGCGCTTTGCAGATCCGCTTCTACGAGCCAAGGCCCGATTCGGGCAGTGATCTCCCAGAGCCGGTACAGTCCCATTTCAAGTTCACGACCGTCGACGGGAAGATCATGGTACTTGGCAGTGGGAATCTAGATCGAGCCAGCTGGTTCACCAGTCAAGAACTTGGTGTTGCCTTTGTCTCTTCGGCGCTTGTGGAAGCTACGATGACCACTTTAGGAGCTGCGATGACTGGTCGCAGTAAGCTGTTCTACAACAATGGCGGACGTTGAGTGCTCGGACAATCGTCATGAGATACCAGAGTCTGCGTGCCAGGTCTAGATTTTGCTACGCGAATTACTCGTTATCTATGAGTAGAATACGTGGAACGCTGCCACGCTACGGCTGCTCTTGATCATCATCATCCTCATCTGACGGTTCCGAGTCACCACCTCCCACGTTGTGTTCCATCCCATGAAGAGGATCGTTTTCACCCGCGACAAGCGCCGAGCGCTGCTCTTTGGGTCTCCGGAGATGGCCGGCAACGCTGAGTGCCAGTACACTCAGACCGTGAACGAGCGTACTGCTGAACACGATGAAGCACACCAAAGGCCACACAGTCTCCACTGCCGTTTCTTTCGGTGTGTAAGATCGGGAGTAGTGAGGCGGGTATGGCTCTGGGGTGGATGATCCATTCTCGAGGACCGCTCGCGCTTCAATGGCGAGGAACAGGCCACCGAGACCCATTGGTCCGAAGTGACCGCAGAAGAGTGCCTCTCGAACGGTGCGGATGTCCGGAATCCATCGATACAGGGCCAGCACAATCGGAATGCGCCGGAAGAGCAGGACGAGCACCAGGAAAGCCACAAGCCGACCCGGTGTTATCGAAGGTGTCATACTACGTGGCTCGAAAGCGTACCAGGGGATGATGGTGCCCAGGTAGACGAACATGGCGCTGTTGAGCAGTAGGTCGATGACGTTGGGTAGATGGGTCGCGTGAGTCTTCTTGCGAAACCAGCCGTCCCTGGCAAACCCGTAGCCGCAACCGAAAGCGACCAGGAAGTCATCGCTGCCCAATGTGCTCCCAATGCCTACGCTAAGAACGGCCAAGAGGATGTAAAAAACCGTGAAACCTGCATAGTCGACGTAGCCCCTCTTGTCACTGAAGCGGAGGATCCGGTTGAAGACGGTTCCGATCGTCAAGCCAACGAGGGTGCCGAGACAGCATTGCCACAGCAGGGTGATCAAAGTCCACTCCTTGAAAACGCCAACCCAATCGTCTTGCGTCAAGAGGTAAAGTCCGATGTACAGGAACGGAAATGAAATGCCGTCGTTGCACCCTGATTCCGCCGACAATAAGTCCTTGATGCGCTTCGGCACGCGTTCGCTGAATTGACTGTTGGACAGAATACTAGAGGCGAGCACGGGGTCGGTGGGCGTCAGGCACGCGGCCACGACCAGCGCCGTCCGGAAGTCCGTCCTGAAGATGAGCACCACGAACCCAGCGCACGCCAGCCAGCCGAACGTCATGACCGGACCTAACATCATCCCGACCGATCTCCAGTGGCGACTGGCGTAAAATTTGGGCAGCTCGACACCGATGGCGAAGACCTGGATCCCGACAATCACTCGCGTCGCTTCTTGGACGACATCGTCGCCCCATCCCCAGCCGCCGAGCGGGCTGTTGCCGGTGGCTTCGGTGCCGGATCTGCAGCCATTGACACCGCAGAGGTTGGGAGTGAGCCAGCCCAAGGCACGAGGACCGAGGATGATGCCGACGAGGAGGGCGATGGGCGGCTCGGACAGGTGGAGGCGGTTACGGATGAGCGATGTGAAGAGCGTGTATGTGATGAGGAAGGCCGAGAGCAGTAGATAGGTGAGGTGAGCCGGCGTCGGCTCAATCTGGTCCCAGACCATTGTGGATGGTGATGTTGTAGGAATTGGGCGTGGTCAGGAGTGCTTACATTCTGTCAAGATGGATACAGCTCTGCTTTTCTCGTTAGGTGAAAATCGATGATGCTTCCCGAAAGGGTAATCACGTTTGGTCGATTGCTGTGGTCTGTAGTACCTTATGTACCGGTACAGTGTACCCCACTACAGTAGTGCCTCGGTGCACAGAAGAGAAGGCTAAAGTCGTGGAAACAACTCCCATCCTACCTAGGTACCTATATGTACATGTAGGTACTCTACACAGAACCCTCGAGGCTATGAACAGCAACGAGCCTCCTCTCCAGCAACCTCGAGGGCGGCATATCCATGTCTTCTTGAAGCTTACAGCCCGTCGAGCTGGCAAAGACACCATGCCGCAAGTCATGTAGGCCGTGGAGCAGTGGTTGGTGTATCTCTACGCCGCATGGCAGCTTCCTCGATCGCTCGTGGCCTGTCACCACTTCCTACCCTCGCCTGATCAAACCTGACCTAGGCCGCTTGTGATGCAGCCCGTATATCTGACCTCCTGTGCCCACGAGCAATTTCTGGCTCGGGCCTCCGCCGCAGACCGATCCAACTATGTCGAGACGAGCCTTCATCACGAACATCACGCCTCTGCCGCCGACCGTCAGTCGCGAAACAGCGATCGGTCTACTACACGACCATGGGACGGTGATAGAACTGAACCCGCTCGTGGTCCGGCACAACGAAACGGAGGCCCCTCCGAACGCGACGCAGGAGGAGAAAGTGAAGTGCCGATGGTATGAGATCGTGGACCAGATCAACTATCTGCCTGGGGGAGCAGTGAAGGGCGAGATAAGCTATAAGGGGGGCTTCTACGATCTACCGACTGGTCTGCAGACACACGTCTTTGCACCTGGTGGAGTGGATCTCAAAGGGGTTTGGAAGGTTGCTGGGAGCGTGCCGGGCGAGCCGCGAGAGCCACCAGAACTCGGAGTCAACGTCCCGCCGTCAGGTTTGTACTTGCGCGAAGACGTCGAGGTCAGATGTAACGTCTTCCTGATGAGCTTCGTAAAGCGCAATATGAGAAAGTCACACGCTGTGCTGGTGGAGCGATTGCTGGCAAAGGCGCTTGAAGCCGAGGCGAAAAAGCAGGAGCAAATCCGGAAGAACTCGATCACTGGTACTGACTTTCGGCAACCAATGAATATCATCAGCTCCGGGTGCCCACGAGATAATGTCTTGGATCCTGCACCGTCCGACCTCTCCTCTTCTACGTCGATCAGTGGCACAACTCATGAGCGGCGCGCTTTCCAGGACTATACTGCACACAGGGCTCCACAACCACCAGCACAGTCCGTGAGCAACCATGCCAAAGAGCTGTACCAGGCTCGTTCTTCGGCACACGAGTTGCAAGGCCCACCATTACCAACAGCTCCTGGACCTCGACAGCACTCAGAGCCATTCGGCTTCGGCAAGCCATTACCGCCCGATCCGCCACACGCAAATGGAGCAGGTCGATATCGCTCTCCACAGCTCTTCGGTGAGCAAGCCGAGCTTTCTGCCACCACACTAGCCAGCGATAGTGATAACTGGCCTGATGCTCCACCGAACTGCAACCCTTCGGTTCCTCGAGATGCCGCAGATGGAGAGGTCATGGAGTTGGATAGCTCGGAAGTCGCATACTGGAAGCAACTGCACGACACGAAGATGCTCAGGTAGATTTGCAAGAATGGTGAGGAAGACTTCGAAGCACCGATCTCAGCGCGTGCATTCCGGATTGAGCCGCCCAGCCTCAGGAATGTGGCTTGTCGCAAGGCTGCAGGACTTTTGTTACTACAATACTTTCTCAAGTTTTCGTTTCTGGGCCAAGAACAAGGAATGCGACCCTGGATCAATGGGAACCGCATTACAATAGTCCTGTCTCACCAAGCTACTTCTCACGACAAGCACTGCCTTGCCCGTGTTTGACGTTTAACCGTCCTCAATATTCCAGCAACTCCCGACTTGCAAGACGGTCGAGTGTGGGCAGTCGCTGGCCTTGTGTCGTACTTTGACCTGACGTCGCCATGCCGAGGGTCGGGCAACCAACCGACTACCAAATCCGGCCAACAAACAAAGAACCCGAATGGTCCAACATCTGCAACAACGTTTTTGACCAGTATCTAGACAACGACGACCTCTTCGGCTTTGAAGTGGGCCATTATCAAAGAAGCAGCTCTGACGAATCAGTGAATTTCTTTGACTTTTCGACTGAGTCAGAACAAAGCCACCAGACGTCCGGGACCTCGCCTCTAGATTCCTGGGAATGCGATGTCAGTCAGAGAGGCGGCGCGACCGTGTCGAGGCAACCCAAGGCGAAAGAGTCCGTCGACTTCTGGACGAAGACGCTGAGAGCGCTTGAGCAAAATGCTGCGGAGTCCGAGAACAAACAACACACTCTCAAAACAGCCAAGTCCCACCCAGATTTTCTAAGTCTTGGTGGTTGCCCATCGCCACCTGCGATACCCTCCTCGCCAACCGACCAATCGTTCTCCGTCCCGCGCCGTAGAGGACGCGGTGCCGCAAACGGAAGGAAGGCCTCACAGGCGCGATCCGTCTCCCGAGGACGACCCAAAGGTATCACGAAATCTACGCAGGCGGCCATTGTAGACCCATACGCCACTGTGCGCAAATACAGTGCCAGTCCGCCCAAGATGATGACTCCGTCTCGCTACCGCGCGGGCTTCAAGGACGTCTGGGCGGAGCGTATCGAGGCCAGCCCGAAGAAATACCGGCTACAAGTCCCGCCACATGTCTTACCAGAGTCACCGCCGCCTTCGGACAGTTTGTCGCAAGGGGACAAATTCGCTGCATTCGGATCGCCCTCGTCGTCTTATCCGGCGTTGTCGACGTTTGACGATCAAATTTCCCCATTGACAAACACCTTTCAGCAAGCGCACATTCACACGCCGACTGCGTCGCCGTACATCAACGCCGCAGCTCACGCGAACAATGGCTTGTTGGAGCCTTTGCCGCTGTTAGGCGCCACTCCACACGCTTTTCAAACCGTCCCTCTCAACGATACTGCGCCTCTGTTTCCGGACGGCACCTCGTCATTCGACACAAAGATACAGGCCTTCGACTTCGGCTTCTCGAGCTCACCGGACGTCGGCGCATGGAATACCGCATCTTTCACCGGGCCGGTGAACGCGCATTATACAACCGACCAATATCCCGCCGACGACCCTTTCGCTGCGATAGATCTGGGAGGTGTGCTGCCATCGATCGAGCGACCCCACGGCCTGCCATCAGCAGCTGGCTTAGGCATCGACTGCGATCCCACCCACGTCTCCAACTTCTCCAGACCACCACACACCGCTCCCTTACCTGCACCAATGTACCACCACGGGGTACCGCCGAGCCCATACTACATACCTCCCCAAGGCCACCAAACCACGCCAAACACCCCGCACCGCCGCTCCGCCTCCCGTCCCCGCTCGGTCTCACCCTCGCCGCCAGCCCCCGGGTCCCGCGGCCCCCGCGCGACCTCGCGATCGCGCCGCGCCTCACGGCATCGCCGGGCCAAATCCACCACCTCCACCGCGCCGCGGCACTCGCAGACGACGGAGAAGAGTTTCGTCAATTACACGCCGCAGGACAGCAATACGATCTTGAGCGGTGTCGCGCCGTCGGGTAGCTCGAAGACGAAGGCGAGGCGGGAGCGGGAGGCGGCTGATAAGCGGAGGCGGTTCAGTCAGGCTGCTGTGAAGGCGGTTGTGGAAGCTGGTGGGGATCTGGATGCTTTGAGTAAGGCTGGATTGTTGTAGCTCTTTATCTATTCGGATGGGACTTGGTTTGGAGTTCGACAGGCATACTGAGATGCTGTGTGGTGGAGAGGTGTTGCGGACGTGTTCTATTGGCCTTGTTTGCGAGATCTAGCGGTTGTTGGCAATCTACTACAGTATGCTCCATAGCGGAGATTCCAGCGTTGGTTGCACTCCTGTTCTACTCAGACGAAGAGTACAGAGACCGCAGCTTGAGCTCTTCATCATGGTACTGGTCGCACTCGGAAAGTTGGAAGCATACGATATGAAGCCTGGTTGATACGTGAATAGGAATTTCAAGAAGGTAGGTTGGTATGTGGTGTATCAGAATCTATCTCTATCCCCAGCTTCACCCTACCTCTATAATATCCTGGAATATAAGCACCCAGCTGCCGCTACCGCTGCGCCGGAAACCCAATCCCAAGCAGCAGCGCCGGCTCTTCGATGTTGTGATGCTGATAGCTCAGCACACCCACGCCGCCGGGCTCCATCATCAAACTCAGCGGGAAGGAAAGCTCGTAGCCGAGCCATCGCTTCGCGAACGCCCGGGTCAGGTGCCCGTGAGCGACGAGGATGACGTCCTTGGGTCCGCTGCTGTCTTTCATCCGCGGTGCTTGCAAGTTCCTGATCTCGGCGATGAGGGAGTCCACGCGGGCTGTTACTTGGGCGGGGGACCTGGAGTGAGAGGTTAGAGGGGTGGATGTTGCTCAAGGGATCCGCGATAGTCACATACTCGCCACCTTCACAGCCGTCCGTCCAGATATCCCAGTCCCTACCGCTGGTGTCGAGGCCGTGCGACTTCCGTTTGGCGCGGATTTCGTTCGTTTTGATTCCTTCGTACTCGCTGATTATCAAGCATCAGACCTCAATACATTTCACAATCGGAACGACAAAGGGTACGGACGAAAACCCACCCGTAATCCCACTCAGCAAGACTCTCGGTGATTTCATACCCGTCGGTCTTGCCCGAGAGCAACTCGTACGTCCTGATCGCGCGTTTCCGAGGACTCAGCCATACCTTGGCGACGTTGGCCGGGTCGATGAGCTTGCCACTGCCGTAGACCAACGAAGCGGTCCCGCTGACTTGCTCCTCGCCGTGAGCGGTCAAGGGGATATCGGTCTTGCCCGTGTACTGTCCGCTCATGCTCCATTCCGTCTCGCCGTGGCGCATGAGGAAGACGCGCGGCGTGCCGGCGTCTTTGTCGGGCATGATGGCGGATTTTGCGCGAGTGTATTATTATATGAAAACCGTTATCTTGGATGGAAGAGATGGAGGGCCAGATACATGTATACTCTGAACCCCATTGAGGCAGTTCCGGACATCACCCAGTCCTTAGCGCTTCGTTGTTCACATTGGTTCATCACGCCGTTTCTCCACTGACATCGTCAGCCCCTCCTCGCCGCCGTCTTCCCCGGCTTCATCATCATCATCAAGGGGATCAGCAGCTCTCCGATCCGCGGTAGGGTGGTAGAATCTTGACCATAACGTTTGAACGACAGCCTCGACAGCGTGAATATGTAGATAGGAAGTAGGAATCCGCAGAGGGTGTCAAAATTATCGACGCCATCTGTATAGCGTTAGCGTTCCATCGCTTGTGTCTTGCGCAAACCCCAGTTTTACCGTGTTAGGTTATTCAAGTGCTGTATTCGACGTCTTTCTAGCCGCACATATCATAATCGCATGGACCTGAGTCTACCTAGGTACATATTAACCACAGCTCGCTGCTCTGTTACCGAAAGAAGCAGTAAGAGTAAGTCACAGATTACCGGGCTACATGTACATACCTCACAGTCGTTACATACAGTAACTTACATCTATGTCGCTGGTGGCTGAAATGTTCATCGAGTTATTAAATAATTGATTGACTGACTATCGCCATCCCGTCTTCTCTGCTTACACGACCAGCTGTCTGTCCATCAATATTAACATGGACATCCTTCAGAACTCCCTCCGCACGTTCAGCCAGGGTGGCCAAGCGATGCTCAACGACATCAGGTCCCTTGACCTCGTGAATACCATTAACAATATTCGCAACTTCGACTTCGGCAACATCGACTGGACGAACGTGAACTGGGGCTTGGTCTTCCTTCTCTCCATCGTCCTCGGCTTCGTCGGATTCGCCGTCTTTGCCCAGATAACCGACCCAGGTTACATCCCGCCTCCTCCTCAGAAAACCAATGCCGCCCTCGGCCTGGGCTCAGAGGCCAAGTCCACCCCGGGAGCGCCACCCATCCCGCCCCCCACCGAGATCATCAGCCTGAGAGTCTACCCGATCAAATCATGCCGTGGCTTCGAGGTCGACAGGACCCGTCTTCGCCGCATGGGCTTGACCCTCGATCGGAACTGGATGTTCATGGACAAGGCCGACAACAAATTCCTGACCATCCGCTCCGACCCCAGCATGACGTTGATCGACACCAAGATCACAGAGTCCTCGACGAAGGACGAGCAGATGCTGGAAGTCAGCATCCACGGCACCGACGCCCAGATCAGCATCCCGGCCTTCCCGTCCCAAGACTGGCTCGACAAGAACACCACCCTCTCCACCGTCGAGATCTGGGAGAAGGACACCGACGCCTACGAATACTCCCCAGACATCAACAAAATCTTCTCCGAGTACTTCCGCAAAGACGTCGCGCTCGTCTACAAAGGCCCCACGCAGCGCATGGTCGCCGTCAACGGCCGCAAAGAGCTCTACGGCTCCGACGTGGCGCACCACTTCGCGGACGTCATGAGCCTGCAGATCGCCAGCGAGGCCTCGATCAGAGACCTCAACCGCCGGCTCAAGGACAACGCCGACCCGACCGTCGGGCCCTTGACCATCGAGCGCTTCCGCCCCAACATCGTCGTCCGCGGCCGCGATGATCATCCGTGGGAGGAGGACACCTGGAAACGTGTCCGCATCACGAGCCGGATGCCGAACGAAGAGGCATTGTATAAGATCGATTTGGATGTCGTGGCGCGGTGCGCGCGGTGCCAAGTGCCGAACGTGAACCCGGATACGGCGGAGAAGCACCCGAAGCAGCCCTGGGATCAACTGTACGTATCATGTGGTGTTTGTCCTTTCACTTGTAAGTCCTGTTTGCTGACGAGATTCGTCGCAGCATGAAATCTAGGCGAGTGGATGACGGCGGTGTGGCCAAGTACAAGCCGTGCTTCGGGATGCTGTGTATCCCCAAGAACGAAGGCAAAGTGCAGGTCGGCGCCACGCTCGAGGTTTTGGAGACGACGGACAAGCACCTGTACAACACCAGGCCGTTCAACGAGCTCTAATAGAGAGAAGATTGACGAAGACTCATGAAGGAAGGATTTGACGACTGAGGGCGGTTTAACGGCAACGCTCTCCACGTCAACTCTATTTCATCCCGCAATTTTACTTCCGGTAGAAGACGTCAGCAGCTGTACGAACTCGGATAGGATATATAGTAATTCGGCGCCGTTCGGGGGGAGAGTTTCGCTATGCAAGTACGATGGTCGCATGAAACCCCAATGCCTCCACATGAACGCCGTTGCAAACGCTGTAAACAATCGGGAGCGCCCATTGCGTATGCAACCAAAGCGTCGATGTCGTTTCGTATGTTCATGATCTTCCTCACCACATGCCCGTTCGGCCGAACCCAACCCAGATATGAAGGAACGAAACCCCCACCGCCCTACTCGCCTCGTAACGTGCACGGTGTAACCCGCGTGGCATTCGCAGAAACGTAACCGCAGACCCCCCAGCGAGCCTCACTTCATCACCCGATCGAACGTCTCCCCCTTGACAGCCCCACCGCCCATCGAACTCCGCACATTCCTCTTGAACCGATCCCGATCGCTCATCAAATCATTCGCGGCGTCCTTATTCAACGGATCGCTCGCATTCGGCTCGAGGAAGAGGAACTGCAAGCCCACAATCACCGCGTTGAGGTTGAGCACGGGCTTCCAGTCCTCGCGCAGGATGTTCAGGCAGACGTTGCCCTCGAGGTCGATGTTGGGGTGGTAGATCTTCTCCCGGCACTTGACCTTCGGCGGCTCGTGCGGGAAGTTCTGGCTGATGGCGAAGGAGAAGGTGAAGAGGCCGCCTTTGTACAACCCTTCGTCGGGCGTCAGGGTGAGGGTGAAGTTGAGGATGTCGTCCGGGTTGGGGAAGGTGGTTTTCATGGTGGTGGGGAGGGCGAGCTCGGAGAGGTCCTTTTGCACGCGCAGTTGGGCCGCGGTCACTTTCTTCTTCTTCGTTTGGCCCGAGGCGGCTTCGCTTTTTTGCTGCTGCTGCTTCATGCTCCATATTTTCATCATCTTGCCGGTTGTGATCGCGCTCGCCGCGCCGTGGCTGGAGGAGTGGTCGACAGGGGAAGGAGGTCGCTGACTGACGCTCTCGTGTGCGCTCCGTATAATCTAGTCGGCGGAAGTCTTCGTAGCAATTCTCGGTGCCAGATCTGAGGTGAAACCGGAGTATAGCAGACTGAAGTGGGCTAAGGATGTGTCGGGTGGATTTGGGACGTGAGTGTTTGAGTCCAGTCACGAATGAAGACCTGAAGGGACGTCACGCGAGCCTGCCGAGGCAGCAAGGCAGCAACTGTAGGGCCTCTTATCGCCGGTTTAAGGGAACGCCCACTTTCATTGGACACATGGACGGACGGAAGCCAATAAGTGATCATGATGCACCTGTGCAACAGCGTATCCGCCACCTTGATGATACACGGCGATGTTTCTTTACATTTCATGCCCTGCCTGATATACCTAGGTACCTAGGTACCGAGATAACGTGGAAACGGAACCCGTAGTTCGATCCAGAGAACCAAACAACGACGCTCCGCTTAACAGCTCTGAGACACGACAAACGGTGTCAATCGAGCAAAGAAAGCCAACAGGCACAGAACACTCTTTGGCAAGGTATAGAATGCTTATTACACCCACAAGAAGAAGTCAAACGGATAGCCGCCATCTCCGCCACAACAACTGACCCTTTCCCGCTTGCCAACTGCTCCTGTTAAAGGGAGATGAGAAATACAAAGGTTACTAGAGAAGCATGTTTTCCAGCGAAAAGCCTCTGGATTGCCAACACATTAACAGTAGTGAATAACTCTCCCCTCCGAAAAAACCTGAACACCATGCTTGCCAGACCACCAGGAACGAAATGACTGTACAGATGCCAGGAAACCATATCCAAACCAATAAGGGGAAGAGAAAAGGAAAAGAAGACCGAGGGTCGGCCAGCTGAATGAGGATCGTCTCTCCGCGATCGACGCTGCTCTAACTTCATGCCATTTGTGATCCATCAAGCTTGGTTGTGCGAGCGGAGATGCTGGTCGACGCATGCAGTAATGTGGCCAGTACATCGCCAATATCTCCCAACTTGAATACGCCTTTTTCATTGAGTACCCTGCGGAGGATAGTACACCCCAGAATTTACCGGCATCATCTCCTGCATCTGCGGCGGCATGGGCGGGTAGTAGTACGCCGCCGCCGACGTCTCTGGCGCGGGCGTCGGGGGCGGCAGACCGGGCATGGCGTACGAGGGCACGAAGCCCTCGGCCGGCTGGTAGTTCTGACTCTGCTCTTGCTCCTGAGCTTCCGACGCCGGGAGGTAGAAGACCATGCCGTTGCTCTCGTGCGCCACCATGCCCGACTGCGATGGGGCGGCGGGCGCAGCCGGCTGTGCCTTCGGAGGCTCGTCGTTCGACTGCGAAGGCGGTGGATCTGTTGGCTGCTGCTGCTGGGGCATGGGCGCGGGCGGAGGCATCATTGGGTAGCCTTGGGGATGCATGTACATCGGCATTGGCGGATAACCGTGAGGGCCCGGCGGGGAGTAGTAGTAGTTTTGCTGGGGTGGGTAAGGAGCATAGTATGACGACTGCGCGTACGACATGCCAGGCGGCTGGAAAGAGGGGGCGTGGACTGCCTGTTCGGGTATGCCAGAGAGTGGCGTGCCGATCTGGGGTTGCTGGGGGTACTGGTACTGCTGGTGAGGTGAGTAGTATGGCGGTAGCTGACCGTAGGCTTGTTGCGCTTGCTGCTCGACCATGTGGGCCGGTAGTTGATTCTGGAAGGATTGCGGCTCTTGCGACGCCTGTTGCAGCATGGCCGGCGACTCGATGCCAGTGACAGAAATCGCCTTTTGCGGTCGCGGCTGATGGACGGTGCTCGTAGGCGTACCTTGAAACGTCGGCTGCTGCGGCAAAAGGTACGTGTGCATCTGTGGCATGCCGAGAGGCGTTTGCTGCCCTGAGAGCGGCCCGGGAGGGGTAGTGATGGCCGAGCGATGCTGCGCTCCATGAGACAGCCGAACAACCGGCCTGTTCGGTGGAGGCATGCCACTCGCGTAAGAACTGCTGGCGAAGGAGTTCGGTGAGAAGGCATCTGCACGTGATACCCCTCCGGCTAGGGAGGAGCGCCTGCTCGCTGCCACGCTCGAAGCGTAGATGCTGCCGCCATACATGCTTGTGCGTCGACTCGAATATCCATAACCACCTGTACTGCGTTGTTGCGAGCTCCGGTGGAAACCTTGCTGATTGGGCCTCATTTGCCTAGGTATGAATATGAAGGAGCGCTCGGGCGAAGGGAAGATGTAACGTTGGATGTGGTCTGGCAATGACATGCGGACCGGCTTGTCTCTCCTGAGGGGCGGCCGGTGGTTCGGCAGTCGAGTATATTGCTTCCAGGGCACCTCCGGAAAGATCTTCGGTACTTCCATACCAGGCAAGAAGACTCTGATCTGAACCTTGCCCACCAGCGTCGTACTCGAGAATGACATGACACGCGGTTGACCCTGGCTCGCGGGAGCGACAGCCTTCGGGAACAGTCGGGCAGAGACATCTCGGTCTTGCTGCCGCGGAGAATCTGCTGGCTTCGGAAGGACCGGGGCAGGCTCCTCGTTGATCGTGTCGTGCAGGTCATGCTTCCATGGCTGCTCGGCAGCGCGCTCGGCTTGCGGCATGTGGTTAGCTGCCGAGAAGAATGACCCTACAGCAGGGCCTGTTGCCACGCCCGCTCGTCCGCCGCCTCTCCCTTGCCATGTACCTCTGACTGGAAGTGGAGGCTGTCCGGAGTGTGGGCTGCGAGTGTCATGCATGAAGAAGTTGCCGCGGTTGGGAATGAAAGCCGGATCAGCCTCGCGCTTTCTTCTGTACTCCTCATGCTCGTGCCTTTGCCGCTCAGCAGGCGCGCTGGATTGCCCGTTCAGTGCAGTTGAGGTGACACGCCCTGTGCTGGGATCGCCGCCATGTTCGCCCATGTCTTCGAAGTCCAATATCTCTTGCGCGTGCGCCTCATCGCCCATGTGCAACCCCTTCATCATCGCTTCCGTATCTGCCACAGGTTTGAAGTTCGACTGTTGGCGAGGTCTCGAGGGGTCCAACGCGAGATCGCCGTTCTTTTTGCCCTGCTTCCTGGCCTTGTGCGCCTTCTTCCCCAGCTTGCCGCCATTCACGGCCGGCGTCTCACTCATCACCTCGACCATCTCAGCCCCAGCTCGACTCTGTTCGCCCCCGAGGCTGCTTGCCTCGGCATCGTCGTTCTCGACATCGCTCAGCGCCGCCGAGCCCTCGCTTTGCGAATCGCCCACCGACACCGGACCGTCGTCATCCTCGCCCTCGTCGCCCGCTCGTCTGCGTCGGCCCACCATCGACTTGAACGTGCGTCCGGCGGCCATGATGCGTGATCGGCGATGTTGCGCGCCAAGAGAGAACAGGATGCACGGGTGAGGGCCAGTCGGGGCGCAGGCACCCGTGGCAACGGCGCGCGCGGGGACTCGAGAGGTCAAGGCCTGACGGGCGTGGAGCAAAGTCTCATTTCAGACTTTCACTCTTCGTGTTCCATGTACGCAACATATGCGATGATGTGTTGACGACTCGAAGCAGTTGTAGACCAAGTGTGGTCTATGGAGCGTGTGGCCACACGCAACTTTGAAGTTCGCGATGGCATCACGCCGCGCTCATGCCCTGCCCTCGATCTGGAAGACTTGGCGAAATTGTCGAAAGCCAAGTGCACCCGAGTCCGGACTGCACGTTATCACCTCTTGCACATGTCCATACATGCAGTGGACATATACATCTACCTACCTTACCTGTGTATGTATGTATGCCTCCGCATCATCATAGGATCGCATGTGGTTGTGAAGAGATCAGGTAATGGAGACGACCCGCTCCACTACATTCTCTATGAAGTCTGTCGACTCTCACCATTCAAGGTTATTGTGATTAGAAGTCCTTCCCGAGCCTGCCCAACTCCATCATGAAACTCTCCGCATTCACCAACTCGGTCGAGCCGTAAATGACCTTCTTTCTACCCACCGCGCCCGCCGCACCCCCAGCGCCCGCCCCACCACCGCT
>Ga0058704_10000254_pt1 | contig 29687 bp, 17 predicted proteins | sample AgamicMgSfe_FD_71363 | JGI IMG/M metagenome (GOLD analysis project Ga0058704, IMG submission 71363) | Agave microbial communities from Guanajuato, Mexico - Mg.Sf.e | ecosystem: Host-associated > Plants > Phyllosphere > Phylloplane/Leaf | place: Guanajuato, Mexico | collected 2012-05-30
GTGTGTGTGTGTGTAGTACCCGATCACCCACGCCCGTCGGTCACAACCACATCCATCATCCAAGCCATATGAACCACCACTCACCATACGCGCCCGCAGCTACGGCGGGAGGAATCCAAAACGGGCCGGTAAGTGGGCATTGTTGCGCGTGCAGTCCGCGTGCCGATATCGATAACAAACCTGCTCTGCCGCGAATCGAGACCCCATCGCCAATGCAATGTTGAGGGAGCACCGTCGCTGACATCAAACATCTTCATTAGCCCGTCTGTCAGAACTGTGGCACTTCCACGACGCCGTTATGGCGACGCGACGAATCGGGATGTGTGCTGTGCAACGCCTGCGGCCTCTTCCTCAAGCTGCACGGCCGTCCGAGACCCATATCGCTGAAGACCGACGTGATCAAGAGCCGGAACAGAGTCAAGACATCTCAGACGAGAAAGCGCGATAGCACCGATGGCCAGCATGTTCAGCAACACCTTCCGTCGACCGGCCTAGCGGCTGCGCATCCGGGCCTCGCTCACGCCGCCCTTCACCATCACCCGCATTCCGACTCGACCGCGACCACCGATGCGCCGGCTCGCTTTCCCTCACCAGGCTCAATATCAAGAAGTAACACGCCCGGTCTGCACAACCCCAACATAGCCCCGCAGCACATCTTCGACACGGTTTCGTTGGCACCCGATGCCTTCGCATCCCCATCAATGCCCGCCTTCGCCCTCCGACAACCCTCGCCTACCGCGTCCTCTGTCAACGGAACATCGCATCTCCACGATCCGCCGCAATCGTACGACGCGCTGCAAGCTCAAAACAGCCATCTCCGAACCCGCGTCAGTGAACTCGAAGTCATCAACGACCTTTTCCGCGGGCGAGTCGGCGAGCTGGAGCATGGCGAGCACGAGGCGCGGCGAGCGGAGCGCTCGAGGGGAGAAGAGGTCCAGCGCCTCATGCTCGACCTCGAGACAGCGAATAAGTGTGCGGCAGAGCTCGAGCGGCGGCTTGCCGAGCTGGATGGACAGACTTCGCCGGCGAGAAAGAAAGCGAAACACATGGCGGCAAATGACGAGGCGGACTTTGTTGAGCCAACGAAGAGTACGGAGCCAGCGGCAGGATCGAATTTAACGATGCCATAGTCTATGGCTTGGTGGGGCTGTTCCTTTTGTCGTATGCTCCTGATAGCGTTCTTGCGTCGCATTCATGATACCATATCGAGTACAGCGTGAAATGAGGAGATAATATTAATGGAATCACCGTGCAGAGCAGTCCGCACACCTACATCATACCCGCGACCCTCTGAAATACCTGCCTCGCGATCAGCCTGGGCTGCAGCACTAACGGACGACTGGGCAGCATCTACAATCATCCCACAACACCACCTACTCACAATCGCCCAAGGTCTTTGACTTGTTACTTCCTGGTCCCGTGCGATACTGTATGCATGAGCTGTCGACGTTTCCAGCGCGCTGGGCTAACGTTGCAGGTGCAGCCCGTCCATGAGAGATTGGTTAGATGGACTGGGAAGGCTGGCGATTCGACCCAGATCTGCTCCGCCTGCCGCCCGCCTGACCTTTGGTTTCAACCTTGCGGTCGCTGATTCGTCAGCCTTTCACGGCAAGGCTGCGCTGTGTGGGCTGTGCCGCGCAAGGATTGCGTCGACAGATGCAGATGGTTGCTGCTGAACGGATCGTCGAATAGGCCGAGATACTCATCAATATATTAGCTCGATACCTTGTGATCAACCAGTCATTCTTGCTGTCTCTCAGCCCTGCACTTGAGGTCGCACGTACAGGGCTTCTCCTGCGCCAGACAATGGAGTCCAGCTCCTCCAGATATCTTTGTAGCCTTTCAGCAGAATAATCTCAGCTACGCTTATTGGTAACATAGCTGTCCTCGACAGACAATCCACATGGGAGATCCTCCAGCACAGGACCGTGAGCGGCTACGTAAAGCCGATGGATATTATTCAATACTCAGATAACATTCTATACATTACTTCCATTCAAGTCATCAACGCTTCTCATCTATGAACCTATCGAACAGCGAAAGCAATCAGCCAGCCCAGCAGCATTGCACCAACCGTCATAGCCTCAACGCCATACCTGCCCGCTCCAGACTTCTTAGATGTTGCGCTCGGCGCAGCCACTGCCTTCGTAGGATCCGTGGCACCTGAGGTCTCATCCGCTGACGTCGCAAGCGTGGAGAATCTCACGGTCGAACTCCCATCCAACACCAATACGCCCGAAGAAGCTTGGCTTATGATCTCCCCGTCGATGGTTGCTGCCGGGCCTCCGGCAGAGAGCGTGATGCCGTCGACGATTGCGGTACCGCCGGGCAGTTCTACGGCAGTCACTGGCGTACCGTGCACGGTGAACACGGCTTCGGTTTCTTGCGAACCTGCAGCATTGGGGTTGGGTGTGATCTGAGAGAACGCTGCAGTGCTCGTCCCGTCGATGACGAGGCCGTTAGATGCGTCGCTCACGGTATGCCCCGAGATGGTGACGGCCGGCCCTCCGCGAGAAAGAGTGACACCATCAACAACAGCAGCACCGCTTGGTGCCTCCACGGCTGTGACTGGCGTGCCACTGATGGAAAAGATGGCAACTGTCTCTCCTAGACTCTCGGCCGCTGTACCAGCTGTAACCTGTGAGAGAGCTACCGTGCTCGTACCATCAATGACAAGGCCGCTCGGTCCATCGCTTACAGTATGTCCTGAGATAGTCACAGCGGGCCCACCGACCGACAAGGTGTATCCCTCGATCTCGGCGACGCTGCTTTGCCCAGGTACATTCGATGCAGTGAACACTTGGCTTCCTAACGTGACAACGGCCTCGCTTTGCCTGGCTGGACTCGAGGTTAAGATGATGTCGGAGAAGGACATAGTGCTGCTGCCCACTACCAGCCCACTTCCGGCGTCGCTCACGGTCTGCCCGTTGATGACGGCAGCAGAGCCTTCCACTGACAGGGTTTGCCCGTTGATTTCGACCTGGTTGGGGTGACCCGGGACTTGCGAAGCGGTGAGTGTTGTGCCGCTCAGGGTGACGACCGCACCTGTCGCTGTGACCTGGCCAGAGTGCGTGTTAGCGTCACCCGTCACGACAGCATCAGCGCCAGCAGTCTGTTGGGAAAGCTGAGGAAGTGCAACCGTGCTGCTCCCATCGAGAACAAGTCCGTCGGCGCCTTCACTGATGGTGTGACTTGCTATAACGGCAGCTGGACCGCCCACGGACAGTGTCTGCGTGCCTATGACTACCGCGCCGGACTGTTGAAGCAGTTGGCTTGCGGTGAGAGTTGCTCCGTCGAATGTGAGGATTGCACCCTGGGTGGTCGGCTCTGGACTGGCTCCTGAGAAAGCAATCGTACTTGTGCCAACGACTATCCCAGCGTCACCGATGCTGACCACCTCTCCGGATACTGTCGCTGTTTGTCCAGGCGTCAGCGTAGTACCCGCGATACTGACTTGGTTTCCTTGCTGGACTGCGGTGAAAGTTGATCCGCCGACCGTCACGATCGCTTCACCCTGAGTGGTCTGCTGCGGGGCGGCTGCTGAGAAAGCAATGGTACTTGCACCAACAACTATCCCAGCGTCGCCAACGCTGACCACCTCTCCGGATACTGTCGCCGTCTGGCCAGGTGTCAATGTCGTCCCTGCGATGCTAACTTGGCTTCCTTGCTGGACTGCGGTGACGGAATGACCATTCACCCGCAATACCGCGGCCGAGGTGACGGCGGCTTGCACCGCAGAGTAAGGTACAGAGGAGCCTTCGACGAGAATAGCAGCGTCAGAGCCAATACTGACCACCTGTCCAGATACTGTCGCCGTCTGGCCAGGCGTCAATGTTGTCCCTGCGATGCTGACTCCATTTCCTTGCTGGACTGCGGTAACGGGATGACCATTCACCTGCAATACCGCGGCCGAGGTAGCAGCCGCCTGCACCGCAGAATAAGGTACGGAAGAACCATCGACGACGACAGCGTCCGAGCCAACGCTCACAGCAACACCATTGATGGAGGTCGCCTCGCCGACGGTGACGGGAGTGTTTCCAATCTGAACGGTACCGGATGCAGCAGTTACAGTATGCACCTGGCCTGCGGCCGTGAAGACCGCGGCAGAGCCTTGCGCTGGTGCATTCGGAGTTGCGAGTGCGATCGTGGCGCTCCCTACGACCACTTGATCGCTGCTCACGGACACGATCTGGCCTCCTACGCTCGTGACTTGACCCGCGTTCACGGAGCTACCGTCAAGGTAGAGAGAGCCTGACTGTTGGAGTATGGTATGGGTCTGTCCGCCCGCGGTAAAAGTCGTTGTCTGCTCTGGAGGTGCTGCTGGGTCGGCACTTGGGAGTGCCTGGGCAAGCGTCACCGTTGCACTGCCCACGGCGATCTGGTCGCTGCCGACGGATACGGTCTGGCCTCCTATCGTCGCCACTTGGTTGACACTTACGGTGGTGCCATCCACGTAGAGGGTTCCGGATTGTCGCTGTATCTCATGCGTGGATCCGTCGGCGGTGAAGGTCGTTACCACCGCGCCACCGGCGGCCTGCGTTGCGGTTGCTGGGTCACTGTTGGCTCCGCTCGGATCGACTGCTGCAGTATCGGACCCACTGCCGCTGTTTGCCGGCTCTTGCACATTGGCAGATGTAGCTTGACTGGCGGCTGGACCGACCGCTGCAGTCTCGGACCCACTACCGCTGTTTGCCGGCTTTTGCACATTGGCAGGCGTACCTTGACTTGAAGCTGGCGCCGCGCTCGCTGCTTCGCTGCCTGCTGCGCCCGGATCAACCGCTGCAGCATTAGACCCACTGCCGCTGCTCGCCGGGTCTTGCACGCTGGCGGGGGTAGCTTGTCCGGCAACTGCAGTGTCGGCAGACGTAGCTTGACCGGCCGCAGCGGTATCCGCTCGAGTTAAGCCAAGAACGCTAGCTACGGCCCCGCCGACATTAGCTGCGCTTGATGCCTGTTCGGTGTTCGCGCTTTGGGCAGCAGCGGTGTTCGCGCTGGGGGTATTGATACTTTCAGCGCTGTCGACACCAGAACCTGCAGCCTGAGCTGTTGCAGAGCTTGCTCCAAGCAGTGATGCGATGACGGCCGCCGGATCCGCACTGGCGTTGTTTCCTTCATTGGAGCTTTGTTGAGGTTGTACGGTCGAGGCTACATTTTGTGTTGTCGCTTTCACGGTCGATGCCAAATCTGCTGACGGAGACGACGGGTCACTGGCTGCAGCACCTTCGCTGGATGTCTGCCCTTGTACCGCGGACCCACCTGTATCCGTCTCGGGTGATGGATCGCTCGTGACCTCGGCCGGATCATCGGTGGCCGAAACGCCGCGTGTAGCTGAAGGAGTCTGATTTACGACGGAGTCTTGCGAAGGTGAGGGATTCTGCGTAGCAGTGGCTTGGGTAAGGGGGCTGGCAGTAGCACCGGTTTCGGCGGGCAGCGTGCCTTGGGCAAGCGTACTCGGGGATGCTGGCGTGGTCGAGGCGAAGCTCGGCATGGTGACTGTCGCGATAGCTGTGACTGGTTGCAACGCAGATGGAGGGTCTAGCAAAGTTAAGATGAGCTCGTCAGCGGATGTCCACTATACACATGGATACTCCCAATCATTCGCACGTACCGTACAAACCACCGTACCACGCGGTGCAGTTGGCCCATGAGGGATCAAGTGCCGTGACTTCGGCGGGCACAGCAATAACAGGGGCGTAAGGTCCCGTCCTACCATACACAATTAGGTATTAGCCATTTGGTGTCCTGCAGACATGGTGGGCATCGTCTGGCACCTACCTCGGACAAGTCCAATTCTTCGGGCAGTCGAAGTCTCCGGCTTCTGGATTACATTCAGCGGCTTCCGAGGCGCTCCAGCAGCGAGGCTGAAGTTTGTACACGCTCTCCGGAAGGTCCGAAGCTGGAACGTTCAGATTGTTGAGATCAAACGGGTATGTTTGCCACTCAGCGACCGCCTCCAACGCATTCGGGGCTGCTCGATAGAAGGCCATGCTTGACAGATCCGAGTTGTCGGTCAGCGCGACGATTTGGTTGTAGTAGGTTTGACCGATGCCGCTGCACGAGTCTCCGGCGTAGAGCTTATCGTACGAGATGTATACCGTTGGGGACGTGAGAGTGTGATCTGGAGTCATCAGCAATTGGCACATCGGAAGCATTGGGACTGCTTACTCTCCATGACAGCCGTCACAATCTCTGCGCTCCCAGCTCTTGCGGTGACGTTCATGGACTGGCTGGCATTCGCGGAAGCGGATGCCCTGCTTGTCGGCCAATACAAGAGCTGCACAGATTGCCCCGTGATGGCACACCTCCAACAGCCCAACGTACAGCCCGGAGCGAAACTCTGCGTTGTCGGCCAGCTTGAAGTTCCAGTTCCGTTGATGTTGATGAACCCTCCATTCCCGTCATTACCCAGGATCGACCAGTTTTCCAGGTAGTTCTTCCTCCACAGGTCGCAGTCCGTGCTAGCGAGCGACACCTGCCGACAAGAGGGAGAAGCTTCGCGGCTGGCGACCCAGTTGGTATCGATGCTGCTCATCGATGCCATGTACGAGCTCCAACTCGACTCGCAAGCGGGCACAATGGAGGGCAAGCTGCAAGCCGGCGTTGTGAGCCTGAGTCGAGAAGAGGATGCCGGCGAGATCGCAGATTCGACTACACGAGTCACGGTCGATCGCGCAAGCGTCGCCGTAGTCGTCTGTACATCGTCTGTACGAGGCAGCGTCTCCGTGAAAGGGCCCTCGGTTCCCGTATTCGTCACTGTAGTACCGCCGCTGACGAGAGTCACCGTGTACGTATCTTTTGGTACGGTGTAGGTGGTCGTTCTAGTTGACAGATACCATGTTTTTCCAAAGGACGTGTAAACCTCGGTCGTGCTGTAGGTTGTCCTCGTCCAGGTCGGTGTAGACTGATAATCCCAGTACTCTGTCCACTGTTCCCAGCAATCCCCGGTCAGAGTTGCATAGATCGCTGTGCCGTTTGCATGACCAGCTTTCGCGGACCCCGCTGTTGTATTCCCACCGGATGCCAGTCTGGAGGAAGCGCCTGTTATGTGAGGCAGCCCATGCTTCGAGGTCACTGCATTCGAGGAACGGGTGGTTCTGTTACCGGTACGAGCGCTGCCATTATCATGCAACGACGCCAGAGAAGGCGCAGTCGACGCTGTGCGCACGCCAGACTTGGGGGCATCAGCCGACGGTGCATTTGACGAAGTCGTCGAGTTCGTAGTGGCTGCGGCACCAACAGCCGCCGACGAACGCGAAGAAGCTGCTGCGGTTGTCGTATTTGTTGAGTTTGCGGTTGATGGAGTGCTGAACGACGTTGGTGAAGATGCAAAGGAAGTTGAGACCGTGGAGCTCGATGATGGTGTCTGCAGATTCAGGCCGGCAGCGACATAGTCGCCCACCCCGGCGGTACTGCTCTCGTACTTGCTCGCTGCAGACTCTGTTGCGAGGTGTGAGCTATTCGAGGCAGCCGAGAGAAGACCTTGCTGGGTGCTGCTGGTCGAGAGTAACGGGAAGTCGCTTGTCGAGTATGCATCGCTGTTATCGTGCACGTAACCAGCGCTACTTGACGTTGAAGTAGCTGCGCTCGTGCTGGAGGTAGCTCCTTGTTCGATAGACGAGGAGGAAGTGCTGTCAGATGAGGACAAGAGACTTCTCGTTGTCGAAGAGGTGAGAATGTTACTTGAGGTATTGGTATATGTAGGAGCCTGCGAGAGAGAGGTGTTGCTGTACGTCGCTACGCCTCTAGTCAGTATGGCACTCTCGACGTGCAGTGCAGAGCTCGTCTCACCTGCATCCGCAACATGCGCCCACCCTACCACGAGCGGCAGTAACGACAGAAGATGCGCCGTGGGCAACATTGTCGTCGTTCTCAGGCAACCCGAAAACCAAAAGCAGCTCGGAACGTCCAAAGAGCAAGAAAAGAGACACTTGTAGAGAGGTACATACCCTATTGTTATATATACCATTTACTTTGTACTGCAGGGCGGCGTCCAGGCACGGCCGAAGGATCAACGTCTCCCTGCACGCCGTGACTAGTGGGCGCAGCTGAGTCCATGGGGGACTGCGCGGCTAAAATTGATTGCGGCCCAATCTCCTTCTTCCTCCGCCAGCCATTTCGCAAGGATTGCATGTAATCAACATGTTGGGGGCTGCAGGATTCGGGGGCCGTAATATAAATCGGACTGCGCCTGCGAAGGCTATGGGATCCTAGAATCCTACCCTATGGCGAGAAGACCGGGAGGACCCTGAATACACCTGAATGCCGATTCTGTGAGATGTAGTAGGTGATGATCGCATCGCATGGTGGCAGCGGTGGTGGCAGTCTTGTCTTCGTACGCCTGTGAACCGATTGACGATAGAGATGGCGCGGCACAGAGGTACAGACGTGTTGCGAACTTGCGCAGCAGGGCAGCAGGGCAGAAGCAGTGCTGAGGTGTGCTGGATTGCGAGACGGAAGCGGAGGGGCGGACCTTGCAACGGCTCGGCCTCGGCCGCACGCTCCCGCACCGGTGAAGATGGTGGATGCGTCGGAAAGATTGCCCCGAGATGGCCAGAATGTACCATGGCCGCGGTTGGACACTGATATGTACAATAGATGATTTGGGAGAGACAACTCTCTACTCAGCTCCAGAATTCTTCTATTTCTAGGCTTTGTATCACCGAATTCCCAGAAGATGCTATAGTAGCAGCGCGAAAAAAATACTTTTGGACAGGTTGGCGCCTACAATATCATCTGTCATGTACCAAACTACGAAAAGCTCCTCCCAGCTCGACCCTCGTCTCGACACAACGGCAGATATCCAACAGCGTCTCGCTCCTACTCTAACTTTCGGGTCGAAATTTCCTGACATTATCACAAAAAGCTGCAACCTGATGCCCCCACGCCTCTTCCTCCGCTATCCCCGTGCTCAACCCCAAAGGTGGACTGATGTGATTGTGCCCGGCCATCATGTCGACGGCGAGGGCGGTAGTGCTCTGCACATCCTTCATCTCGAGCCACTCGGTGAGAAAGTCGTGGCGGGGAACGAGGATCTCATCCTCTGGGTCTAGCTCGCCGTTCAGGACGAGCACTCGGGTGCCATGTTGGACAAAGTCTAGAGGCGTCTGCCGCTGCCGAGCGGACTTTAGCAGGCCGTACACGGAATTGACGTCGTAGTCGCCGTAGTAAGTTTGGAGGATCTCCGCTCGATTCGGGTTGGCGGATCGGAAGTGGAAGGGCACGGAGAGCATGACGACGCCTCGCAAACGGGGGCCGTCGCCGCTCGAGATCTTGCGGCGCGTCTCGGCGAAGTCGGGATGTAGGAGGAAAGTCGAGATGTGCATCCCGCCGGCGGAGTTACCCATGATGAACAGGTCGATAGGTTCGGCCCCGGCCCCGACTTGGTTCTTCAAAATCCACTCGACCGCCAAAGCGATGTCCTCGCCACCGGACGGGAACTTCGCGCCGTGGGAGATCAGCCGGTAGTCGGCGATGACCACGGTGTACCCGTGCTGCAGCGCGAAAAAGGCGCCGACGTTGGCGTGCGCGAGCCCGTCCGCGATCATGGGGAGGGTCTTGTGGCCCTGGACCAGGCCTCCGCCGTATTCGAACATCAGCACGGGTCTTCGGCCATTAATGGTATTGGGTGTGGGCGGTGAGTAGACGTCGAGCTGTTGGCGATCATGCGAGCCATATTGGAAGGTCTCCTTCTTCACTGAACGGATGGTGTCTGCGTTCTTTCGCAATAGACTATCGTAGATTTTGAAGGTTGGCTGGACGATCTGATCGATCTGCTTCCCCAGTTGCGGTAGTTTGTCCATTGTATCGCGCGGAGGACGATCGGATCCGGTCGAGAGTTGATGTCACTAGGATTAGTACACAGGTATGTAGGTATTCAGACGCGAATGCACGACGTCCTGATGGAAAGGTAGATCGATCGCCGGATACGTGCGGATGCGAATCCCGCATTGCAGCGCCGTGCCGTGCAACCTCTCTACTTGACTTCGCCCGACACTATTTCGCCGCAAAACGTGATCACTGTGCGGCATATCACACGGAACATCCCACGCTACCTATAAGGTGTTGTGCACTGCAAGGTGAAGGTGAAGCTCTGAACATTGACGGACGGCTAACCTTCCTCATTCTTCCTCCCCCACCACCCCGCCGTCAAAAGCCTCAAGCGGCTAGATTCGGGCATAAGCGGACATTGTTCGTGGCATGTGAATCGGACGTTTGGTTTCTATTCATCCGACATTTACTTCTGACTTCACCCTTACCTGATCGCACAGCATCTGGCACTCTACACATCGCCCGTCACCTGCACATCTCCGAGAAGCGACCATACCGAGCGTCAATCAGCACCCCACCTGCATCGCCATACAAAACATTCCAAGCGTTGATGGCCCGCATGGCGGACGACGTCGAGACCTTCTCATACCCTCATCGCAACTCCGAATACACCTACCGCGTGCCCACCCCACCGCGCATCGTCGTGCCCCCGCCCGCCCTCAACTCCGACGCCCTGCCCGAAATCACGCTGAACGCGCTGCGCTCCGCCAACTTCCTCAACAGCGTCAACTACAACAACCTCGTCACGCAAAACGCCCTGCTGGAATGGACGTACGAGCGGCGGCGCGAGGCCCAGATGATCCTCCCTTACCTCTACCTCGGTCCCATGACGGCGGCGAAAGACGAGCCCTTCCTGAAAGGCGAAGCCGGCACGACGACCGCCGTCCATGCGGGACCGGGAGGAGGCATCACGATGTTGCTGGGCGTGCGGCAGAAGCACAGTTTCGAGAGCAAACTCATGAACGGCGCATTGCGGAAGGCGCAAGACATGGGGATCGAGTCGCACACGATCGATCTCGTCGACAACCAAGCCCTGATCCACAACCTCCCGCAGACGACGGCGCTGATCAATGATCACCTGACGCGTGTGCACCAAGCGACCGGCGGCGGCTTGGGGAAGGTGCTGGTCTTCTGCGAGAGCGGGAATGAGCGCAGCGCCGGGGTCGTCGCGGCGTACCTGATGGAGACGCACGTGGACGTGGACTACATCAAGGCGATGCAGCTCGTGCAAGCGCAGCGGTTCTGCGCCAACTTCGACGATGCCATGAAAAGGCTGCTGCAAAGCTACTGGGACATTTTATGCGCTCGGCGGGCAGTCGCTGCAGTAGCCGACGTGGGAAGCGGTCCTGACGGCGGCGGCGGCGGCGCAGCACATGGCTCCCTTCCGTTAGGTCGAGTGACGAAGCACAAGAGAGGTCTGCAGGTTGATGAAGATCAGGACATGGGAGGCATGGACCAAGATGACCTGGAGAGGTTTGGAGGGAGGACGTTTGCGCCTTTCGTGGACCGGCCTCTTTGAGCTGAGCGTCGTGTGTATTCATGAGGTTATTATGGATGGGAAAGGCACAGCGTAGGCGTAAAGGAGGGGCACTGGCATGTGCTTATGGATTGTAGAGAGATACCCATTGGCGCGATTGTACGAACCGGGCTTTTTCCGGAAGCGACGCTTTTGCGCTCGCAAACCGAAGTTTCTTTGGCAAATGGTTCTTTCCAACCTGTAATGTGCTTCCTTCGAATTCTCATACCTATGCATCAATATAGATCAGCGAGGCGGGCTGAGGCGCCTTCTCGGCCATGAAAGGCTCCATGTCCATTTCAGGGACAGCATTTCGGGTCTGACCCTCGCCATGCGCAGACATAAGAAAAGTCTACGTCAGACAAGACCGTTGTTACCGGTGCTGTCGACCTGTGCGGCAGATGTCCTGCCCAAGCAACGTGATCCGATCACTTCACCAACGGTCTCATCCCTTCCACACAGTTCTTCCACCACGGAACGCATAGGGACGTACTGGCAAGCGACACATCCCCACCTGTGCTTCATGTGCAGGGTATGGCGACGAAAACGGCACATGAGCATAACACGGCGTCCACCCTAGCGCCATGAAGCAGGTCATGTTGATCATATCTTGTCCAGCAGGGTGAAGTGAGATATGTACGGAGCGTATGGGAGTGTGGAGCAGACTCTGGGGTGCATGCGGGGCGCATAGGGAGTTCAGGGTCCGGGTCGAGGTCACGTGCATACCCATCAATGGTTTACGTCACTGCCTTAGCAATCCGAACTCCAGCTCTGACCTGTGAACAGCTTTCACCATCAAGAAAGAACAGATCCAACGTCAAGTAATCCTATACTATACTCCCCCAGCTTTCCTTTACGCACGCAACGCACGCAAAACCCAGCCCAACACCACCCAACAATGGCCTCCATCCGCGCCCTCCAACCGATCATGCGCCAGGCCCCGCGACTGGCAACCAGGACCTCCCTCCGAACCCCAGCCTCCACCCGCCTCCTCAACACCGACACGGCGCCCGTACTCTACAGCGCGCAGGCCAAAGTCGTCGGCGCCCGCACGGGCCACATCGAAGGCGAGAACCTCCAAGTCGACCTGACCATGGCCAAAGCCCTGGGCGGTCCCGGCGACCGGGGCAAGACGAACCCGGAAGAGCTGTTCGCCGCGGGCTACGGCGCGTGCTTCCAGTCGGCCATGAACGCCTCGGCGATCTCGCTCAAGGTGCAGATGCCGGAGAAGAAGGAGGACAGCGTGGTGGAGGCGACGGTGCACTTGGTGGGCGATATGAAGCAGTTGGACATGGGGATCCGGGTGGATATGAAGGTCAAGGTGCGGGGGATGAATGAGAAGGATTTGCAGAAGGTGGTGGAGAAGGCGAAGGAGGTTTGTCCGTACAGTCGGGCGACGAGGGGGAATGTGACGACGAACATTGAGGTCGTGCACTTGTAGGCGCGGCTTATTCTCGCACGGCTTTGGGATGTAACATGGTCGTCGAGTTGGGGAAAACGGTTGGAATGTTGATAGATGCGTGGGAGCTTTGAATCTTCCGTAACGATCAAAGTGGTTCTGTCTAGGTACCAAGGTAGGGTCACAGTGGCAACAGCAGAGACTCTAACTAGCTGCTGTCGATGCGACTCCTGGTCGTGAAGCCTGGGAGAACGACAATCATGAATGTTACAGTAGATAGGATGGCGGCAGGTACGACGGCTGGAAAAAGTTACTGGCAAGGCAGAACTTGACCGTTGTGTACTCGGAAAATGACAGGAGCTATACCAAAAGGTCGTGAACATCCCTCGCTACGCCAAAAACTACAATTGCTCGTTCACGAAAAGACCTGCACGGAGAAGCGCGGTCAGTAAGGGTCTTCGTCAGAGTGGGGAGCTTTTTGTCCACTTACCAGCCATGCCCTGACCAGTACCAATACACATGGAGGTCAACAGGACCTTGGCCTTCCTTCTCCGGCACTCGCTCAGCCCGGTGACAATTTGCCTGGTACCGGTGCAGCCGAGCGGGTGACCGAGGGCGATCGCCCCGCCCCGCACGTTCATCTTCTCCCAGTCGATCTTGAGGGTGTCGCGGCAGTAGCAAGCCATGGAGGCGAAGGCCTCGTTGACCTCGACGACGTCGATGTCGTCGATGGTGATGCCCATCTTGGAGAGCAGCTTGGGGACGGCGATGGTGGGACCGATGCCCATGATGCGGGGTGCGAGGCCGGCGACGGTCGCGCCGGCGAATTTGGCCAGGATGGGCTGGTTGAGCTCGAGCGCCTTGGAGCGCTTCATGAGCAGGACGGCCGCGGCGCCGTCGGTGACTTGGCTGCTGTTGCCGCCGGTGCTCCGGTCACCGTAGTCGGGGAAGGCCGGCCGGATCTTGCTCAGGCTCTCGTAGGTGGTGCCCCACCTCGGGCCCTCGTCCTTGGTGAGCGTGACGTCCTTGCCGTCGACCTTAACGGTGATGGGCGTGATCTCGTCATCGAACCAGCCGGCCTTCTGCGCGACCTCCGCTCGTCGGTACGACTCCGCGGCGAACCGGTCCTGCTGCTCGCGCGTGACGTTGAAGTCTTTGCCGACGTTCTCGGATGTCTGACCCATTGGCTGCAAGCAGTCGCGAGCGTCCTGGTTGCTGCCCATGATCTCATCAACGAAGGCACGTTCGAGGCGATCACCGCCCGTCGACATATGCTCGGCGCCAATCGCCACACCGATCTCGATGCTACCGGTTGTGATCTCGTTTGCAATGTCCTGCACGGCCTTGAGGCCGGAAGAGCAGAAGCGGTTGACGGAAGAGGCAGCGGTGGTGTTGGGGAAGCCGGCCGCAAGACAGGCGGCGCGGACGTAGTAGGCTGCTTTGGCGTCGGAGACCTGCCATCCATCAGTACTGCTGTCGGTACATACTATCGTCGTCCTGCTCGTACGTTGCCCAAGCATATATCCTCAACCATCTGCGGATCGATGTTGCTCTTGCGAATGACCTGCTGCAGCAGCTTGTAGACCAGGCCGTCGAGCGGCGTGTCCTTCAAACCGCCCTTCCGTGCCTTGCATAGCGCCGTCCGGGTGGCGAGGGTGATGACAATGTCGTCGGGGTTCTTCTGCGTGCTATACAGACAAATCCGTCAGCCACCCCATCAAACCCTCTCGTTCTGCACTATTCATTGGGTTCATGTCGTCTGCGGCAAACTGCGGGGAAGTGTACATTCTGTCGATGGGCTTCTGGCCGGGAGTGATGTGCGAGAGCACGGAAGAGAGGCGTTGGGTGGCCATTACGACGATGTAATGGATAATATGGACGAGGTGTGAAGGAGGGCAATATTGTATGAGGTGGAAGTGAAGACTGCAGGCCGAGGGTGGATTGTGGTAAGAGGCAAGTAAAGTACATTACATTATACGAGGCAATGCGCCGCGGCTGAACTCTCAACCTCGGCTTCGAGCCACCTCCGCGTTGCCTCGTGCTGTCGCCACATCACATGTGTGACTTGTCACTTGTGGCTACAGTATGTATCGTCAAATCTTCGACTCGAAGGACATGTTGACAGTACACGGAGTAGTCAGGTGATTCAGAGCACTAGCGCTGCTCCTCCACCGTGTGACAGTAAGTACTAATAAGTGCTCAGCATTGGTGGATCGATGGGCCAGCGATTGGGCCGCGATGCTACAGTATACGACAAAGAAGTATAATTGCAGTGGCACAATCTGACCACCACCCAGAAAAGCTACAAGGAGTGAGATGAGTTATACCGTATACCTTACATATCATCCCGGGGTCCTTCGGAGCGACCATAGCAATTAGAACCGAGCGTCCATGTGAGATCCGCCTTACGTATAACTTCGCATCGCGTCCAGATACCCCGTCCCGCCCTTCAGATCCCGATCGAAATCCTCGCTCACGTCCAACACCTTTCTCACATGCTCCATGCTCAGCACCGTCTGCTCCTTCAACGCCAGAGCCTGTGCAGTCCGCACGGCGTTCTTGATCTGCCGCCCATTCAACTGATGCCGGGAGAGGAGGTCGAGCTCGTACTCGCTGAAGTTGGCCACGCTCGCGTCGTCCTTCTTGCGCACGAGCTCGATGAACTGCTTCCAAACGGCCCTCTTCGCCTGGGCAGTCAGGTGGTCGTACTTGAGCGGAAGGTGGATGCGGGAAGAAAAGGCTTCGTCGAATGTGGCCACCCGGTTGGTCGTCAAGAACAGAATGCCCTGGAAGTACTCCAGCAGGCGTAAGAAGATGGAGACGAGCGCGTTGCGGTGGATGTCGTGTACCTCGCGCTTCTCCAAGAAAACATCGGCTTCGTCGAGCAGCAGGACGGCGCCCCAGCTGTGTGCAATGTCCAGGATCTTCTGGAGCTCGAGTTCCAGGCGCGCAGGGTCTGTTCCGAGCTCGCCCGCGGATACCATGTATAACGGGCACTTGAGCAGCTCGGAGATGCCCTCGGCCGTGAGCGTCTTGCCTGTTCCGGGTGGGCCGTGGAGGACCGAGACGAGCCCTTTGCCCTTGCCTTGGATGACGTCGTCGATCGTCTTCGCTGCGTTGAACCTGTGACTCTCGACCAGAGCTCGAACGATTTCTTTCTGGCTGTTGGGTAGGACCAGCGAGTTGAAGGCGTCTTCGTTGTACGTAATGTCACTGACGCCGGAGAGTGAGAACTCCAGCCACAGCTTCTCCGAGAAGGCGAAGCCGAGCACGACCGGCGAGGCGAGAAGGACTTCTTCCTCGCTGAACTTGCGGCTGTGCGCGTCGGAGGTCTCGAAACCTTCGACCCGTTCCTTACGAATAGGATCGCCGTTCTCGTCGACTTCGACCGCTACGTAGAACGTACAGTTCTTGTCAGCTCCAGTCCACTTGTACTTGTATTTTGGAACGTCGTCGCTATGGTCCTCATTCTTCAAGGTTTCCTGCTTGCCGATCGCTGCCTCAGCTTCAGAATGCCCAGAGCATGAGCAATCATCCGGGTCGTCATCATCGTTGAAGTGAAAGTCCACCAGATCCTCGGACTCTCTGGGCTTGATGAAGGAGATGGGATAGTTTGGGTTGATCCTTCGGAAGGTGGCAGGGTCAATCATGATCCTCCCGTTGATGTTGATCTTCGCCACCTGCTTCTTCTTCTTCATGAAAGCGAGACCCTTGTGGAATTTGTACTGCATGCCTTCCATACCCACGAGTCGCTCCCCACGCTCGACAATCTTCTTCTTCATCCCGTCCGGGTCGCGATGGCACTTCAGCGGATAAGTCGCCAAGCTGGAGATCTTGCGGGGCCCTTTGAAGGCATCGACATCGACTTCGAAGTCGCCGTAGCCAAAATTCTTGCCGTCGTACTCGAGATACTTGCCCTCAATGCAATACCATTCGCCACGCTGATGGCTCTGGAATTTGTTGGCGTAGTCAACCCGGAAGCAGCGCGGCTCGTCCCAAGCGCCATAGCAGGAGGTGATGGCGATCTCATTGGGCTTGAAGAGCGCCCACAGAAGCTCGAAGGTGATGTTGCCAGCTTCCAGTAGCGGATACAGCGTCTTCTTAGTGTCGGCATAGTCTTCATCGATATACTGTACCAGAGCCTTGCAGAGCCTCCTCTGCTGCTCCAGTTTTTTGATGACTTTCCGCTTCTTCTCGGTCTTGATCTTCGCCTTCAACGTCTTTTGGTAGTAAGTGCGGAGCTCCTCAAGGTACAGGAAAAGGACGTTCGGATCAATCTTCGGCTCTTCAGCTTCCAAAGAGATCGACTTGCAATCCTTCATCACCTCCGCAAGGGCAGCTCGCAGTTGTTTCGATTTGATATCCACCATCGTGCGAAGGAACTGGTTCTCCCAGGTGAAGCAGCGTCTGACCAGAAAAGCATACTCGGCAAACTCCGTCTCATCATCCCCAGCGCTCTCCTTGAGTTTGTAATTGTGAATGGTCGAGTCCCAGAGCTCGTCAACCCGCTTGTAATCAGTTGACTCGGTTTTCTTGCCTGCTGTACGCTTTCCCTTTGTTGTTTTCTGAGCGGTGCGTTTGCGTCTCGTCTTTCGCTTTCGCTCCAACAGCTTCAACTTCAGAGCATCAAACTGCGTCAGCAGATCGTCGGTGTCGCTGGCAACGTCGTCGTCATCTGACCTATCTTCGGATCCCTCTAGTGCCTTCTTTACCTTCTTCGCGGGCTTCTTCTTCCACTTAGTATTTGTGGCCGCGTGCAGGTCATCACTGCTCTCGCTGTCTGAGTCGTCGTCCTCGTCAATGCTATCGCTTTTCTTGCCTTTTCTATTCTTCGTTTTCTCTTTAACGCACTTCTTCGCTTTGCCTTTCTTGCTCTTCGATTTCCTGACTGTCTCGTCTGAGCTATCGTCGCTACTGACATCGCCTGCTGTCTTCAGGCCTTTCTTGTCTTTGCTTTTTTTCTTCTTTCCCTGCTTCGGCTTCCTGACCTCCTGCTTCGTATGCTCGTCATCCGAAGAGCTCTCACTCCCAGAGTCGTCATCGGAGTCCGAGTCCGAGTCCGAGTCGTCCGAACCTTCTTCTGATGCAGCTGCATCTTTGCGAGCCTTCTTCTCGCTTTCCTTCTTGGCAATCTGCTGCTTTCTGTGCTCACTGTTGTGGCACCGGTTCTTCTTACCAACGGAGGGTTTCTGAGCTTCTATATGCTCCTGACCCGTCTCTACTGTGGCAGGAGCGGACTCGTCTCGCAATTGGTCCCCTGAGTTGACAGTAGTGGTCTGTTCATGTTGTACGGCATCCATCTTCTGGTCGTCGTGAAGATCGCGCCGAGAACCGATCACAGGCACGCTGACCGCAAGCTGTGTTGTGTTGGTCGATGTAGAGGAAAGATCGAACACAGACGTGTTGTCGGTGATGTTGTTGGCAAGCTGTGTTGATGACGAGTCGGCAACCTCGCTGCGGCTCATGTGAGATGCAGTGTCGCACGCGCGGTTGCAAGTCACGTTGCCGTGAGATGCTGAAGTGTGGACCGAAAGAAATGTGAGACAAGTGACAAGGAGCTATGGAGGTGTCTTGTATAAGGAAAGCTTCTTGTAAGGTGATGCCAAACAAGAGAGTGGGACCCAAGGAGATATTTAAACGCAGTCAGCGAGCGGTGCCTCATACCTGCATGGATGAGTCAATTCGGGGCTGAGTGCTTGCCTTGAGCACATATCTGCCGCCTACGGAGTGCGTTTCGAGCTGGTGCCAAGTCATGGGCCTGGAGTCGATGGCTCATCAATGTCAACGACGAATGTGGTCTCGGGTGAAAAGGCGCGTACGCGCTCATCTCAGGCACCCTAGAAGAGGGGTTGCGCATATGGGCGCGTAAGAGCTACAGAAGCGCCGTGGCGCAGCCTTGCGTTGTACATGGACCCGATGCAACCCAGTGGTCTGCGCCACGCTCAGTATCGCCGGAGACCATGCATGACAGCGGCGTTCGGGGAGGTTGAAGAGCACTTCACTGGTCGCGGAACCCGGGTGTTAAAGACACGCGCAGACGGATTTCGATCGGCAGCTGCTGGAGGCGCCTTGAGTAGCGTGCAATGCTGCAGGCAAAAATACAGTGGACAGGTTGAAGACCACATTATTCGAGGGTGGAAGGGAGTGGTCAACAAGTTGTAATCGCGAAGAAAACAAGGGACGGGCAGCCTAAGGTTCTCCGGGCCAGATATCGAGCTTAGTCATTTCTTGCGGCCTCAGGCAGGAATATGCACGCTCTTGAGAGAGATTGGGAATGGCGCTCAAGCACACGACACGATGGAAATGCTATGTCCCACACCAGACTCGCTGTCGATCCCTTGTGGCAATGCCTGTGCCCGGCATGGAGACAGACCGGCATCACCAGATTCGGCCTGGCTGTATCGAGATCGCAGACACCACCGCTGCGGTGCTTGAACGAGCGCCGCCCGCCTGCGCGGCAACATCAACAGCATCGTCCAGTGTCCTTTCAAGCGCGCGGCAGTGCTCGTCAGTCTCACGATGGTGGCAACATGGGAGAGACGAAATCGCCTCGCGTTGACCGGCCGGCAGGCTCGCCGTTCAGACATAAAGCCTGGCTGGACGAATCGGAGATTGCTCGAGAAGGGACGCCGTATCTGTACACTCACCTGCGCACACTCGCAGTCAGTGCTGAGGTGCAGCGATGTCGCCAGCTCGCAGAGTATCTGGTCAAGGAAAGAGAGGAAAAGCCAAATACCCAGTTGTACACGGCGCTGATCCTCAGTAACATCAGCCACGATGACGGGGCCGCTTGGCGGGTGCGCGAGTTGTTGGAGGAAATGCTCGAGGCAGGCGTACAGCTCGATGTTGGATCGTGCCACGCGGTGCTCAAGGCTTTGGCAGTGCATCCCGACCACTTGCTGAGAAGTGATGTGTTGGAGTACATGCGGGCGCGGTGGCTTGCTGTCAACGAAGAAGGGGCACACGATGTCGCGGCCGGTTTGCTACGCGAAGGGCTTTTCGAGCAGGCCCTCGAGCGGATAGATACGATGCGCAGAGAAGGTGCGAGGCTACAGCCGTGGCTGCTGGACATGACGGTCTATGTGCTGTGCGCTGCCGGCGAGATGGAGGAAGCACATCGCATCATGCGTCGGCGCCACGACTCCGGCGAGCTCACAATGTCCCGTACGCTCTGGTACATCGTCCTCGACAGTGGGAGCACCTACCGTCATCATCCCAGCACGGCTTTTGTCTGGAACAGTCAAGTGAATACTGGCTACATCCAAGTCTCAGCAGGAATGTGCCTCAACGTGCTGACTACCGCTGCACGAGCTGGCGATGCGGTACTTGCGACGAATGTCTTCAAACACTTATCTAAACGCGGCACTTCATTCCAGCCCATCCATTACCAGCTGCTGCTCGACTGCTACGTCTCGAACCAACCACCCGACCTCAAAGGCGCGCTCAGCATCCTGACCATTATGACCGGCGAGAAGATTGAACCCGCTGCCACGGAGACACGCTCACTATACCTCCTACTCACCGAGAACCCCGCTCTGTTGGACGAAGCTTTCCACGTCCTTCGTGACTTGCACCAGCAGGGTCGCAAGATTCCCATCGCAGCGCTGAACCTCCTGATAGAGTGCCACGTCCATCAACGCAATCTCGGGGAGGCGATGAAGGTCTACAAACTCATCCACACCTTCGTGCCGATCTCAGAGGGAGCGAAGAGGACATTCGCCAACATTGAGACCTTCAACCTCCTGCTCCGCGGTTGTCGTGTTGCGGATCCGCCAGATGAGAGAATGGCCAGTTTCCTCGTCTCGGAGCTGTTGACCCTTCGCATCAAGCCTACGGCGTTGACGTACGACCGGCTCATCCTCGTCTATCTCGAAGCGGGCATGCATGCCGCCGCCGCCGCCCAAAAGCCTGGTACCAGCGCCGCGCGGGCGCAAGAACAGCATACAAAAGGTCTCGAGCTCCTCGACTGGGCTTTCCGTCATTTCGTCGATATGCAAACCGTTCCCGCCAGTAATCCAGGCGGGAAAGCCGTCCGCCGCCCAATTCGCTGGCTGCCTAGATTCGGTACGTTCGAGCGCCTGGCGACCGTGCTCGCGACGATGGGTGATGAGCGGTGCTGGGATGTACTGCAAACGGGTGAGGATGAAGGAGAAGATGGCGTCGAGGGCTGGGCTGCCAAGGGGAAACGGGTTCGGCACAATGTCGAGAAGGCTTGGAAGCAGGGACGTCAGGCGGAGGAGGACAACAAGAAGAGGGCTTCTGGGGTAGTGGGAAATCGTCCGCCGACTGCGGTTGACACTCAGGCTGCCGCCGCTTTATCCGCGTGAAGAGAGGATGATGTATGTTGGCAATAGGAAACTACAAGTGGACATGAACCTAACCATCGATCCATAAACCGAGAAGTTCGGATTCGCTATGCGCGCAGCCTTCGGATTCCTTCCTGTTACAATCACATGCAGTCGAGCGGTTCGGGCTGGACACATGGAAGCCTTCTCCTTCTCGCCCACCAGTACCGCTGAAATAATCGCGCTCAGCAATAGCATTTCGTGCTGTTATCACAAGAGATTTCCTAAAACCAAGTTGCAGTCGTAGAGGTATGAAGTGGCCAGAGGTCTTCCGCGTTAGGACGACTACATATAATATCACGCACTACCTACGTAGATGTGTTCCACCGGTTGGAGTCTGCTTTGCAAATGTGACAGCGCTCCATGTCAGGATCATGCGGTGTTGTGGATGCCCTCGGCTGTACGCCGTGCGCTTCGTTAGAAAACCTCTTCAGTGATGACCCGTGGTGTTCGGAATCAACGGCATTGCAGGCGGCAGGCATCGTATGGTCAACAAAAGGGGGCCAAACGATCCATTCAGTCTGATTGCCCAAAGTAATGTTTCTTGAGTCCTCCATCGATTCTTCCCTTCCTTCCCAGTCAATATTGCAACGATTTTATCGACAACCACGTACGTCTTGGGGAAGTACAGGTTTAGCAACATTGATGAAACAACTTCCGGCAGAGGACGGACTTGCTTCGGGAATGCTGACAAAAGCGGAACCGGCACATGGCGTCGCCCCGTTTGCGGCTCTGCGTCCTCCACCCAAAAGTTCTTCTCGAGGCGAGAAAGATCCGAAGATCCACCTCGGAGATGGAACGCTCCACGCGACGACAGCAGAGATAATCAACTCTAGCATCATACAGTCTCCACCGGGATGAACGGTGTGTAGGGTTTGTCACACGGCAGTTTGGTGCCGGCGGGCATGGTTTAGTAGAGACGACGGAAGGTAGGCTGCATGCCATTCGATTCTCTTTCCTTCACCTATCCTCTCCCTCTTGCACGTACATCAACCATTGAGTGCTCTGCGCGAGAGCCGGATCGAACAATGGCCGCCCATCTCCGGCCATCGCTGGAAGACAAGATTGAGGATTCGCGCCAGACCTCCATTGCAGCTTTGCCGAAGGACGACGAACTGCCGGCACGCATCGAGCATGGCACGGAGGACATCCTCGTGCTCAACGAGGAGGAGGCTCTCGTACGAGCACGAGGCGACCCCAAATCGACCGTCCAGATCTTTGTTACGTTCAAGCACCGTGACCCAACCAACCCTCGCGAATGGCCGAAGTGGAAGAGATACTACACCACATTCTTTTGCTCCTGGCTCAACGTCATGACGTGCTTGTGCGCCGGCGGCTACTCTTCGGGTTCGGGCTACATGGTCGCCGAGTTTGACGTCTCAGATGAGGTGGGAACACTGTGTCTCTCCCTGTACATCCTTGGCTTCGCCGTGGGCCCCATGATTCTCGCGCCGCTGTCGGAATACTACGGCCGCCGTCCCGTCTACATCTGTTCCTGGTTCATCCTGTTCATCTTTCAGCTTCCCGTGGCTTTGGCTCCGAACATCGGTACGGTTATCGTATGCCGTTTGATTCAGGGCTTTGGAGGCTCCGCGCCTTTGGCGAACACCGGTGGCACCGTCAGTGATCTGTTCGAGCGCAACGAGAGCGGATATGCGATGCTACTGTACGGCCTATCGTCCACCTTTGGCCCGCCGCTGGCGCTGGTGATCTCAGGCTACATTGCCCTCGAAGAGGGCTGGCGAATCCTTTTCTGGTTCTTCATGGCCGTCACTGGAGTGCATTTGGTCATCATGATCCTCACCATCCCGGAGACCCGCCACAGCACCATCCTTGAAAAGAAAGCGAACCGTGTGCGCCAGACTTTGATGAAAGAAGGAGTCTCATCCGAGACGGTCTCGCGGATCAGCGATGTCCACAGCAAAGGCAACAAACGGAGCATGCACCGTCTGGTCGCGACCAATCTGTCCCGACCGTTCCGTTTCCTGTTCACCGAGCCGATTACCATGGGTGCCGCGGCATACAACGGACTGCTGTATGGCATCGTGTACATCTTCAACGAGGCTTTCCCACTAGTGTTCGGCCCTGGCGGCCATGGGTTCAATACGGGAGAGTGGGGATTGACGTTCTTGGGGCTCTGTGTGGGTGCACTCCTAGCCGCATGTTGCCATCCCTTACAAGAGCGGTACTACCTACGGCGGGTCGCGCAAAATGGCGGAAAAGGTGTGCCGGAGGCTAGGATGTGGCAGGCACGATACGCCGCTTTCCTCCTGCCCGTCTCGCTGTTTTGGTGAGTTCATGGCGCCAGCTATATCCCACGAATTATCACTGCTGACATCTGTTTGCAGGTTCGCGTGGACCTCTTTCCGCCACGTGTACTGGCTCGTACCGGTCATCGCCTCGGTCTTCTTCGGCGCAGGTCTCTACATCATCGTCCTAGGCATCTTATGTTACGTCGTCGATGTGAGTTTCGACCCCACTCGCCAAACGCGCGCAGGCCTGCAAGATGCGTACTAACCGAAGCCCACAGTCCTACCAAACCTACTCCGCTTCCGCCCTCGCCGGCGTCATCCTCATCCGTAACCTCGTCGGAGCCGGCTTCCCTCTCTTCGCCGGGCAGATGTATCACCGGCTCGGCAACGAGTGGGCCAGTACCCTGCTGGGCTTCTTGGCTCTGTTGTTCGCCCCGATCCCGATCTGGTGGTTTTATCGAGGCGAGCAGCTGCGGATGAAGAGCCCGTGGGCCAGGTATGTTTTCACGTTGCGCGAGATTTGAACTTTGGCATTTGTGTAGTATGCTGACCAGAGATGACAGGGAGCATTTCTCGCAGGATGAAGACGTGCCTCATTAGATTCCTGGTACAGCGATTGCTTCGGGATATTTACATGTGTAGCGTACAGAGCATCATCCTCGCGATACATTCACCATTGTCGAATGCATACATCTCTTGACTGTTTGGGAAAGTCACCTCTGACCACATCTGTACTCAATGACGCAACCCACCGTTCTTCGATAGCGTGATGCCTTCCATCTGCTTTGCCTCGTCTACCATCAGATAGAATACAGTAGTACCTATATGTAGGTAGAATTCAGCAGTAAAATCAGCGCGGTAAGATTCCGCACGGAGGAGATTTGCTGCCATATGTCATCAGCACGATCGGCTTCGAGTGCATGTGCACATGTGGCTTTCCAATCGACTCGAGCATTGACACGGCATGGTATATTTCACGATTCTGCATCGATTACAGGCATAAGTACCTTCCATGTCTCCTCCATCGCAATCACAGCTCCCAAACTCCCAATATTCATCGTCCAGCTTGAAGGCAACCGCAGCGGTTCTCGTGGCCATTCTAGCAGTCATCCTGGCGTTTCATCACAGCACCTTACGCTCAGCACTTCCCAAACAACTCATCGATCAACTCGCACCCAAGTCGGCAGCCTCGCTCGTATCGAAGCGCACGATGGCAACAAATGGCGTCAACGGCGCTTCTCTACTAAAGATCACCAAACGCCCATGGAATGCGCGCGGCCACGCAGACCACGGCTGGCTCTACACCTTCCACACCTTCTCCTTCGCCTCGTACCACGACCCTTCGTACCAGGACTTCGGCCCGCTGCGCGTGATCAACGAGGACCGCGTGGAGCGCGGGACGGGCTTCGGCACCCACTCGCACGCCGAGTTCCTCATCTGGTCCTACATCGTGGCCGGCGAGCTCGAGCACAAGGACTCGATGGGCAATCTGGAGAAGCTGCGGCGCGGCGAGGTGCAGTTCACGAGCGCGGGGACGGGGATCCGGCATTCGGAGTACAACCGCAATCAACGGGAGGACTGCCATTTCCTGCAGATTTGGGCCAAGCCGAACGTCTCCGGCCTCGCGCCGTCGTACAAGACGAGGAAGTTCACGGACGAGATGAAGAAGGACAAGCTGCTGCGGATCATGGAGTCGAGGGACAGACATAGTGCGAAGGAGACGGAGACGGAACCGATCCCCATGCATGCGGATTTGAGCATGAGCGCGAGCATACTGTCGCCCGGGTCGAGCGTGAGCCACGAGTTGGTGGCGGACGGGGAGAGGAAGGTGTACCTTCATGTGGTGATGGGTGGGAAGAAGCAACCGAGTGCGGGCGGGGCGAAGATCAGGATTGGGGATGTGGAACTCGGTGAGGGCGATGGCGCGTTCGTGAGAGGCGCGAAGGGTCCTGGTACGATCGAGGTGGAGAGTGTTGGGGAGAAGCCGGCGGAGTTTCTCTTGTTCGATATGGGTAATTAGTCAGAGAAGCAGTGTTTCAGGTGACATGTTAGTTCGGCATTCAGCTAGAAATGATCATGTTCTTTTTACACGCCGGAGTACTTTCTTTGATCTCACCGACGCTCACCGTAACGGCTCCTCATAGCTGTTATATCTCACAGTGGCAGAATTGGTGATGTTTCCGATTGGGATGGGAAACATGACAAGCAAAAACGAAGCTTTCCATCTCGCGGACAAGCATCGGACGGGGTGGGACGGCACGATCGGCAGGTCTTATGCCGAGATCCGGACGATGGAATCTCGCGCCTCCCCGCACGTCACCTCACTACCTTACCTTGCCGTCTATCCGATCAAATACAGGACCGTAATAAAATATGATAACAACGTGGCGAGCCGATCTCTCCGAAACCGTTTTACAACGTCAACATGTCCCCTTCGTCCGCTTTTCGTGACGACAAGCGTTTTGCGCTCTCTGTCGTAGTCTGAGCGGCAGTTTTGAAACATCCCGGATCATGGTAGAATCCCGATCCTCGACCAGCCAGGACGAGAAGCCGGACGAGAAGCCGGAAGAAGACCCCTCCAGCCCCGAGGAGCACTCATCCTCGCCATCAACATCGCAAAGTGACCTCGACTCCAGCGCCGAACGAGACACGGCCGGCAGCCTACCCAACCCTGGGCCTGGACACCCGATGAACGGCGAGGATGCCGAAAAACAGGCCTTCCTCGTCAAATGGGAGGATGGAGAGAAAGATAACCCGCGAAACTTCACTCCGGCCCGCAAAGCGTTCATCACCTTCCAGCTCGGCATGCTCGCGTTGGCGGCATCCCTCGGCTCGAGTATCATCTCGCCTGCCGAGCCGCATATCGCTAAGTACTTGGGGTTGAGGGAAGAAGTCACGATTCTTACCGTTTCGTTGTATGTCCTGGGGTTCGCATTTGGGTACGTCAACTGATGTTCGCACGTGACCATGGAAGGCAGCTAACAACAAATCCAGACCGTTACTTTGGGCACCAGTGTCCGAAGTATATGGCCGAAACTGGAGCATGTTGCCACCTATGTTCTGTCTCGGGCTCTTCAGCATTGGCACAGCGGTCAGCCAGAACGCGACTTCGGTTTTCCTCACTCGCTTCTTCGCCGGCGTCTTCGGGTCCGCGCCGGTCTCGAATGTTTCCGCCGCGCTGGGCGACATCTACGAGCCCAAGGCCAGAGGCACAGCGGTGACCTTCTACGCCGTCTGCGTCGTCGGCGGTCCGACAATCGGCCCAGTCATAGGGTCCGCCTTGACCGTCAACGGGCACCTCGGTTGGCGGTGGACGGAGTACGTCGAAGCCATCTGGGTGTTCGTGGTCGTCGCAATGGCATATTTCTTCATGCCCGAGTTGTACGGCCCTGTCCTCCTCAAGCGGAAGGCCCAGCGTTTGCGGAAGGAGACCGGTGACGACCGCTATTGGCACCCTCACGAATCGGAGAAGATCAACCTCAATAATATCCTCACCAAGCATGTCAGCCGCCCGTTGAAAATGTTAATGACCGAGCCAATGGTCACATGCATCGCCATCTATGCCTCCTTCGTGTATGGACTCCTATATCTCACCCTCGAGGTCTTCCCCATTGTGTTTCAAGAGGAAAGACACTTTGGCGCCGTCGTCTCGACGCTCCCGTTCCTGGGCTTGTTCGTTGGCGTGCTGTTCGCCATGCTCATCAACCTCGCCAACCAACCCCGGTACGCCCGGGTCGTCGCGCAGAACAAGGGCCGAGCGGTCCCCGAAGCGCGCTTGCAGCCCATGGTCATCGGTGGTTTCCTGTTCGTCATTGGCCTGTTCTGGTTCAGCTGGACCGCGAATCCCAAAATCAGCTGGGTCTCGCCCGTCATCGCGACGGCGTTTATAGGTGCTGGGTATGCCCATCCCTCCCACCACATCATCATCATCAAACCCAAACCGTGTAAAGACTGACCTGGAACACACAGCTTCAACGTCATCTTCCAACAATGCATCAACTTCCTCGTCGACACCTACGGCCTCTACGCCGCCAGTTCCGTCTCCGCCAACACGTTCCTCCGTTCGTTCTTCGCGTTCGGGCTCCCGCTCGCCGCGAGACCGATGTTCCGGCGGCTGGGCGTCGGTCCCGCGGGGAGTATCCTCGGCGCCGTGGCGTGTCTGGCGCTCCCGGTGCCGTTCCTGTTCATGAAGTATGGCCTGCGATTGAGAAGGATGAGTAAATTTGCGCCGGTATTGGACGACTGAACGAATCTTTTTTCAAAAGCAAGAGCGACAATGGGCATAGCGGCGGCGTCTTCGGCTCCCGGATTCCTGAGCGGATGGCTCTGTTGCAGTGCTACTCTTCGCGTAGCCGTGGTGAATCATGGAATGGCAGGACGGTAGATCCTAGAAACTATCTGGACCAGATCACGTCCCTCAGACTTGCTTCACCTCTTGCGAATGATGACAAATAACCCTGGATAGCGTTCTCCGAGCACATCTCCCCCGACCGCAGCACTCCCGTTGTGCTCGCGCGCAGAGATCTGCCTTCACTCTGATCGGACGACAAGGGACATCGGTGCATTCGCTCAAGGCGTGAAGTACATAGTACAGTCTAGATATTCGCCAAAAGACGCTCTGTTATGGGAGGGATTGACTGGACTGTGTCGTGGCAAGGAACAGCGCTCGAGCTACTATGGGAAATCCCCCAGTGAAGACACTGAAGTACGTCCGCATAAAGCTTGATCGATGTCAATGAGACACTTTCGCAAAAGAAGAAGACTTGTTGATACATTCTTGGTGGCTATTACATATCTATAAATCACTGTATCGTAGGTACCCGCCCTACTTGCCCGTTCTCTGAAACCCGTCTGACCCCCCACCCCCCAATCACCAAACCACAGCTTAACACTTCGGCGGCGGCAAGATGTGCGTGACCGACTCCGTCTCCCCAATCTCCCTTTCTCCCGTCCGAACCATGTGAGTGATCTTTTCGAACCTGAGCCGCAAGACGATCCACATCACCATGTTGATGAACAGGAACACCGACGCGCCAAAGGTGCACGCGAGGTAGGGCGTGCCCGCCGCCCCGATCACGCCCCCGGGCGTCCCGGCGAAATCGGCCATCTTGGCGCCGCCGATGGTGGCGCCGGCCGCGGCGGAAGAGGCCGAGAAGAGGAAGCAGAAGGCGGGGATGCCGGCGAAGATGTTGGTGACGAGCAGTCGCTCGGTGAAGAAGACGGCGCCCAGGATGCCGAGCGGGATGAGGGAGGCGACGGAGAAGATGCCGCAGATGTAGAGGAAGCGGACCATGAGCACGGGGTTGCCGGGGATGTGCTTCACGCAGCCGTCCGCCTCCTGATGCACGGCCTTGGCGTCCGGGTGCGAGCCGTCGGCCACGGTGACGTTGGTGCCGTTGGCGTAGACGTACCGTCCCCAGCAGGTCGTCGACACGTAGACGCCGTACCAGTCCGTGATGTTGGTCAATTTGATGAAGTCATGGTAGGCCGCGTTGACGTCGTTCACGGCAGCGGTCCGGGCGTCGCTCACCACGTCCTTGGCTTGGGCGACTCCCGCAGACTCGAGACTCTTTGCTCTGCTTTGAAGGACTTGATCGCCGTGAACCACTCGATGGATTGCGGTGTGTAGAGCGAAGCCAGCGGCATGCTCGAGACCTCCGAACGCATGCCTCGTTGTGTTGACCGCCGCGGCGCCCACGGCTGTCGCACCGTGGGCGACGAGGTGTGTGAGTTGTTGGACGTCGACGACGGCTGATTTGGCGAGATACACGGTGACGTCCTTTGTTAGAGTTCGCGCAATGTGGCCGATGTGCGTGACAGCATAGTGCTCGACTTGTCTAGCCACTTGACCAGCTATGTGTTCAGTCATGTTGACCGCGGCTGCCTCGATTCCGCTTGCGCTGCGTTGGACAAGCGCCTCGATATATTTCAAATCTCTGGCGGATGCGTTGCGCACATATAAGGCAACTTCCCTCTCCAGCGCCGCCGCCACGCGCGATGAGCTGTTGGATATGGCTGATAAGGCCCACCCTTCGGTGTTGTTCGCGATATTCCCAAGGGCGCCGCCTGCAGCCTGCGAAAGGTTGCCTTCCAGATGGCCGAGGTAGGTGGCGCCCGCATTGACTGCGACTGATTCTGCCGGGCGCACCGCGGACCCCACAGCGCTGTGAACATCGGAAGCCGCTGCCGACTCGACGGGGTGGGCAGCGGATGCCACAGCTTTGGGGACACCGGCCGCTGCCGACTCAACGGGGTGAACGACAGCAGATGCCACGACGCTGTGAGCATCAGCCATCGCAGCCGATTCGACGGGGTGGGCAGCGGATGCCACCGCCTTGGGAGCACCG
>Ga0058704_10000255_pt1 | contig 29532 bp, 28 predicted proteins | sample AgamicMgSfe_FD_71363 | JGI IMG/M metagenome (GOLD analysis project Ga0058704, IMG submission 71363) | Agave microbial communities from Guanajuato, Mexico - Mg.Sf.e | ecosystem: Host-associated > Plants > Phyllosphere > Phylloplane/Leaf | place: Guanajuato, Mexico | collected 2012-05-30
GCTTTGTTGACGCGGATCGGTTTGCCCCAGAGCCGGATCTGATTCATGATCTTGGCCGCGTAGTCGGCGTCCTCCTCCGAGCCGAACTCGACGAAGCCGTAGCCTTGGTGCGCTTGCGTGACGCGGTCTTTCGGGAGGTGGACGTTGATGATGGGCCCGGCTTGCAGCATCAGCTCCCACACGAGCGAGTCGGTGCAGCGTTCGTCGAGGTTGCCGACGTAGAGCGTGCTCTCTTTGTCTTGGTCCCAGTGTCTTGCGCCGGACATGCTGGGCGGACGAGGCGCACCGTGCGCGGGTCAGATGGTGGAGGAAGTGTAGTCTGCCGGTATGCAAGTTGTCTGCGCCGGGTTATGAGACTGCTCTTATCCGACAGATCGAAGTGCGCTGTCCTCGAAATTGTCCTTCAAGATCGCCGCAATGAACCATACCGCGGAGAGGTTCCGCCCTCGAAGCTGCAGCGACTTTCTCTCGCGACATTATCACACTACAGGTACTACCTAACCAACACAACCCCATCTCTCTAACCACCTCTCCCCCAGACCCGACAAAAAGAACAAAATGGCCTACTTCGCCCTCTCCGAAGAAACGAAAGTACGCCCTCACCCAACCTCCCTCCCTCCCTCCCTTCTTCCCTCACTAACAAACCACCCAATAAACAGGAACGCATCACCCGCCTCATGGACTTCTCCCGCATCGCCATCCACTACGGCTACCTGCCCCTGATCATCTACCTGGGCTACACGCGCAGCAACCCGCGACCGTCGTTGATCCGGTATGGCCTCTCTCTCTCAAACCCCCAAGAAACCCAGTCGTCTGAAACCGAAAGTTCTGGCGACCACTGGGTTTCGAAGATGGATGCTGACGTTACTGGGGACAGATTGTTTTCCCCGTTGGCGCAATAGGTGCATGGTTTGGGGGGGAGCGATGAGGGACGATATGGAGGGGTGAGGAAAGGAGATGTGCGAGGGGTGTACGATAGGGTTTGGGGCAAGACGTATCTGCTGCTGAGAGGGATGGGCGATACGCGTGAAAAGATGCTCGTGCGCGCTCGGGTGCGTGTACGGTATGGCGGGAAAAAGGCGTTTGACTGGAAAGGCGTCACGAGACTTGCTCGACTTCTTCAGCTTCCACTTCCTCCTACTGCAGTACAGAAGAGCGAGAACTGTGCATATACAACAACCCTTTGTACCAAAACAACTTCGAAAAAAAGTAACAAGCTGTCTATCCGTTCTACGTCCTCTTCGTAAACCCCCCAAACCGATCCCGAAAATCCCCAAACGTCGCCATCCCCGGCTTCCTCGCCTGCTGATCCAACGCATGGTGATGCGCGTCCACCGCGACAGCAGGACTAGACGGCGTCCCATCCGCATTCACATTCGCATTCGGATCCCTCGCCTCGACCTTCTCCAACAATTCCGCCCCCTTGAGCTTATCCACCTTGCCGAACAACCTGGCACTCTTACTACTATCGAAGAAATCTTCGCCCTTTCCCTCGGCGGCAAGGCCCATGAGATCCGTCGTCTGCCGCAGCTCGTCCAATCCCTGGAGCAGATTCTCCGGGTGTTCGGGCAGGGCCTCGACGAACTCGACCAGGTGCGAGACGTCGAGGCGGTAGGCCGTAACGGCGGGGCGGGAGATGGAGCGCACGGCGTCGTCGAGGGGCAGCGCGAGCAGGGCGGAGGAGATGTAATCCACGGCGGCCGAGGTGATCATGTCTTTGATCGCTTGCGGGAGACCTAGGAGGACCGAGGTCATGATGTTGCTGAGGTAGCGCGTGAGCTCCTGCATGTAGGGGCTCACGTCGTCCGGGGTCGTGGTGGAGAACCAGTTGTACTCGGCCGTGTCGATCAGGTCGTCGACTTTGCTGTTCACGAGCTCGAAGATGCGCTTTTCCGCCTGGGTTTTGGCCTGCGCGAACGCGCGCGTCGCGGTCAGGGCGATGGGCCCCGCGGCGCTGCTGCTCGAGCGCGCTTCCACGAGGAGGACCTCGAGGTCCGAGCAGGCTTGCTCGAAGTGGTCGAGGTTGGTGAGGATCTGCACGATTTGCCCGGGGTATTGACTGCTCAGGCGGTCGACGAGGGAGTGGCAGACTTTGTCGGTCAGCAGCTCGTCCAGGTTGTCTTTCAGCGTGCGGTCGATGACGGTGATGTGCCGGAAGTGGTCGTCGGAGAAGAGGTAGATCTGGTTGAGAAAGTTCCGGATGTCGATGCACACGAGCGGGTACATCTGGCTGAAGGGCAGCACGCAGGGGTACGCGACGTCGTCCGGGTTGCGTTGGTCGTCGGGCGGGGTGTACCACGAGACCGAGATGACCTTGGCGTACTCGTCGGCGTTGTTGATGGGCATGGGCATGTAGTCGTCGGTGCTGACGATCTCGGAGAAGTCGTCGCTGAAGCGCTTCTTGAGCAGACTGCTGTACTTGTCGAAGAGCGTCAGGAGCAGGGTGTCCAGGCTGGTGACTGAGTAACCCCAGCTGCCCATTGTCTGGACGAACAACGCGATGACACCCTTGATCTTGAGCAACTTGTCGTCGCTCTCGACATTGTGGAGCGCGCTGCCGATGAGGCTGATGGCGGACTGACACATGCTGTCCCACAACTCGTCGACGTCCGGTTGAGCGCGCAAGTTCTCCGTCTTCTGCATGGTCCCCTTCTCGACGATCGCGAACCCGGCTATGCTCTCCAGCAGGCTCGACAGACCGTTGGCTTCCTCGTCGAGCAGATCCAGTGTTTGCGGGATGAGGAGATCTTTCTGCCGGCGGCGAGTGGCGGCATAATCCGCGCGGAACTTCTCCATCTGGCCGAGGGCGTCGTGGATGTGAAGGCACTCGAACAAGGGTGAGAAGTCGACTTGCACTTCTTCATTGCTGAGGACGTCGAATTCCTCCGGCTCGTCCGCCACCAGCTCCACGGCCGAGTTTAGCTTGAACGTGCTGAGGAAATCATTCTGCTCGGCACGCTCTTTCTGTCGAGCCCGGCGCATCTCGGTGTGGTAGAAGGCAACTTCGCCCAAGAATTGAGACGTCTCGCGGATGCGGTAAAGCCAAGTATTCAGGTCCGTCATCACGGCTTCCGCGATGAGCCGCTGCGTCGCCGGGACCGAGCGTTCGATCATTTCGGCAATCTTGTAGCGAGTCACTTCGCGGAGGTGGACGTTCTGCAGTTCGTCGAGCGCACGGAGAGCGGCGTAGTGGTTCTTCTTCCCCAACAGATCATGAACCTGGTTGGCGAGCCGCAACACCTCCAAGCAGTCTTTGAGGGCCTGGGTGGCGTCGTCGATGTTCTGCCGGACCCCTCGAGAGTCGACGAGAGCCTTCTTCTGCTCCGCGAGCTTCTCCGTGGACGTCTCGATGCTGCGGCTCAACTCCATGATCTCCGATGTCAGGGAGACGGTGCCTTCGCGGACGGACTGCAGCTGCTGCACGCTGGAGATGAAGTCCTGGTGGTTGGTGTTGCATATTCGCTCGATCTCGGCTTCGCGGTCGGCGGAGACATGGTTCAGCGCGTGGATCAGAGGCGTGACGTGCGTTTGGGTTTGGGCGTTTTGGAGGAGTGGGATGAGTTGATCGAGATAGTCGGACTCGGAAGACGAGAGGATGATCTGGTAGGCAGAGGAGTTAGCACGCTATCTCCTGGACCTGCATCGTGTTCTTTTCCCTATTAAAATTAAAGGGCGAAGTAGAGCCCCTATTCGATTCGTAACACAAGTCTTGCTATTGACGGCATGTGGCACGTGCGAGGGTGTAACATCTGCCACCCGAACACACCTTTTACACCACTCTTCACTGTTTGTTCTGACATGCATTGCAAGAATTATTGCACGCTTCTTACCACACTCAAGATGCAAATGCGAACAAAGAAAAAGTGTCGAACTCACCCGCTGCACCGCGCCCGTCAAGTCCTCATACTGATCGGCGGCAATCAAGCCAGGCATATTGCTCGCTGCAAGTCAAGCACATCCACGACACGATCTGGCGCCCAGTCTGCTCGGACTATGCCAATCGGTCACTCCAGGTCAACGACAATGCGGGTCAAAGTCACCGAAACGAGGATCCACCAGGTTTACACATGCGACCGAGCCCGAGCCTGGAGGTTTGGAGGTACGTGTTTCCGAGTTTTCTATGTCATCCAAAGCGCAAGCTGCACCGCTCCCGTCCGTGGCGTGAGCGGCGGTGGCAGTACTGGCACAGCGACGGTGCTATCGCACGACGGCACGTGATTTCGTATGTTGTGAGACTGTATGGTGAAGTCAGTGAGCGACGTGGTCGACAGACGCAGCACTCCCGGCCAAGGCGAGGCTGTGGGAGCGGAACGGAACGATACGTACCGCGGTCAACCACGACAGACACTGTCTATTTCCAACGTCCGTTCTACCCAACTGAGGAGTCGCGACTGTTGCAAAACCAGTTACGGCACGTGATGAGACCCTGTTCCTGAACGGAGGCACTCTCTGGCGTGTTGGTCGGAGATGAAGTCGGGTCGCCGAGTCGGAGAAGGACAGCCTGAGGCGCACGCCAAGCCTCGATCCCATTGGCGTGCCGCATTCATGCCGCTTACCAAACCTTAAGGTCCCCAGGGCCGGGGTCAGCGCCGGCACGACGGACGCTTATGCACGCTTGTTGATCCCTCCCGTGGCTCCTGTCGTGTGTGAGGCCGGTGCAGTATCAAAATGCCTCGAGGCCACAAATGGCAGTTGCGTGGTGAGGCCGGAGATGGAAATGCTAACGGCAAAATAGAAGTCATGTCTGAGACGTGATGGAAAAGGTGGTTGAGTACACATACTACTCCTGAGCAGGGTGTGCAGCTGCAGACTTGCCCAACCAACTCGGGGGCGGGTGTGATAGTGATCAGACATGTCACGCGAGTGGTGTGCGAGCAGCAAAAACAGAGCTGTCCGTCTTCCTGCTCGAAGACAACACTCTGCTGGACAGCGATGCGTTGGAGCAGAGCTGTTCTGTCCAACGTCTCGACGTGTCTGACACGCCAGGACAGGTAGACGTGTGTCGACGTGTGCGTGAGGCCATCGTCGACTCCCCCCGAGTCGTGTGTGTCCTCCTCAGCGATGGGGTCATCGTGTGCTGATTGCACGAGGGCGATTGGTCCGAAGCTCCCCGTGAACACCACTAGCTGTTCGAAGGTGGGAAGGTGGGAGGCCTCGTCGCTCCTGCCCATCCCACCCACGGCGCCGGGTCCGCCCTCAGAATCAAACTGCTCCACCTCATCATTTGATTTGGGAGCGACGGGATCAAGCGAGTCGAATGGATGCGATGCCAAGCCAGTTGCCTGACCGACTGTTGCCACAGCATTTTCGCATCTTCGCCCATAAAAGCATCGCGTTTCCCTTCTCTCTTCCTCCAACGAACACCCTCCACCACCTTCGTTCCCTCTCTCTCTCTCTCTCTCTCCCCCTCCCACCTTCGCAACACCTGGACCACCACATTCTTCCACCCATCCACCAGTCGCATTCATTGAGCATTGGACAGCATCTTGCGCACTACCCCTGAGCATCTTGCCTTTGGTTCACCCAGCTGCATTGCCTTTGGCTCGCGCGCTGACCGTACCACAACTTGCAGACCTCGCGTGGCATCATCATCCCGCTCACTGAAGCGCTCGTCCCCCTTGCTCCACCCATTTCTCCTCACCCACAGAACCCCAACCAAGTCAAGATGTCCGGCTTCAACGCTCGTCGCAACCACTCGGCCAGCCCAACTGACAAGATGTCCAACGGTGGTGTGCCGCTCGCCGGTCACGCCGGCTTGTAAGTCGCGCGTCGTCCTCTCACCTTCTCGGACACGTTTCTGACATTATTGCTGCAGGAATGAGGCCGAGCGCGCCGGCAACGTGATGCAGCCGTACAACGCGTTCACCACTCCGCAGTGGAACGCACCACCGCAGAACGCTGGCCAGGCGGTCGTGAACACCGACCCCTTCGACAAGACCGGCACGGTCAAGCCGGGCGCCAAGCTGAGTGCCGGCGCGTCGTCCTTCAAGCCCAACACCGACGGCAAAGGCCCGTCGCCCATCCGCGTGCTCAACCGCAACAGCACCGCGGATGACCAGCAGCCGACCATCGTCACCTCGCCAACCGTCAACGACGCCAAAGACAAGTCCAACGGCAAGGGCGTGTCTCAGCAGCCGATCGGCACTCGTAACGGTAACGTCACTCCGTCGCGTCCGAAGGTCGTCTTCACCACCGACGTCGGCCCCGGTCTCGACTACCGCGGCGGTCACTACGTCAAGCTTGAGCACGTCGAGGTCTCGCAGGTCGACGGTCACCTCAAGTGCCTGAGTGAGGAGGTGAGCGCTGCTTGCCCCGTTCCTTTTCGTACCAGCTCACTGACTTACATGGTAGTTCGGTTGGGACCACAAGCTGCGCGGCCACAAGGCGCCACCACCGAACAAGGACAGCAAGTCGCTGACCTTCTTCTACTGCTTCGACGACATCGGCGACGCTCTCAGGTCCGACGAGGACGTCGAGCTCGTCAACGCGCAGATGACTCACAGCTTCATCACCCAGGCCGAGTACGCCGGCGCTCCGACCACCCACGGCACTCAAGAGCCCACGTCGTTCTATGACGGGCAGCTGGTCTTCGTCGCGACCTTCGACGGCCTGACCTCCGACTTCAACGCCGGCGGTGCCATCGACGCCGTGCTCGAGCTCGCCGAGAGCTTCGGCAAGGTGTATGTGTTCGCGGAGGTCCAGACGGCTTCCTACCCCAACCTCGAGTTCCGCTGCGAGTACTACAAGATCAGCTCGGCCAAGGCCGCTTTGGAGAAGGCTACCAAGAGCTCTCCGATCGTGACTGGGGTACGTGCCACGCCAGCGAATGCGTTGCGAAGTAACTTGACTGACAGCATCGCAGAAGTGGTCGGTGTATGCCAAGGAGATGCCGAACTACAGCTCGCAGTCGGCCAAGGCCGGCGACGCTGCAGCTCTCCAGAACGGCATGGCTGGCCTCAGCATCAACACCTCGCCGTCCAGTGGTGCCGGCAGCAGCGGCGATCAGTACCACAGCCCGACCGGTCGTACCGCTTGGCGTGTCGACGAGGACGGCAATCAAGTCCCGGCGCCGCCGCTCAGGAGCTTGCCCAAGGTCGCTTCGATCTCCATCGACGGTGTCGTCACCACGGCCACTCCAGTCCGTGATCGCTACTACTCGGCGCCGACGCCACACACCCCAGCGTACGTCATGGATGATCGCGACGTCCACCGTAGCGGGTCGTGGCACGGGTATTGCTACTCCAGCCCGAGCCCAGTCCGCTCCTCCGGCCCGCAGTCGGTCGAGATCTGGAAGATCGAGAACGGCCAAGACGTGCGCACCACCGTCATGCTCCGTAACATCCCCAACAAGATGGATTGCTGGCAGTTGAAGCACATCCTCGACCAGACCAGCTACGGCAAGTACGACTTCTCGTACTTGCGCATCGACTTCCATCAGGGCACCAACGTCGGCTACGCCTTCGTCAACTTCGCCGATCCCATGGACATCATCCCGTTCGTGGAGGTGCATGCCAACCAGCCGTGGGTGAGCGGTAACAAGCGTCGCTGCGAGCTCTCGTACGCGACCATCCAAGGCTTCGACTGCCTGGTCGAGAAGTTCCGCAACTCGGCCATCATGTCCGAGTACCGCGACTACCGTCCCAAGCTGTGGTACACCGAGGGCACCGCCGGCTCGAACCACGACATCATCGGCACCGAGATGCCGTTCCCGGGGCCGAACAACCTCAGCAAGAAGCAGCGCTCGCACGACAATGCTGGCCAGATCGGCCTGTACGCTCCTCGCTCCGGCCACATGAGCCGTGAGCGCTACCGTCGCTCGCAGTTTGACCGCGGCACTCCGGCTCAGCTGCACGAAGATGCCGTGTACCAGCAGTACAACCAGATGTCGCCGCTCCAGCACGGCTACAACTACGGCTACCTGGACCCTCGCATGTACATGACCCCGCCACCAGCCTTCCCACCCATGATGTACGGCGGTGGCAACGGCTACGACCAGGGCGCCGCCACGCCTTACGCCAACGGCTACCCCGTCGTCCCATACGACGCCGCCGATCCGTTCGGCGCTGCTGCTGCTTACAACGGCGGTTACCACAACGGCTATGGTAGCGCTCCGGGCACGCCCGCTTCGCGTCTTCGCACCGTCACCAAGGGTCGTCTCGGCGGCGGTGGCGGCAGTCGTCCGAACAACAAAAAGGGCCACAACATGTCGGGCAACTTCGGCGGTCCGGTTCAGCACTTCGACAACGGCTACGTTGGGTACGGGTTCATGCCGAAGGTCATGGAGGCTGACGAGTACGCCAACAATGGTGGCTACGACTACAACGGCTACGCTGGCCCGGGCGTCGCCGCTGCCAACGGTCACGGCTACAACGGTTATTACTAGCCAGTGGTCGACGACGCCGCTGCCAGTGCAACCACTGCGCCTCTCATGTCGCAAGTCGTTCACTTGCCCGGCTTCTCTGCCGCACAAAGCATTACCTCCCTCCCACCCTTGCTCTTGACTCTCCTGGCGGTTGGAGACACTGGATGTTGCCGTTCCTCAATCGGGTCACGGCCGGCACTGGATGGCCTGAGATGAAGGATGTGATGCCCCTTCAACTTGGTTGTCTGGACATGGCGAGCACCGTTTGGATGCTGGCATGCTTCCACCCCACAACCTTCTTCCCCCGAGCTTCTTTTACTAATCACCCATCATGGCTCTTCTTTTTCCTGTCGTTTGCTTGAACCGAGAGAGGAAATTTGAAGGCGTATCGATCCTAGCCGAGTTCGCTGGCCAGCCACGATTGACGCTTGATCGCAAGGATACTGCTGGAACTCGAAAATGGTGGAGGCAAAAAAAAGGGGCTTTGGCCGATGCTTTTTCGAGCTCGAGCGTGCGTCATCGGTGTGCAGAAAAGGGTTGTAGCGGGTTGTTGAGTATGTAGTTCGCTGGCGTTCTGCAGAAATGCAAGATCGACTCTTCCCATCAATGACTGTCCTTTCACATTGTGGTTCTCCGTACAAATGGTTTTTTTTTTTGGATGTGTTTGCCCGTGAAAGTATTTGTTTCGGCCGCACAGGTGGAGATGAACGGATTTCGGCCCCAAACATCCGTAAATTCAAGCCCAAGCTCTGCCCACGTCCCACCCACCAACCTCTGACCTCACCCCCAACCCCGATAAACTACACCTCCCACCCATGACACTCCCATAACGAACACCAGCTCTAACCCTCGCGTGTGCGTGTATGCGCGCATGGCGCGGCGTCGCAGCACCCGGCTCGCCAGCCTCGCCGCCGCCAACCTGCTGCTCCCCTTCGCCCTCCTCGTCTTCGCGGTTGGGTTTTTCCCTTTCAAACCGCTGCTTCCCGGGTTGGCTACTTTCTCTGATGTAGGAGAAGGAGAATCAGATCTGTGGAGTGGGGATGAGGGTGTGAGTGGGAATGGGCAGCCCGAGGCGATGTTCACTCGCGTCGTGTTCATGGTCGTGGATGCTTTGCGGAGTGATTTCGTCTATGGGAAGGGGTCGGGGTTTGAGTTTGTGCAGAGGTTTGTCCCCCGCTCGCTCACATCTACGCAATGGAGGAACGGGGTGTTCAGGTAAGCTACACGACACCCAAGCTGACTCCCACGGCCGAACGCAGCCTCATCCGCTCCGGCGCCGCCCTCCCCTTCACCGCGCACGCCACACCCCCGACCGTCACGATGCCGCGCGTGAAAGCGCTCACGACCGGCTCCGTCCCTTCCTTCGCCGACCTCATTTTCAATCTCGACGAGAGCGGGAGCGGGGGTCGGGGGTCTTCGCTCGCGTCGCAGGATACCTGGCTCGCGCAGATCCGAGCCCGGGGAGGCAAACTCGTGTTCTATGGCGATGACACCTGGCTGAGGCTGTTCCCCGCCGAAGCCGAAGGCGAAGGGGGGTTCTTCGAGCGCGAGGAGGGGACGAGTAGTTTTTTCGTTTCGGTCAGTATTACCATCAAACTGACCCTGGTAACATCTTCGGTCTGTAGACGAGTACGGTAGAGCTAAGTATCGATTTTCTTTTTCTCCGAGCAGGATTTCACCGAAGTAGACACCAACGTGACCCGCCATGTCCCCGCCGAGCTCGCGCGCGGCGACTGGGACGCCATGATCTTGCATTACTTGGGCCTCGATCACATCGGCCATAAGACTGGACCCTGCGGGCCGAATATGCTGCCGAAGCAGAAGGAGATGGATGGGGTGGTGCGGACGATCTACGAGGCGATGGAGGGGGAACCTCATCAGAAGGACACTTTGCTCGTGTTACTGGGCGACCACGGCATGAATGCTGGTGGCAACCATGGTGGGAGCGGACCGGGCGAGACGGAGCCGGCGATGGTGTTCGCGAGCCCGAAACTCCTGCATCGGCGGAAGGGTCCTTTCAGCCGGGTGTATGAGGCCCCGACGGTCCCGGACGAGGGCACGGAGTTTCGCTTCTATCGGAAGATCCAGCAGAGCGATGTCGTGCCCACTCTGGCCGCACTCATGGGTTTCCCGGTGTCAAAGAATAGTCTGGGCGTGTTCATCCGGGAGTTCGTGGGGATGTGGCCTGGAGAGGGGAAGGCGGAGACGCGGTTGCTGGTGCAGAATGCGAGGCAGGTGAAGAGGATCCTTGGCGCGGCGTTTGGTGGGGAAGGGGGGTTTGATGCGAGGGGGGAGGTTTACGCTGAGCGGGCTAGCGGTTTGAAAGACGACGACACGCTGCGGTGTGAAGAGGTCGAGGGTGGTGTGCAGGAGGAGCTGGCGTGTCTTTGGGCCGTGGCGCGACGGCGTGCGATTCTTGCCCTGACGACCGAGACGGAGGGCGCTGTGGAGGCCGGTCAGCGCAGTTTACTCCGGTTTCTGGAGACGGCGCAGGAGGTTCTGAGCGGCGTCGCCAGCTCGTACGATATCCCCAAGATGCTTGCGGGCACGGGCATCACGACGGTGGCGTTGGGGCTGTCTCTACTTTCCTTCCAGCGCTTGTGGCCACCGAACCCCGCGAGCATGTATTTTGGCTTGACGGGTTTGTTATATGGGATCATGATGTTCGCGAGCAGTTACGTGGAAGAGGAACAACACTTCTGGTACTGGCTGACGCCGGCTTGGATTCTGCTATTGACTGGCTTGAGCGCCTCTCGATCGACGACGGAGAAGAAATGGAAAGCTGCTGCGGCCGGGGCGCTTATTCTCGCCGTTCATCGCGTCGCGATCCGCTGGAATCAGACGGGACAGAAGCACGCTGGAGAGCCGGATATCGTGCACGCGTTTTTCCCCAAGCATCACGTTTTGATGTGGGTGCTCGTGTTGGGGGCGTATGGTTTCAGTGCCTACGCGCTCGCTCGACGCACTTTTCTCGATCTCGTGTCGTTGGAGATCGCCGTCGCGGCGGCCGTTACTCTGGTGTTACCTGCGCTGGTGTTCAAGCTCAACTTCACGCAGGCTGATGCCCCAGAACTCGTGGGGGGACTGGGTTCTGCTATCAGAGGAGCGACGGCGTCGTTCAGCTTGGTGTCGCAAGCTCAGCTAGTTTTCGGTCTTCTCGGTCTTGCCACTGCTACGGTGGTCACGATATCTGTTGGCTTGACACGGTCGACGGTTCTGGCCAAGTCGAATGGACCGGCGGTGCGCATGACGCTCGCCGAGCGGCTGCATTATTTGTTGGCACTGTTCCTGATGACGCAGACGCGAGCACCGAATATCCCGCTCTTTCTGGGCTTACAGCTTCAACTCGAGGCGCTCTCACTTTTGTTGGACTCACCGAAGTCGCGAAGTGTAGGGTCGCGCAGGAATGCTCGGAGTTCCGTGATGGAGCTCGCCACCAGCGTCCTGTTGCTTTCGCACACGTACTTTTTCTGCATGGGCGGATCGAACTCCATCTCCAGCGTGGACCTGAGCAACGCGTACAACGGCGTGGCCGACTACAGCGTCCTCGCGGTCGGCGTGCTGTTGTTCGCGAGTAATTGGACGGGACCGATCTGGTGGTGCAGCGCGGCGGTCGTGTTGACTTTTACACGGCCGGCTGCTGCACCGATCCCCGACCGGAATATGAACAGGGGGAGGTCGTGGATAGAAGAAGAACGGGTGAAATTGCGGGAGGATGCGCGTGCGGCTGTGCACACATCCTCCAGCGCCGAGCACACGGGCGTCGAGGATGACGAGGTGGATGCCTGGCTGACCTACGTCTCGAGCGTGACGGCGTTCATCGCCGTCAGCTTGCTGGCGGTCATGACTGCTTGCACGGCGCTGCGCACGCATTTGTTCATCTGGACCGTGTTCAGCCCGAAGTACTTGTACGCTGCCGCTTGGGCGGTCGGGTGGCATGTGCTGGTCAACATCGGGTCTGGGGGATTGCTGAGATGGTTGGGTCAGATAGCTTGAGTTGGATTTGCAAATGTTCTTAGCCCAAGCCGCTGAACAAGTCGTCTATGGCGTCGCCCTTCTTTCGTTTCTTCTTCATGAGTTTAGCTGCCGGTAGGGCTTTCGAAGCATCACTGATAGTGCTGCCAGGCCTAGTAGCTGCTCGGAGGCCCAGGTTCTCTGACGATACTGCTGTATCGCTTCCATTTGACCGCAGATGGTCACGTTGCACAAGCTCGCCAACATCTTCTCCGTAATAGTGCACCAAAGATCCATTCTCATCCCAGCCTTCATCCGCGAACCGATGCAACGCCCGCTCCACCTCGACCTGTCCCAGGTCCTCAAACCCCGCCGTGATCCCCGTGATGGCACAGACCTCCGCCAGCGACGCGAGCAACATCAATCCCAGCACCCCGAAGCGTCCGTCAGCGGAGAGCTGAGAGAAGGCGTGCTGCCACTTCGGGACAACGACGTCCTGCCAGGAATGGAGTCTCTGTTGGAGAAGGATGCGGAGCTGGGGATCGCGGACTTTCTTCTTCGTGCGAGCGACGTGTGTGCTGGGCACTTCGTTCAATTCTTTCACTGTCGCAAGGAGTGCGTTCAGCTGCTTTCGGAAGATACGGAGGTGTCGCCACCAGATGCTCCGGCGGTGCTGGTTGTTGTTCCTGTGATAGAAGAGGTGGAGGAGATCGGACTGGTGGCATATTTTCTCCTCTTCTTCTTTCGTGAATGCAGTCTTGCTGGTTTCGGGACTCGTCATGATGGGAATTTGTATCTGAACGAACAACTTTCACTCAGAACGGAATACACAGATCGATGTCACGTGGGCACGTTATCCGTGCGGGAAGAAGCGGGTAGTCCCGCGTCAGGCAATCGACCAGTGAACACCCGACTGCAGGTCATGTTTCTATTCCACTTCACGCGTAGATGTTTCAACCTCGTTCACCTCAACTCTATTCAACACCGGGAATGTACACCCTCGCCGCTTGCGCACTTCTCAGCAGTTGATCAGGCTAGGCTGGACTGCCGTCTCCCGCCTCATGACAAACTTCGAAGAATGATCGCGTCGAGTAAGTGATGTTGGCATGAAGGACCATGGATCCCAACAATACCTCGCTCGCACCACCTCAGAGCGTGGCAGATGTTGAACAGGTATAGCACCTTGACCGAAGAAGTTGTCCCGATCTGACAACATCAGCTCGTCAAACGGCTCTACCTTCCCGGCTCACCTCGAGTGATCGCCACGATCAACGACCAGCTACAACAACTGCAGCACTCCGCTGAAGGCTGGCAGCTCGCGGACGCTCTGCTCGGCAGTGAAGATGCCAATGTGCGGTTCTTCGCCGCTCTGACATTCATAGTCAAACTCAACAATGATGGGTCAGTCTCCGACCCTGAGCTGAGGCAGTGGTGAGGCTTTCCGCTTACACGTGCACTCGTCTAGGTCAGCGTTGGACGCAGAAACGGCTTTGGCTGTGCTCTCGAGATTAATACACTGGCTCGTTCGTCACCTTTTCGTCCCATACTGCACAGCAAATACCCGTCGGTTGACATGGCCTCGGCAATTATTTAACAGACTCAGGACATTTCGCTGACGATCACAGGTGCGCTTAGTAGGCCAAAATGAACGCCCGTTGGTATGCAAGAAATTATGTTCGACACTCACCACGTACTTCATCCGATCACCCGTCCTGTGGCAGCGTCCGATTCTCCACCTCGCACTCTCACTGCGCGCTGGCGATGTCGTTCCCGACAGCGCCATCGACCCTCGAAGCGACCTGGATGAAATACTGAACGGATTGGACACCAGTGCGTTGATCGCACTTCTGTGGTTTTCCGGAACACTGGCCGATGAGATCAGCAGGATGGAAAGCAACTCGTCAGCCCATGCTCAACTGCATAATCAGATGGAGTCTATCGTGCGCGACGCAGGTGCCGTCATGAGTCGCGCATTCAATCAGCCGTACGCAGCATCCGATGCCACCTTGAAGGCTGAAGCACTGAAGAGTTTTTTAACCTGGGTCAACTACGCACAACCGATGTGGCCAAGGAAGCCTGAGGCTTTGCAACATCTGCGTGACCTGATCACTGACGCGACACAATGTCTGGTGGATCCCAGCTTGCAACGTGATGCCCTGGACGCGTTTAGAGACATCCTTGAGAGCTACACAAGCTTTTTCCAACCGCAACACATGGAATTGCTCTCGCGTATCATAGCGGCCCACGTTCAACCTATACTGCTACGGACGCTGGCAGACAAGGATCCCGAGGGCCTGCCGTATGGTCAGATGATCATTGCTTTCGGCGACGCCAACATCCAGCAAGTCGTCGAACAGCCAGACAACGAGTATGGCTCCCGCATGGTTGTGAAGCTGCACTTTGACATTCTGAAAGCGCCTGGACACCCTGGCGACGAAGATGAACTTTCGATACAGAGTATCGAATTCTGGAACACGTACGTATACAATCAAGCGGTAGTGTAAATACTCATCGAGGACACTTGCTAATCTCCGCTGCCAGGTATATCGAATATGTGAACGACATGGTCTTTTCCAAAGACACAAACGATCCCGATCCTCCTTGGCTCGGCCATGCGAAGTCCGTGCTGGCACAAACGATCGAGCTTCTCTGGGCGAAGATTTGGGCGCCGCCGAATGAAGTCGCGAAGCAGTGGACCGACGCTGAGAGCGATGGGTTTAAAGAATTTCGACTGGATGCGAACGACCTCTTGCTTTCGATCTACCTGTGTCTCGGAAAGGACATGCTACGACAACTCGTCGCGCTTACCATGCAGTCATTGGAAGCAAAGCAGTGGCGAGGCCTCGAGGCCTCACTCTTCTGCCTCAACAACCTAGCAGATAACGTTCTCGAGAATCAAGAGTGCGAAGGCATCCTTGCCACCGTCTTCAGCTCGAGCCTGTTCCGGAACGTGGGCGACTTCTCTCTGCCCATTCCGTCACAAGCTAGACGCACTGCAATCGACATGCTCGGATCGTACGGGCAGTACATCGAGCGCCATGCCGAGTATTTGCCAGATGCGGTGCGATTCTTGTTCGCGTCTCTGGAGACAGGTCAACTCGCTGGTACTGCGGCCAAGTCCATCGCCTCTCTTTGCTCCACATGTCGAACGAGCTTGACAGGAGAGTTAGATGGGTTTTTGCAACAGTACCAGCGTTTCCTCAGCGGTCCCACGAGTGACCCTTACACCAAAGAGAAAGTCATCGGAGCCATTGCCGCCATCATACAAGCATTGTCGCCCGAAAACGCCAAGGCTCGACCCTTGCTGTCGCTGCTCGAGAACATAGAGAAGGACGTCCAGATGGCGAAAGACTGCTCAGCCGCTGGCGAAGTTGACTTGGCAGAGACGATAGGTGTCACCGCTCTGAACTGCCTTGCGAGCGTCGGCAAAGGACTACAAGTCCCTGACGATCTGCCCATCAACTTGTATGATGAAGGGGAACAGAGGCCCGGCGAGCCAAGCTTCTGGGAGACGACAGACGGTCACACGGTTCAGCAGCGCATCATGGGCTGCTTCTCCGTCCTGCAAGTCCTCGGCGATATTGGCGAAGCCATCGAGGCAGCGTGCCAAGTACTCAAGAGTGGTTTCGCAGAGGTCGAGCCAGGACCGTTCGTGCTGCCACCGTCGGTAACCGTGAGCTTCTTGCAACAGTGCTCGCCGAGCACACCACGCGTTGAGTCGGTGCTGGGGACTGCGTGCACCTTGATCGCACAGCACTCGCGTAGCACCTCGAAGCGCATCGAAGCAGAAGTTGGTGCCATCTGCCAGCAGGTTGCCAACTTCATACAGCAACTCGGACAGCCTAGCCAGGATCCTGGCGTTGCGCAGAGCTGCATCGATGCGCTTTGCCGCTGTACGCCATACTACATCCACATCCTGCTGGATGACTCCTCCCCACTCGCGCAACAACTCCCCACAATCTTTGCTTTCACCCTCCACGCCATCGAAGGGCAAGATCCATTCCCGAAGCGATCGGCACAGGAGTTCTGGACGAAGCTCATCAAGCCACCGGCCGCGCCAGTCTCGGATGACGTGCGTGCGCGCATCAGTCACGTCGTGTCGATGTACGGACCGCAGCTGGCGCTGGCGCTCGTGCGTCAGGTCGGTGGACTGAGTCAACGCTCCGAGCTGGATTACGTGTGCGAGCCGCTGAGAGCATTAGTCACAAATCAGCCGGCCGCGAAGGCCTGGCTCGAAGCCGCCCTCTTCAGCGATGCTTTTCCGGCCGCCAGGCACAGCGTGGGGGAGGCCGAGAAGCGCCGCTTTCTCCAGCAGGTCATTGGCCTTCGAGGAGACAGCCGGAAGACGAGAGAGGTCGCCAAAGAGTTCTGGGCTAATTGCCGTGGGACTGTCTTGAGTTATGGTTCATAGTGTTGCCTTGGACTGCACTCCTTCAATGAGGGCAACAAGGCAGTCCGGGTCCGTTGGCCGGGGGCGATTCGAAGAGGTATTGAAGTGGAGCAGCCTCCATGCTGGAGGAATTAGTCAAAGGCGCGGTGGATCTCCCAGTCCGTATGCATGCCATTGCTGTTACGCGTCCATAAGAACGCCCTGCTGTCGTTCAGCCCGCACGTCGTTCCGAACTTTTCCACCGCGTTTCCCAAATGAGTCCCGGGAACGTCTGCGATCAGAAAATGCCTAACCTCTGTCCCCACCCATCGGTTTTCGGGTTGACCAAGATCTGATACGGAAACGGATTCGACTCATTGGTCGTGATGGGCGGTATATGATTCCTCTCCTTGTTCACCAGCTCCACAATCCGCATCACCGCCTTCTGCAAGTTCTTCTCCATCTGTCTCCTGTTCCTCGCCGCTTCTGGTTCGCTTCGGGCGCTCGTCAGCACGACCTCGATGATCCAGTTCTCCCAGACCGTCTCCTCGTCCGCCTTGGCCACGAACCAGCCTTTGCGCCGCTTCCTTTCGAGAAACTGCACGACTAGCGTGCCGCGGCCGGCTTTGGCCGAGTAGGGTGGTGAGGTCTGCTGTGAGGCTGTGTCGAGTTGTCGGAGCAGCACTGTTGTTCGCTGGTCCACTAGGGACTCGATGTCGGGTTCCGAGACGTACGGGAGAGTGATGTCGAGGACGTCGTGGGTGGCTGGGTACAGAGGTGTGAAGTAGCGGTGGAAGAAGATGGTGTGGAGGATGCCTTGTTCCGTCTCCCTGTCAGCTCGAGCTGTATTGCATCTTTACGTATCGGACTTCTTCTGTCCAAACTACATACTTACCTCTGACGACGTCCTTGACATGCGATCGGTCGGCGGATAAGTCGAGTGTATACTCGGGCGGCCTATGGGTTTCCATGATGTTGTATCGAAGTAAGAGATATTGAGACAGGCTGCGTCTGCAGCTTGCATACAACTACTCCATTCAACGGCTGGTGATCATGTATAGAGCACGCGACGAGATGGTATCTGAGTCGATGAATAGGCGGATAAGACGGATGAAGTGGGAGGTGAGGGACCAGAAGCAGCTGCGAACGAACAGCTTCCGGCATCTCGGCCTACAATGATCATCGCCCCAACACGTACTGCACTTATTACATGAGAACAAGATCACAGGTAGGTACACGTAGGTATTCTCATAATCTCATACGTTGCGCGACAACGTATCCTCACCGTCGGGCCACCTACACTTCTCGCTTCAGCTCCTACTCCGCCCTGCATAGCGCTCAACTGATAACAAACGCCTTCTTCTGACCCAACGTGGTCGACCATGACCGGCGCGCTCATCTTTGGCGCAGGGGGAGTCGGCTGTGTCTATGGCTACATCTTACACAAAGCAGGTGCTTCAGTGACGGCGGTCTGCCGGACCAATTACGCCGCCGTCCAAGAACGAGGCATACTTGTTCGCTCTAAGATCTTCGGCCGAGCGCACTTTAAGCCCATTGCCGTCAAGACAGCGACCGAATCCGCTCGCTACGGCCCTTTCGACTACATTGTCGTCTGCAGTAAGGCCTTCCCCGGTACCGCTGAGATTATCAAGGACGCTGTCACTCCGCAAAGCGCGATAGTCCTGGCTCAGAACGGCATCGGCATCGAAGAGGAATATGCCCGTCTCTACCCCAACAACACCATCATCTCAGGCGTGGTCTATCTCCCGGTGACTCAGGTCGAGCCGGGCATCGTGGAGCATGGGCCGCTGGAGCGCTTCGAAATCGGCACCTCTCCCGCCAACGCCACCCCTGAAGCAAAAGCGCAGGCGCAAGGGTTTTCGGACCTTTTCAAGGCTGGTGGTGCAACTTGCCCGGTCCAAGATGACATCCAGGTCAAGCGGTGGATCAAGGTGGCGGTTAACGCGTGCTGGAACTCGGTGTGTGCACTGACGCTCTGCGACGATGCGAACTACCTCCGCTCATCTCCCGATGCCGAAACCATGATGCGAAAGATCATGCGAGAAGTCGGCCTCGTCGCTACAGCGGATGGCTACGAGAACGTAGTCACGGAGGAAGTGATCGAGTGGGATCTTCAGCGACCGAGAAGTCGTCTCGAGACGGGAGGCAAGGAGCCGAGCATGCTGACCGATGTGAGAGCCGGAAGGCCTCTTGAGGTGGAAGCGATCCTGGGAAACACTTTACGGATCGGTCAGAAACATTGTGTCTCTACGCCGTACCTGGAACTGCTGTACACGCTGGCCAAAGGTCGCGACTACGCTCTTGCGCCGGATGCTGAGTGGAAGCCGATAGCGAGACATGATTGAAGTACGTTGGACACTCGCGTCTGACATTCTCGCGGACAGACTTGGTGCCTCTTCAGATAGGATCATCATTTCGATGGAGCCGCTTTTTCAGCGAAGGCTACGAGGAAGTCAACGACCGCTGTGGTAAAGGCATGCAGGATCACTGGCAATGGTCGACTCTGGTGCCATACCTAATGATACATGAGGCATGACAACAGCTTTTAGATGTCTTAAAAGACACCGACTATGCGGAAGTAATGGAACACGATCAGTAGGTGCATTCAGACACAAGCTCGTTCGAGGCTGTGCGAGCTTGCAATCATTGACTCCTGAAAAGTACCATGACCATCTACCATCACCGCTGACAGATTTTAGGACCAACTGTTTTGCAATGCTCGACAGAGCAAACCCGAAATGTACAGCGGCACGGGACCGTGATGACTGCACAGGCCTCCAGCGTGGTTCCACAGTAGGTTCCGTGTAGTTCACTGCAGGGGACCATGTGATCGTCACTACATCGAACCAGTCTGTTGCTCTCCCACTTCTCCCCTCTTCATCTACCTACATCCTCACTAGTTTCAACACCAACACTCACTCTCCATACCACGAATCAACCAGCACACAAACAAGTCTGACTCCCACCTCATGAACAAGTTGCAAACGCTCACATTAGACAGACACACATATCGTCCTTCCCAACATGCCTAGTCCGTGGAACGACACGACCGACCGCCAGCTACTGCTCACCATCATCGGCCTCACGGCACCACAGCTTCCGAAATGGGACCAGGTTGCCACGCTCATGGGCGAAGGCTTTACGGCGGAGTCTGTCCGGTGGGTCTCCGTCATCGTGAAGCGTGATCATTGACTAAACGTGAAAACAGCCAGCACTTCCAGAAGTTGCGCAAGGAGTTCAAGGGAGTCGGAGAGCCGGGAGATGCTAGGATCGAGGGCCTTACCAAGGGAACTACGACTCCACGCAAGCCTAAGGCTCCTGCGGATGGCATGACGCCTAGCAAGTCAACCGGCAAGCGTAAGGGCAAGAAGGCAACCGTCGCGGCAGACGGCGGGGACGACGAGGAGAGTCCGAGCAAGAGGGTCAAGGCCGAGAGCATGGAGGCTGATGGCTTCTGATCGTCCTCAAGGATCGAGCCGATCGCATGGGGACGGGAGAGTTGGCATCGAATTAACAGAGCAGCTCATCAGATCTGGGATGGAGGCACAAGTTTCCGCGTGGATCACTGGGTGGGTGATTAACGGGTGGTTGTTCATACTGTGCAGAAGGCGGTCTCAGTAGTGCCTACGTGCTTACTTCCCCTTTATGGAACTTCAAATTTGCTACCTGTCACATTTCACGCATCATGAGCAACATGGTTGCAGCAACCACCTCCATGCCGCATGTGTTGCTATGCAAGACTCCATTAACGCGAACCGTGTAGGACCAAACGCGTTGAGTGCCTGCAGCTTTTGTGCTACACGAACGCTGCGGCCCACGGGACGGCATGCTGGGAGTACAGCTTGTGTAACCCTTCTAGTGAGTCAACGACGGACAAGCTATGCGAAGACGACGACTTCATTTGCTTGAGCAATGTAGAAGATGCTAGTCTGGTAGTGGTCGACCTAGAGACGGCTCGGTTTCGGATGGTGGGAGCGTTGTGTCACATGTGCTAGGCAACTGCTTAACGACGGAGCTCAAACGTCACTTCACAGGTGCAAACAGAACAACTGCGGACTAAACCTAAGCCCTCTCTTCTTATCTCTCTTGAACCTCCGTACCAACTCACTTCCATCTCCTCTTGTTCTTTCAACAAAGCACCATCAACGCCCTCTCAGCTTCTGCAGATCATCCCTTCCCTGCAACATCACCCCTAGCCAAAATGCCAGACAGAATGAGTTGGGAGAAGACCGAGACCTGGGAGCGTGTGATCGCGAGCATTCTTGCAAGCGGCGTGAAGGTACGTCTTGAACACGTCGAACTTGATCCTCACCTCACCTAACCTCAATCAAACCATAGCTCGACCTCAAAGCGATCGCCAAGTACTACGGTACCACCTACGACACCCTCGAGAATCGTTTCCGCAAAATCAAGAAGGACGCCGCCGTGCTTAAGGACGAAGTCGACAGCGGGCAACGCGAGGAAGTCAAATCCGCTCCGATCACTCCTCGCAAGCCGAAGACGCCGAAGAAAGAGGCTCTGAACAGTATGTCGCTCACTTTGATCGATTTTGTTGCAGTGGATGCTAACGTGCACCTAGGCGTCACCAACGGCCGCGTCGCGAAATCGACCCCAACAAGCAAGAAGAAGAACGCCGTGAAGCGGGAGGCCAGCGAGGACGACATCTTCGACGACTTCGTCCACAACAACGTCGGTGCATTCGACGCGGCGACTCTCGGCTTCGGCGGGGATGATCTGTTTAACGGTATGAACTGATCGATCGCGTTGCGAATCGTTTTCAGCCGGTCTGGCTACGTGGATTGTGCAAGTGCGTTAAGGATGGCAGGATAGGAAGAGGCTTGTCAAACTGCTTAGGTCATGAGTACTCCCGATATTACTGAGGTGTGATGTTCTGTGGTCCATCCGTCCTCCGCTGTTCGGTTCGCAAATGGCTTCGTACATAGGTGAGAAACCCCTTGTATTTGATCGCCAGGTCCCCAGATGGTTTGTCACATTCTTGAAATCGATGTGAATGAAACCGTGTCGGGGAAGTGACGGGCAGGACGGTAGGCCGTGGTGTCACGGCATTCAGGAGACATGGATGTCATGCATGCATGCACTTCCCAGGATCACGCGTGATGGACGGCAGATTACGCGACTACGAACGTGGACAGACATCGACGTCGTTTCACAAACGTCGTGTTCACATTCGTAGCCACGACGGATCGTTGCTCTAGCTACGCCTCGTATAGTTGCATCAGAAGCGTTCGAATAGGACCGTACCACTTCGGAATCAATTTGGTACACCGCATACGTTCTTATGCGAGCGTACTAGCAGAGCAACAAGAGCAGGGAGCAACATGTACAGCGTCGCTACGGTGAGGCGCTGTCCGATTTCGTGCCCCCTCCGTGAACCTCACACCTTTTGCCACCTCGACGTGAACCTCACTTCACACACACGGAGCCAGCTCTGGCCGCCACACGCCTCGATCCTGCGTCGTGACCACATACCCTACAGCTTCCTCCTCCTCGCATACAACAAATTGCAGCTATGACGGTTCAAGGACAAGCAGACCACGGCGTTGCTATCATCCGTAAGTTTGCCTTCCATTGTTTTCATGTTGTCTAAGACTGCATTGTTACTTTACGCCACTATTGCTCATTTCACAGATCTTGACACTGACCTTCATGTCTAGAAACAAGACCCTCATCATAATCAAAACCCCGAACCCACGATGCCAGTCCAGTGGACCGCCGAGCAAGACCAGCGTCTGCTCTTGCTCGTCCTAAGCATCCACAAGGTGGACAATGCGCGCATCGCCAAGGCGTGGAAGGGCAAGTATGGTACGTTGAAGCCGCAGAGCCTAGCATAACTATCCATGTTTCGGACTATACCGAACAAAACCCTGCTAGGCGACGACGTGAGCGTGAGCGCTATCCGGCAGCACCTCAACAAGCTGAAGAAGGAAGTCGGTGGCGGTGGCGACGGTGACGGTCTAGCGACCCCGATGAAGGCGAAGGCCACTCCGATCAAGACCATGCCGAAGAAGAGCAACGGCGTAAAGACGCCGACGAGCGAAAAGCGCAAGGCTAGGTCAATGAGCGACGAGGACGACTCGGAAGACGAGAGAGCCATGACGCTCGGTAGTGTGACTCCACGCGCCAAGTTCCAAAGGCGCAGCAAGACGTCCAAGAGCTACCGCGATGAGCCGGGCGATGAGCTGGATGAGGCCGCTGTGGACGAAGAGATGGGCAGTCCAGTCAAGCAGGAGGCCGGGTGTGCTAGTGTCTTCGATCAGGGCACGGCCCCGGAACGTACGGCTGGAGATGTTGATGCCGGAGATCTCGATGCGATGTCCGACTTCTCGAGCTTCGAGCCTGGCGCTCGAGATGGGGGTCGTGTACGTCCACGACTTGCAGAGATTCGCATGGAAGGGTTTTGTGCAGCGGAAGGCTGTGGGCCAAAGCGGAGCAAAGTTACAATGATCGTTTGTAGCATGACTCCTGAATGTCGAGCAGGGTATCGTGACAGCGCGTAGCAACAAGCTGCAGCAGCAGAATCACAACGTCAGTGTGTTCACCATCGCCCAATCATCTCCCATACAATCCTTGTTCTCCAGAATCTTCTTCTTCGCATCTCCGCTCCCCTCCATCACCGTCTTCACCGCACACCTCGCCAGCCTGTCGACCGTGACCGAGGGCACCGTCGCCTCCCACAGTAGCGTACCGATCGCCTCGCTCTTCTTCAGCACACCCCCCGGCCTCAGACTGAGCACCTCAAAACACCTGTGGCCCATCACCTCCTCCGACGCCTCCGCGATATCAAACAAGCCCTTCTCCGCCGCACCCTTGAGTTTCCGACTATCACTCCACATCCACAGCGTGCGAAATTGATCCTGCTCCGCGCCCCAAGCGGAGATGAACACGAACCGGAACGGGAACTTCTTCTTCGGCATCGCGCTCGGCGTCAGCGCTGTCGCCAGCTTGCTCGCGCACGCCTCCGCCGCTTGCATGGGGTAATGGATGCCCACCCGCTGCGCCTCCTCCAACGTCTTGTAACTCTCGACTTTCCCGCCCAGCGCCCAGATGCAGCCCTCGACGCCCTCGTCCCGGAGCCGGTGCAGCAGGGAGTCCGGGTACTCTTCGAAGTTGGCGTGGATGATCTCGGTGACTTTGTGGCCCTTGGGGCCCGAGAAGTACTTTTTGGCGAGCGGTTGGCGGGTGAGGACGTAGACGCGGTCGATGTAGTTGTGCACGACGAGCTGTTCGAGGATCTCGGAGCCGATGAAGCCCGTGGCGCCGCAGAGGAGGACCTTCATGATGACGGTGGTGCTGGTGGTGCGGATGGAGTTGTGGTTGTGGGAGGAGTCGGAGAAGAGTGAGGTGGGGGATGAGGGGGAAGTGGGACGGATGGGGAGCTGCGAACTGACGCTAGAGGTATACCTCAACCACACCTGCACTGATTCGACAAGGAAGGCGGAGTTGAGATGGTGCACGACTTCGTCTCCAGATGTGTGGTCGTTGATACATGTAAGTGACCGGGCAATTGGAAGCTGGACCCCCATCCTCGGGCGTAGAGCTCGTCACGAGACATGCAATCACGTGCTTGGTTTCCAATCCTCCAGACGTCTTCGTCTTACTAATCATGTTGACATTTACGTATCAGAACTGATAGCTTGACTATAACTGCCAATGTACTCATCTGTGCCTTCATCACATACGAGGGGAAACCAGGTTGGACTTTGGCCCATGCGATTCCGGTATAGAAGGTGACAGACACAAGAAGAGATGAACGAATGCAATCCCCAAGCTCGTGGCGATTCCTAAGCCTGTCAGCCCTCTACCACTCGAGAGCAAGCACTGCCTTTCGTTGTGTCAAGAGTACAGCTATGTAGATGATGTCCAAAAGTAAAAGACACCAAGCCAATGATCAAGCCTGAAGACGTGATGTCTGTGTGCCTGTGGCAACAGTAGAATCCAAACAAATTGCCACCCCAACATATCTTCGCAAGAAAATTCCTCCCCGGTTTCGAGAACTGGTGTAAATCAATGACTCCGGACATTCCTCCCCTCGACGCTCGTGACGGGTCCATCGTAATGATGCCTGGCGCGGAAGTAATACAGCGCCGAGACGATCAGCGCAATGATATACAACGGCCCGGCCCAATTGAAGCCGCTCGCCGTGACGGGCTGCGCCTGAGGCCAGAAACACCAGAAGAAACTCCAGGTCGAGTAGAGCACGGCGGCGATGTTGACCGGGACACCCCATCTACCCAGGGAGAAGCGCGCGGGGGGGAGCGTTTCCGGCCGGGTGAGGCGACGCCAGAGCACGCAGCCGATGGCGAAGACGTAGCACTGCAGGAGGGAGACGGTGTTGAGGGAGGTGATGGCGTAGAAGGCGACGGGGCTGCCGATGTAGATGAGCGCGAGGACGGCGGAGAGGAGGCAGGAGAAGAGGTTGGCGTTGCGGGGGATGCTGCGTTTGGGATCGACCTTGCTGAACCAGGCGGAGAAGGGGAGGCCCTTGTCGCGGGCGAAGGCGAACAGGTCGCGGGAGACGCCGGCGAGGTAGGTGATGTTGGAGGCCATGACCATGAGGGTGATGACGGCCATGATGACGGCGATCCACGCGTCCGACATGGCTTGCCGCATGATCCAGATGGCCGGGTAGGTCGTGGTGTCGCTCAGGGCGGCGTCCAGGTCGGGGAGGTGGTAGCAAATGGTGACTACCATAGGGAAAATAAGCGCGCAGTCCACGAGGAAGATGGTGATCATGGCGCGAGGGACGGCGATAGAGGCGTCCTTGACCTCTTCGGCCATGTGAGCGGCCTGTAACACATTCGTCAGTACGTAATCAGGGTTGAAGGCCATGCGAAGTGGAAGCTTACGGTGTCGACTCCCGTCTGCATACTGATACCCGAAAGCTGGCCGACCAGCACCGCGAGAGTCATGTCCGGCCATCCACCGGTGTTGGAAAAGCCGGTCCACACTTCTTTGTGACTGATCTTGGGCGCGTTGACCCACACCGGGACAATGTAGGCAAAGTATGCCATGGTTCCGATCGCGAAGATGGGCACCTGCCAGTACGGCAGGGTTCGGATGCCGTAGACGTTCACGGCGTAGGAGATCAAGATGGCGACAAAGCACAACAGCGTGCCCTGCCACGCCGGAAATGCGTAGTCGTCGTTCATCACGAGGATGATTGTCTGGATTTGCGTGCCGGCGAGCAGCACACCCTGAGCGAATCCGGCTTGCCAGGCGATCGTCGAGGTCCACCTTGCATGTAGAAAGTCCGTTCAGCTTGTTGTACCATGGTATTGGGAGCAGATCAATCAGACATACCCGGTAAAGTAGCTCAATATCATCTGCACACTCTCTGGCGCAAATTCCGAAACCCAGTGATACAGCGATCCCGCGATGGGCGCCATGCTCGCCATCTCCGCCAAGCTCAAGTAGATGGCCCCGAAACCAAAGAAGCTCCACAGCACGTTGTACAGCAAACCCGCCGTGCCTCCGTCAACCAATCCCGGCGAGACGAGGAACATGGCGTACTCCCACGCCGACGTGGTCGTTCCGATGAACGCAGCGATTGTGATCTGTCGAAACCGCCGAATCAGGAGCTGTTGTTGTCCCATCCGGCGCATATCGTCGGCGTCTTTGAGGCTGGACCTGCCCGCTGGCTCGTCCAGCTCATCTTGCGGCTCGACCCTCTCTTCCGACGCGATATCAGTCGACTTTTGCGGATAATGCTCGAGTTCCACGGCCGGCCCTCGGAACATGGGCGCGCCATGATCCTGAGTACTAGAGCCGGTCGCCATGCTTGCGAAAGGGTCGGAAGGTCGAGCGTAAGAGATACTGTTTCCTCGAAGAGAGCGGAAGGAAGGGAGAGGGAGAGGGAGAAAGACAACGCATGGGTTGAGTGGAGCAAGCTTCACATGAAGAATGGATGCAGGCGATCGGACTCTTCGCAAGGGAGTGCAATGGTTTATTGACGGGTGAAATGAATACTAGCCTTTTGCCTAGGAGCTGCAGGGGATTTCACCAATCGTTTGTTTGCTAGCACGCCTGCCCAGTAGCGGCGTCAACGGTACGGATGAGGAAGGAGTCGGGGTCGGAAACAGGAGGCAGCTGTAGCAGCATGGCTTTAGGGACTCTCCAGAGGCTCACACGATGAGGTCGACGAGGGATCTGATTGGGAGCTTTGCAGGTTGCGACACGAACGAGCGCGGGCCGTGCGGTGTCGACATATTGCGTTGGTGGAGCTAGTGTGCCGTCAACCCCTTGATTCCTGGAAGAGCTCGTTCTAGCTGCTTGTTTCCGTTGCCTGTGCAGCTTGTGTAGAGCGACGACATCGGGAGTCTGGCTCTTGACGAGTCACGAATGTACCCGATCGGTACCGTCCAGATCCACCAGGTGGCGCGTCTGGCGGTGGCGGACACGAGAAGCGGCCCGTTAACCTGGTGTCTCTCCTGTATACATGAGATGTAACAAAAATACCAAGTGTATACCTGTAATCTACCTAGATAGGTACCTAGGTAGGGAATGGGAGAGCTGCAGCATGAACAAGCCAAGCATCGCGGCTTCAACACCCCGACGGAATTGACTTTGTCCTCACCCACCCATCCCCGGCTTCACCCCATTTTACCCGGGCCGTGTCTATAGTAGATTATGGAGTCTAGTCTTATGGGGATAGCGGCCCGTCTCCCGCTCGGATCGTTAACAACAGCCCGCCAAGTCCCTCTGGGCGTGTATGTACATGTATAGTATATACAGTGACATGCTGGCATCCTCCTCCCCTCGGACCCAAGGGTGAAAAGGATGGAAACACTACGGTAATGTTCTGGGTGAAGCTGGCTGATGGACGATATCTTCGAAATAATGGCATCAGGTGACTGTCATGTGATGACACTACCGACTTCCCATTGATCCGACTTCAACCCAGGGGCCAGAACACAGGACATTCTTGACAAGGCGGCAAGCAGGGAGATGAAGACGAGACGCAGAAGGGATCCACTCCCATCGCCACACACAGTGACACACTCGACGTTAGCTCGACTCGCGACTCGTGACTCGTAAGGGCCTCGGGCTGCGATGGCAGCCATGATGATCAACAACCCCCTGATGTGATGGTCTTTGCGGTTCGCCAGTCGTTTGCCTCCGCATGCTCTAACAGACGGCCGGCCGGCTCAGGTTGATGAAGCTAAGAAGTGTGGCATTGGAGCGACGGTCGATTGAGGTATAATAAAATAAATTCACGACGCCCGAGGACGAGTAGGAGGCAGAGGCGACTATAGCGAAGACATCATCAAGGCGGGACGGCCCAGGCTAGAGCCAGAAAACGGAAGACGACTCCCGTGACCCAACCACTCTATCACAGCCTGCAGGTGCTGGTACCGGTACCCCATGCATCCCTGTCGGCCTGTTCGTCCCAGGTTCTCCGTACCCTAGCACCGCAGGCTTCGTTTCACTATACTACGGGCGACAGCTGCCTCTGGCACTCTTTCAACATGTTCTGCGCTCGCGCGAACTCTTGTGCGAGGACTGCTCCAGGCCATCGCGTGAGCCGGTCGCGCCATGTCGACCACTCCCAGCCTGGGCAGCTCAGCACCAGCACTGCCATCGGCAGCCGTCCTCTTCCTCATCTGGGCCTTCTTATTCTACCTCGCCCGCATCTGGAGCAAAATCGGCAAGAGTGATCGTTGGGGTTCAGATGGAACGGCCATCTCGCTCGCGGTGGTGAGTGTGTCGGGAAAGAAAATCTTCCGGCGACCTCCTCTCACGAGAGATCTTCCTGGCTAAATCGTGCTTGTTCGTTAGGTGATGGCTATTGCCCACGTCGTTTCCATTTTCTACGCATGGCATCGCGGCTACCGCCCAGGATGGATGCATCAAACCGACACGACCGACCGAGCGGCCATTGAGAAGGTAGGTACGTCTCCACAGAGCATAGTCGGGGGTCTGCAAAGATGTTCTGACCGCAACCCGCCAGTCGCTTTACGCCGCCCAGATCTTCTTCGTGGCCTCCATAGGCCTTACACGAACCTCGACTGCGCTGTTCACCTCACGCATATTGACGCTGGGTGAACAACACCGTCGCTTGGCCGCAGCCATGCTTACCGCCTGCGTCTTGTCGACGCCTGTTTTGCTGCTCGCCATCGCTCTCCGAAAACCGTTCGCGCAACCTGGGAGTGCTCTGGATGGATCGCAAGAGATGGTGAGCGCACTAGTTCCGACCTCATTCCGTCCGTGAACATGACTAAATCGTCTCTTTCAAAGTTCACCCGCTGGTTGATCATCGAAATCGTCGGCCTGTTAATCGACTTTAGCACACTCGCATGCTCGGTCATCATCATCTGGCGCTTGCAAATGACCATCTGGAAGCGCCTGACAGTCTGCACGCTTTTCGCCGTTCGGCTGCTGTAAGGACATTCCCACTACCACACTCCCCCATCTCAGCGATACTCACCGCTGACAACCTCTTCAGCATCCTGCCAATAGTAGCATGCCGGCTCGCGCAGCTATACCCCTCCGCCCAACCAACCTACAACAGCGCCAAAGACATCCTCACCGAAGCCGAGCTGCAGCTCTGCCTCATCCTGGCGTCTGTCACCTGTCTCAAGCCTCTCTTTCAGCCCTTCCACCCGGGCTTCTTCGCCGCCGTCGACACCAACCTCGCCGTGACCGGCTACACCAACCGACCGGCAGGCGGCGGCAACAACAATAACAGCAACCGCGAGGCCTACTACGAGCTCGGGGCGAGTCGCAGCGAGTGGGACAGGAAGCAACCGGCCCTGGGCAGTTCTTCCCGCAGCAAAGACACCGCCAGCGACGAGATCGATCTCGTCGC
>Ga0058704_10000256_pt1 | contig 29443 bp, 27 predicted proteins | sample AgamicMgSfe_FD_71363 | JGI IMG/M metagenome (GOLD analysis project Ga0058704, IMG submission 71363) | Agave microbial communities from Guanajuato, Mexico - Mg.Sf.e | ecosystem: Host-associated > Plants > Phyllosphere > Phylloplane/Leaf | place: Guanajuato, Mexico | collected 2012-05-30
CCCCTACCACCACCTCCTTCTTCTTCTTCTTCTTCATTCTTTCATTCTCCTCAGAGCATACCAACGACTGACTTCCCACACAGAAGTCTCAACCCCGCCCGCAGCTTCGGTCCCTGCGTCACGACGGGCGAGTTCGACTCGGAACATTGGATCTACTGGGTGGGCCCGGCGCTCGGGGCCATGGTCGCCGTGGCCTTTTACCGCTTCATCAAGACGTTGGAATACGAGATGGCCAACCCGGGGCAAGACCATTCGGCTGAAGAAGCAGAGGCCGTCAGTCTGTCGTCGAGAAGAAAGGCCAGGTTCGAGAAGGAGGAGGTTTGAGGGTGGATTGGGTGGCCTGGCGCTGTGGCAAACCCCCCCCCCGGGGGTCAATTCATTTCCGGGAAAAGTCGGATCTTCTGTGATGCTGGCAGGACTGGGTTATTACACTTACACGACGATCTTTGAGCAATGAGCATATGTAGCGAGTATTTCTGTACAAGTAACTTCATCTGACGTTTGATCCTGCACTGCGTGAGGCTTTGTCCGGGGTCCTGTCATGATCCTACCTCACTCCGGTAGCCGCAACGCTTTTCCGTCCCTTTCAAATCATCAACATGTATAGCACCCCCTCACTGCCTTGACTGAACCCATATCTCGCCAGTAGTGATCCAGTCGTGGCTTGACATGACGCTCACTCGGATGTTCCTTTCACGCCGGGGTCTGTGTATTGAAAGTCGCAAAGCCAGAGGTCACAGTACGACTGTTCTGAACTTCCCAACTTCGCACCGCCGTACAGCGTTGCAGCGTCCTTTATCTCCTCACGCTCCGACTAGATCTCTGACTATGGTGACTCCTAGGAAGCCGGAGGCTGATCGGCGGAGACGATGAGCCACCTCCATTGGGACGATTAGATTGGCCTTGAGCTGATCGTAGGTAGTGCTTGTCGCAAGCGCTGCTTTTTACTCGAGCCGACATCGGTCTACCTTTCATGAATTTGTCATCAGCGCGGGCAGATCACATTGAACCCATCTTCACACTGAAGCCTTTGAGAACCATGAAACGGACCAACCTTCGAAACCGATGAGATGAAGCTGTCGTGAGGTAGACGGAGAGGGCTGGAAAGAGCATGGTTAGGTATTAGGGCTTCGTGCTTACTGGTCCGAACACCGAACAACCTTCTTTCGGACCGATTGTGCATGTGTCCCTCCGACTCCCTCCCTTCGTCCGGTCAAACCGCAAACGGTCGGTGCCTTAGGCAGCACCTTGAACCAGATGAACCTTCATATACCTTCCTCACACACTCATACATCGTCCTAAACAGTGTGTGAAGAAGAGAGATCTGTTGTGCATCGGCATTGCTTGCCAAATCTTGGTAAGCCCACCTCATCATCCGCACGGTCGAGTTTGACCGGACGAAGGGAGGGACTGTATCTGAACTGTAAGAATGACAATAGAATGGGGGTTTACTACCTACTAGCCACAGTCAGAGGTGAGCTCATTCTTACCTAGGTATAATCCTTTCCACCGTCGTGAACGGTGAGGGGGACTTGTGAAGGTGGTGGGACGTGTTATTAGGGCACCGGGACTCCTGTTCCTCGGACTACCGGTACCCTCGCCAACATCGATCGCCTTTCTGATGAGTCTTTTAATTTATACAGTTTGATGGTGTTGTACATGCTAGGATATGTATGTGTATGGTGGACCATGATCCGCCTGTACTGCAGTATGGTGTTAATTCCTCCATAGTCCATACATGCCCCCACTACTATAGCTACCTATGTAAGTACCGACTGTAGTTCGACGTTGCCGGCAGCGGACCGACGGGTAGGGCTAGAGAGAGTGCCGGCAGTCCGAGACCTGTCAGCTTCCCCGAAAATCACCCTGGTACCTGAATCTACTAACCTCCATGTTACCTTATTATTATTATTATTAGTAGGGATGCCGGCGGATCATGCCAAAGATGACTTTCTCGTCCAAGCTTCTTCATCAGGTTGATGATGGGATCCAAAGGTTCAACTCTCTGGACTCGGGACTCGTCTGGACTCGGGATCCATCTATGTCGACGATGATTCGGCATTCGACGTCCCGAAAGGGCCAAACCCCAAACCCAACCAGAGTCGAACGGGATGAGTATTAAAAGCTCGTCCCCTGCTCGCAATCAGGTACTTCCATCCACCATCCTCCTCACACTCGTTTCACTCGTTCTGTCCTTGCCCCGTCACTCGCTAGCACCGCAAACGGTTCCAACGCCCTAACATGCGCGTCAACAACCACATCCTGAGCGCTCTGCTCACTGCCTCCGTCGTGGTGGCCCTTCCCCAGGCCACGACCACCCCGCCGGCCACCACCGCCACGACGGCGACCACCACGACGGCGCCTCCCTCATCCACCGACACGGCCCTCTCTTCTGTCCTGTCGTCTGGCGGGGTCACCCTGCAGACCAACGCCACCGCCGCCGGTCCCGCCATCCCCTACTCGTCCAAGTAGTGCCCGCTGCCCGTGACCTCGACCACCACGAGCGCCCAGCTCTACGCGCCCAGCATCACCTGGTCCTTCGTCGGCCCGAACAAGTTCATCGACTGGAAGACGTACAAGGCCAACGGCGCCAACCTCGGCGGCTGGCTCGAGAAGGAACAGGTTCACGACCCGATCTGGTGGAACCAGTATGCCCCGAACGCTCCGGACGAGTGGACCTTCTGTCAGACCCTCGGCAGCCGGTGCGGGCCCTTCCTCGAGGCTCGCTACGCCTCCTTCTTGAACACCTCCACCATTGGCCGTCTCGGCGCCGTCGGGGTCAACACCCTTCGCATTCCGGTAAGTTTGGTGAAAGAGAGCCAGTCGCTCTTTCTCTCATTTCGAAACATATGCTGACCGGCTGGATTCAAAGACGACGTATGCCGCGTGGGTCAAGGTGCCCGGCTCCCAACTGTACCATGGCAACCAGCTCTCCTACCTGCAATCGATCACCGCCTACGCCATCGCGAAGTACAACATGCACATCATCATCGGCCTGCACTCGCTGCCCGGCGGGGTCAACAACCTGGACATCGGCGAGGCCCTCTTCCACGACGACTGGTTCTTCAACTCCACCAACCTGGCCTACAGCTGGAAGGCCGTCGACGCCATCCTCTCCTTCGTCGTCGCCAGCGGCTACAAGAACCACTTCACCATCGCCCCCATCAACGAGGCCTCGGACAACCTCGCCGGCTTCGGCTCCGCCGCCGGCCTGTCCACCAACTGGATCCTGACCTACATGGACGGCGTCTTCAAGCGGGTCACCGCCGTCGACGCGCGCATCCCCGTCATGCTGCAGGACTGCTTCAAGGGCGCCTCCTTCTGGGCGCCCCTGTTCGACGCCAGCGCCAACCTCGTCTTCGACTCGCACGTCTACTACTTCGCCGCCGCCGGCACCTACAGCGAGTACGTGCTGCCCGCCGTCTGCGGCCAGACCGCCTACATCGCCGACTCGGAGACCAAGTTCCCCACCTTCGTCGGCGAGTGGTCGCTGCAGGTCATGTACAACAACACCCTGGCCGGCCGCAAGACCGTCTTCGACACGCAGCGCTACGCCTGGGAGAAGTACGTCGCCGGCGGCAGCTTCTGGACCGCCGTGTCCTACGCCACCACCCCCGTCGACGGCGAGGGCACGCAACGCGATCACTGGAGCTACATCGTAAGTTAGCCTTCTTTGTATTTTCACATGTCCGGGGGAACCGTGGATGCTAACTCTTTCTGCCTTCAGGATCTCATCAACGCCGGTGTCATCACCTCGGCTACCAACCAGTCTTACTGCGCTTAAGGGTAGAGCGCAGTCCTCGCAAAGAATCGGGGAGGAGGCGTCGGGGATGGACGTTGTTGCTGGGTGGAGTGTTGAGGCAGGGTGGGGGCCTTGGGAGATGGGATTACATTCTTTTTTTTTCTTTCTTACTTTATGGTTGGGTTGGAACTTAGGGGTGGGTTGGGGTTGGTTTGTGAGCACTGTGCTGGTGGTTCGGGGATTGTTTAGGGGGTCAGTAGTTGGATTTGAAGCTTTTTTCTCTCCTTCCCCGGAGTTCGACGCCCCAATCAAGCCTCCGGTCACACAGTATCACGTTTGATGCTTTGGAGGCACCGACTTTCCACAATACCAAAGACTATATACTTACCGTACTCCCGTATATACGAAGCGCGAGATCGGTCGCGACGATGCCCACCGGCGAGTCTGCTCACACACTAGTAGATGATCGATGATTCAGGCTGCGCATACTTCGCCGTCAGAACCAGGTCAGGTTGCCAAGACCTTCCTCTTTGAGTAATACGGCGAAGTCGGCCCGGTCCTGATAAATTCCTAATCATTAATGCGCATACTTCCATCCGTCAGGTTCTGTGTTTACGCAATTTTATGATAGATACATGGCATCAAAGGGGAACCTAACAGAAACCTGACACCTGATGAAAATCGATCAGGAAAACGAGACCCCTTCCGGAGGTCGGTCAGGATACACCAACCTGACCTGATTCGGACGGCGAAGTATGCGCAGCCCAAGACGAGCAGAAGCCAATGATAATAATCATCAAATGCCTCTCGTAAAGGAAATCCTCGAAAATCCACGCATGGACACCATCTTGCGCCTTTTCTGACACCCGCCAAAAACAAAACAAAACTCACGCATTCAGCAACTTCTCCCCAGCGCCGCCGTAACGCTCGCCCCCAACGGGCAAGTCCTCCAACAGCTCCGGCACCTCTCCCATCTCCTCGTCCGTCAAATCCGCCGGTCGAGTGTTCTGCACCACGCGGTCCAGCCTGGTCGAGCCCGGGATCGGGATCGCGCCGTGCCGACACACCCACCCGAGCGCGACCTGGGCGGTCGTCGCGCCCTTTCGTTCCGCGAGCCGCTCCACCGCTCCACCGCTTCGACGAGCGCGACGTTCTGTGCGAAGACGCCCGGTTGGAAGCGTGGGAGATGATGACGGTAGTCTGTGGCTGGAAGGTCGGCCGGTGTGCGGAATGAGCCGGTCAACCAGCCGCGGCCGATTGGGCTGTAGGAGATGATTGGGATCTTGACTTATGATCCGACGAGCTCGGTCAGCGAGGGTAGCCGTTTTGACTAGGCACAAAGGAGGTAGAGATAGCACGCACGCTCGTGGCACGTGTTGACTATGCCGTTGCGCAACGGATCCGGCGTGAACAGGCTCAACTCGACCTCTACAGCTGACACAGGATGGATAGCGTGGGCTTTCCGGACCGTGGCGGCGCCCACCTCGCTCAGCCCGATCCCACCGATCTTGCCTTCCCGCACGAGCTCCGCGAGGGCCTCGACGGACGTCTCGACCGGCACGTTCGGGTCCACGCGCGCCATTTCGAAAACGTCAATGGTCTTGGTGCCTGCTAAACTTCGGACGGCTTCCTCGACGGATGCGCGGATGGCTTCGGGAGTACCGGTCGGACCGGTCTTGATGCCGAAAGCGCCTTTGATGCTGAGAACGACCTTGTCGGCGTCTTCCGGGTACTGCTCGAAGTACTACTTCAACAGGTGAAGCGAGTTGGCCGTGGGTGTGCCGTAATGGACGCCCTGTATTGACAGGTAGGATTCATCATGGATATCGGCTTAATGCTGCACCTACGCCGCTCCAAAAGTTGGCGCCTTGGTCCAATGCGGTCTTCATGAGCTTCGCCGCGTCGGGGTAGTCGACGGGTGCCCATGGCATTGTCAGGCCTGTTTGTGCAGGTGAGCGGCTGCCTCGTCAGCCCGTGTTGGCTCCTCAACATCGCTCACCCATGAGACCATAGCCTACCGCACCGACGGGTTTGCCGTTGACGCTCTTCATTGCCACCCTATCGACCGCCATGGTTTTCAGTGGTCGTACACTGTAGCGATTGAGGTGCAGTAAGACTTGGATGTGTATTGGAGACGCTCTTGGCAAGACGTAAGTCGTTCAGCGTCAAGCGCTCGCTTATGTATATGCACCAATGATTGGATCGGCCTCGCTCCACCGCCGTGTCCGCCGACTCCGTTGCGGTGAGACGAGATCGTCCTAAGATGCCGTTTCCGTCTCGTACTCCATGCTCACGTTCAGCCATACGCTGGCTACAACGCAAAGGCCGGTTACTTCCGAACTAAACTCCGTGGGACGTACAACACCCGGGGACGGCTATGTTGCCCGCTCCATGGTCAAAGGCTTTCGGACAGCATCACCGTGGGTCAGGTTCTGAACTGCACATGTGCTTCGCGTCGCTGTCCCATGTCGTCAAGCTAGATAAGTACCGCCAGAAGTGGTATTGCAATACTCCTATCCTTCTCTCGACGGTCCAGGAGGTCATAACGTGAGGTAGGCGTCTTTCATTTCCACATTCCGATCTGTTCGAGCTTCTGAGGTCAGTCCAGGCTTTGCCAGCGGACTTCCTGGATAATAAAGCTGTGTCTGCCAGTTGTTAAGCGCCGCCAAAGCGATGCAAAGATTATATCTGCGGTCACGCCAGGCCGTTGCAGGTCCGACACTGTGGTGGATGTAGTCCGGTCGTGGGCATGACTGTGGGATGAACGGAGTCGAGATGTGCTTGATCCAGTCTCTCATGCGTACGCTCGTACAGCCTTGGATAGATGTTTTGCACGGGTGGTAAAGCGCATCCACTGGGTATATCAGTCGTATGTTGTCGTATGTTATGCTTCATTACGGTACGTGCAAAATTTGCTCGTTTCTATTCAAGCAAAGCGGCAGGCATCTCGAACTTCTTATGCACGTGACCTTTGAACGTGTCGCTTTCGCTCGGTGGCTCCAGTCCAGACGGATTGTCCGATTTGGGGGGATTCGTGTCGATCTCGATCGTGACCTGCTTCGACTCAGCATGCTTCGCACCCAATCTCGGAAGGGATCACCCCAGGACCGCCTATACCGCTTCGTCCTCACAGCGGTAGTCTACACCTACAGGTCCATCGTTGACGATGCCGACGTCCATCATGGCTTGGAAGATGCCGTCCTTGACTCGATCTTCGCGGTAGAGAGATCTGACTTGAGACATGAAAGCATCGTAAAGCTCTTTGCCTTTCGCTGGGGCAGCAGAATGATGGAAGGAGGGCGAGTTTTTCTTAATGGATGCAAGAAGCGTGAATTGGGAGACTTCCGACACGACGACAGTTAGAGCGGACAATTTGCTGTAGGTGATAATCTCTCGGGAACGAAGATGACGAACCACAGAGTACCTCGCCATCAATGTCTTGCACGTTCTTTTTCCACTTCGTACCCTTGTCGTCCTCCCAGAGCTTCACCTTAAGCATTTTGCTCGCCATGCTCTCGGCCTCCCTGATCGTGTCATCTTTGCCCACCGCTGCAAACACCAACAGACCCTTGTTGATGGTAGAGATGAGTTGGCCGTCCACGGTGACCGAGGCAGACTTAACACGTTGGATCACCGCTGTGCAAAGCTCAGCTATGTCGTGATCCACGACCTGCAGCTCGACTTACTCTTCATCCTCGCGTGGGTGCGGCTGCTCCTCCGGCCCGACGAGGTTCACTCAGAGCCAGGATTAAAAAGTGGTCGGGCAAGGCTGCGGCTGAAGGAGGATGCGCCGAATGCCTCACTGGCCAGCGTCCATCGTCTCAAGATTGTCGTTGTAATGCACTTTGGGCGAACCGTTTGGTCTGTCAAAGATGATGTATCAAGATGAACAGTGAGCTAGTGAATCCACGGTACATACATGTATAGTACGCATCTGCTGTGCGGCGCGACACGTCGGCACCAGCCTGAGGCGCCAATCAAGAGTTGCCAAGCGATCGTCATGCATGCGCAAGGGTCGTAGCTCGAACGCGCGCGACTACATCCCTACATACTATGTACTTTAGCGAATAAAGACAGGAGGACCAGCAACTTCTTGTCTTACATTCAAACAACTCGCGCCCTCTCGCACCCCGACCACCACCTCACCGTCGCTTCTGGCATCTCTGCCGACCGTACCTACGCCGTTGCCGGAACTTGCCGACTGCGGTACAGCAATTGCGACTTCACGCGGCTGTGAGCGACAAACAATCCGCGCCAAAAACACCAGCGAGCATCATGGCGCAACGGAAGCTGCAGCAAGAGATTGACAAGGTGCCGTCATGTCGGACTGGAGACCTGCGCGATGGGTGCTGACCGGGTGCGCAGGAGTTCAAGCGGGTAGCAGAAGGCATACAGGCATTCGATGGCATATATGAGAAGCTGGCACAGTCAACCAACGCCTCGCAGAAGGAGAAGCTGGAAGATGCGCTCAAGAAGGAGATCAAGAAGCTGCAGCGGTCACGGGACAAGATAAAAGGCTGGGCGAGCCAGAATGACATCAAGGACAAAAAGCCGCTGCTCGAACAGCGCAAGCTGATCGAGTCTGTGCGTGGTTGACCTGCTCCGCCAAATCATGGGTTCAAAGACTAACGGCCATGCGTAGCGAATGGAGATGTTCAAGGCAGTCGAGAAGGAGATGAAGACGAAGGCCTTCTCAAAAGAAGGCTTATCTGCCGCCGCGAAGTTGGATCCCAAGGAGCGCGAGAAGATGGAGACCTGCCAATTCCTGTCAGACATGGTTGACGAACTCGGTCGGCAGGTCGAGAGTCACGAAGCCGAGGCCGAGACATTACAAGCAGGACTGAAGAAGGGCAAGAAGGACACCGGCAAGGCTGATCGCTTATCGGAGCTCGAGCGGACAGTGGAGCGACATAAGTGGCATTCCGGCAAGCTAGAAATACTGCTCCGCTCCTTGGAGAATGGCAGTGTTGAGACGGAGCAGGTCAAGGACATTGAGGAGAGCATCAAGTACTACGTGGAGCAGAACCAAGAAGTGGACTTCATGGAGGATGACAGCATATATGATGACCTCAGTTTGGAAGAGGAAGAGGACCTTTACGGCGTGCCCAACGAAAACGACAAGTTATCAAGTCAAGATGCGCAGAGTACGCAGGACGAACCACCGGAAATGGAACCGACAACACGAGCGCCCAGTGCTGGTGGCGCCAAGAGTAAGTCCGCATCGATCTCCGACGCGCCACCATCAAATCGTAGGCCGAGCATACAAATGAAGTCGCCGTTACCGGCGCTCTCGACACTCCACTCAAGCTTACCAAGCAATGTCAACGGAACCAAAGCCTCAGATATGAAACCAGCGCCCTTACCGACGATACCAAACGGTCAGCCTTTGAAGTACGCGTCGGCCGCAGCCGCAGCCGCTGCAAGCGACAAAAACGGCGTTGGCATCGCACCTCTACCACCACCCCCAGGCGCGGCAAGGGCGAGCGAGACGTCATCTCCCGCACCCACAGCTGCTCAGCCTGCAGAACTGCCCTCAAAACAGCCTACGCCTGCACCACGGGAGGAGGCGAAACCGTCGGGGACGGCAGAGTCAACAACGGTACAACCTTCGAAGCCCGGATCAGTCAAGCCATCACCCCAAGCAGCACAAGCGCAGCCGGCGCGGCAAGCAGACGCAGGCCCATTGAAAGCACCTCAACCGCCGTCGCCAGACTCAGGCATAGCAGGCATAGCACTGTCGAACGGCGAGCCGGTGCAGGAGGAAGAGGAAGAAGAATCCATCTATCACCTACCCTCATCGCTGGCTGACTTGCTGGGTTCGTATGAGGAGACGAAGAAAAGGGCGAGCTCGGACCAGCCTTTCGACATGCCGATGCTCAACGCCTCGCGTCTCACCTGCCCCACCCCGCTCGACGCCGAGAAACCGAACCATTACAAGCCCGCCAACCCGTACGCCTACACCCCCGCGCATTACCCCCAAGAACCCCTGGGCATCTTCGACGACCCGAGGCTGTACAGCCGGATCGACACCGACAGCCTCTTCTACGCCTTTTACTACCGGCAAGGCACGTATCAACAATACCTGGCCGCGAAGGCCCTGAAGAGCCAGAGCTGGCGGTTCCACAAGCAGTACCAGACGTGGTTTCAGCGGCACGAGGAGCCGAAGAACATCACGGAGGAGTTCGAGCAAGGGACGTATCGGTTCTTTGATTACGAAAGCACATGGTACGTATAGCCTCCAAGGAGCATTGACATTCGTGTTGATTAAGGCTGATCTTTTGTCTTCAACAGGATGAACAGAAGGAAAGCAGACTTCAAGTTCGCATACAAGTTCTTGGAGGATGACCTATAGACGTGGCGGGTGGTGCTATCACTCACCCCTCACTGTTCGTGCGGGCGGAAACCTTCGCTGTCACAGTGGCTACGGCTGTTACTCGCTCTGCTCTCGTGGTAAATATCCATACCCGAGACAGATCTGTGGGAATACAAACTTTTCGCTCCGGTGGGAGCTTTCACCTCAGTGGCGCGTCGCATATCGTTCCATGTGCAATCCCAGCTGGGTATCCCAAGGTGAGTTTTGATTCCTTCCGAATGCCTTCTGAATGCAATACATTGCCCTTTTACAGCAGGCCCTTTATTTTGCTTTGCTTTGTTATGTGGGCAGCCTCAATCTCGTGAACGCTTGTAGTCTGTCCTCGAGCTTGATCCGCGCTGTTCGAACAACAATTTCCGCAGTCTGTCATTTCCGTCGATCAGACGATCAGCATACGGCGACTCTAGCCCCTTTTTCTTCCTAGTACGTCACAAAAATGCAGGCCTGCTCGCAGGCTTCGCACGGTACTCGTGGGGCTGGGCGTGATTCCAGGCAACGAACATTGCGGACACAGGATCTCGTGAAGCATCGTGCTACGCTGATCGGCATGACTACAGCGACTGAGTGGTAAGTGTCTACACGAGGCGCCCGTGTCAAATAAGGCTGTACTACAGCGTGCAGGTACGGTGACGATAGAACGTTAGATGATGGCCACGTGCTGGGGAGCGCTGATAGTACAAGCGACAACTGTTCGCTAGCTAAGCTTGGTACATCGTACAGGTGAGATAGAGCTGGGCTATGGTACAAGGGTAAGTTTGAAGAAGACGAGGCCCGTGCTGGCTATTTAGTTGGCGACTCAGCGGGCCAACTCGGCGCTCAAGCGCAGGGTGTTGCAGAACCAGTGGCAACTCTCTCTGCGCAGCCTCTGGATGAGCGACGGTGTGCAGGACCGACAAATGAGGAGGATTGAAACATCCCTGATCGCTTGTGTGCCATTCATACAGAACCGATCGGCCCTCGGCGTAGCTTTACTCTTAATTCAGTCCTTCTCGGCGATGGCCTGCAACCTCTCGTCAATCTCCTCCTCCGTCAGACTTCTGAATCCGGACTGGGTGCCCTCCTTGCCATCCGCCCGCGGTCCGCCAACGATGCCGATCTCCAGTTCGCCTTTCTTGAAGTCGACGCTGAGCACGGTGCTCAAGGTTGAGATGCCGAGCTCCACAACCTCCTCCCAGCTGCCCTCGGCGTTGTCCTTGTTCTTGAGGTTCTTCTCGAGGTAGTTCAGCGCTTCTTGCGCCTTGGGACCGGACGCGGTCGCCTTGTAGCCGACGTAGTAGCCGGCGGGATCGCACTTGTACAGTTGCGGGCCCAATTCGGAGTCGAGTGAGATGAGAGTCGTGGCAACGCCTGATGGCCGCAGGTATGCCTATCATCACAATCAGTGACCACGTCCACGCCTACCCGTTGCCGTCTGCGTGACTCACTCTTTGTGTGTACACTTGCGAGATGTTCGCCAGTCGCTTCGCCAGCACGTCGCAAGGCATCTCGTACCCAAACTTGTACCTGAACTCTGCCGCCTCACCTCTCGCTCTGGTCACCGATGCGCGCGCGTCTGCTATTGATCCGGTCATCACGCAGCCCACAGATGGCGAGAGTCTGTACACGTAGGAGACCGAGGCAGGGTCGATCAACTTGTCCTACAGCAGCAGCATCTCAGTGACCTGACCTGCATTCTTGCAAAGCTCTTGGACGTACCGGTACTTTCTTCTGCGACAGCACCACGGCGCACTCCTTTCCTCGTACCCCCACGGATGTGATGTTTGCGGCAGTGATCGCTTTGAAGGCATATTCTGGTGTTCGTTTAGCATAAGCAGCGGTTCGTAGGCTCGGTGCGCCACATGAGAGACGTACCGACTTGATATAGCCGCCCTTGGTCGCTGAAGATGGTGATGTGTCTATCAAAGCCGGCGCTTCCTGCAAGATTGCCCCATGTCAGCTGAGCCTCGTGCTGGTGCTGTTGAAAGGAGACTTGCCCGACATGGCCGCGGACTACTTGAACGATCTGGTAGAAGAGCGAGGTGGCGGAAGTAGGGTGGGATCGGAGTTCAGGTGGTTTCCGAGATGGTTGATGGGATGAGAGAGGAGCTTGCTTGTACGCTCTCCCCCCAAGCTGTGAGGTCGATGCGACGCGTAGAGCTGCCTGGCGCTGAACACGGCGGCCCGAGCTTTGGAAACGCCGACAGCGCCAAGACATGGCGACCTCAGTCTCAAAAAGTTTTGTTGGAAAACGACGACAATTCGGTAACTGATATTGCTCGACCAATATCAATTGCAATCTGGTCGAGGATCTATGGCCGTCCCCGAACCGGCTGCTGCCAGTCATGTACCTGCATGGAAGAGGTTGGGACTTAAGCTGAAATATGCCAAAGATACTGCGGACGACACCGCAAACGCATCAGCGCCACGACAGATTCCTCGGAGCGAGGTTGGATCTGATCCCGCTGTGAAGACGCAAAGCAAAAGGTCCGGTGATGCGGACTCCGAATCGCACGTGCGGGCAGCCAAGAAAAGAAGAACTGTGGACTCTACTCATGATGCCCTTCAGCCATATTCACCCCAACATGAAGTCAGTTCGCAGACAAACGGCAGCAGTGTTAACCGCGGGGCCAATGGCGAGATAGATAGCTCTGCAGAGTCTATTGCAAAGTCAGACTCCTACAACACCAGCCCGTAAGCGATTCCATTTGCTACAACAGTTCATGAAACCTATGCGTGACCTTGCAAAGCATCGCTCTATGTTCCTTGGACAGGGCTTGACTCTGGTGTAAGGCCTTCGGAGAGAACTGACATGAAGTCTCAGCGATCACGATTCGGCGAAACGACCCGAGACGCTCGTTCGGACCAAGTCTGTGACATTTACTCCTGACACGAAGGAGGAAGACGGCTTCAGCGCTTCGAGGCTCTTCAAGGAATGGGCTTCTGAAGATCAAGCATCGAGCAGTTCAGAGCAGCCACCACAGCAAGTTCCGCCTTCGGGTGTCAAGTCGAGCAAACGAGAGAAAAAGCGCAAGAAGCAGCAGCCGGATAACGTTCCGGCCGGTACCAAGGACAGTCAACAAGAGCCCTCCAAACCCATCACCCAGTCAGACTTACCAGTAATTCCGGAGTACGTGCACTACCTCCAGCAATATCATACGGACAAGGCCAACTGGAAGTTCAACAAGAAGAAGCAGAAAGATGTGCTGAAGAATCTCTTCAACGTCTATCGCATTCCACCCGAGCACAAAGACGCTCTTGTCGCTTACATCTCAGGCCTCCAAGGCGCAGGTGCTCTACAGAGACTTCTAGAAGACGCCGAGGCCGTCCTCAAGGCGCTCCTGGAGCGGCAAGGTCGAGCGGAGGAAGTCGAAGGCATGGAATCACGCAGTGCCAGGAAAGCAAACTACGAGGCAGCGTTGCAGCGCGAGCTCGAGAAGCTCAACACCGTCGGCGTAGGCCTCAGCGAGTATACTCGTGACCAGATCCAGGAGATGAGGCAAGAATACGAACGTGGCAAGCGAGCAGAAGCTGTTCTGTCGGTGCTGCTCACGAAGGAGCTGGCACCGTCTACGCCTGCGCATGTGCCTGCCTCTGCTCCTACACCTACTCCGACAGCCCCTCGTCCGACAGGACCTCGTTACACAAAATTCGACGACGACGAAGACAACAATACCGCTCCGATCGCGGCAGCAAAACCTACAAGTACGCCACAAGCCAAGCCCAGCAAGCGCAAGCGCAAATCCCGCACCGAAGTCTCATCGTCCTCAGATAGCAGCAGCAGCAGCAGCAGCAGCGACAGCGACGACGACTAGAACTCGTCCCGCGGCCCCGCTACTGTGAGCGACGCCCTGGGCATGAAATCCCGCCCGAAACTCAAGGATCCTCGCCTCGAGAAACTCAAGCGGTCCTCGTCGTCCGGAAGACTCTCGGCACCGGCCCCTGATCCACCCGCTGAGCTAAGCCACAAGCAAGAGATGACGAAGAAGAGGAAGATCTTCGACGACGACTTCCTGAACGAGATCTTCCCGAGAAGGAAGTAGACGTACAGTTGAGACGGCATCGGAGCGCGATGCCAGGCCAGCAGTAGAGGACGCAGGCGAGGGGATGCGCAGATACGCATCGGAGGAGGAGGAGCGCGGCAGTGAGGACGATGGGTAGATTGTCCTTCGGCAGGTAGTATGGATACCACCAGAGAGGGAGAACCGTTTCCAGTACTGCTCACTCATGCAATGATATCCGCTATACCTGCGGCAAGTGTTTGCTCACGTGGAAGCGTGCGCTCATCTATCCCCCCCGTTGTTGTGAAATCTTCCGCATATCGCAAGTGGCGAAGTATGTTAAATGGTTTACCTTTTGACCTCAAGTGGCTGGGGTGTTTGCCGGCTTAGATTTCCTAAGGACCGCATCTGTACATACAAAGTATTCGATCAAACGGGGATTGATGATCACTTCTTTTCATTCTAGGCGGTAAACGTCATTGGAAACCAAGCAGCAGACAATGCACATCTGAAGATGCTGTTGGAATGTGGACAGCAAAAGATATCATTACACGTTCGCAATCTATCATTCTACGCTAAACCTACAGACCTTCCTCTTCAGCCAAGTGGACAGCCTCTACTCCGGCACCAACACACCACGGTACCGCATCTGGCCGTTGTTGAGCTTCTCCATCGCATCCGTGATGCCCTTCTCCGTCATCGGGAACTTCTCCACGATCGGCTTGATCTGATGCTGGGCGGCGAACGCGAGCATGCGCTGCTGGACGTATCGCGAGGCGACGAGCGAGGCCTGGACCCGCAGGCCGTTGATGAGGAAAGGCATGTACGGGATGCTGAAGTCGCCGTCGGCGACCGACAGAGGGAAAATGGTGGCGCCGGGTGCCATGATCGGCACGATGAGGTTCCAGTCTGGCTGGGCGGAGGTCGTGACGAGGAGGCGGTCGATGGGGCGGGAGACCTTCAGCTCTTTGGCGCCTTTTGTCGCGATGAACTCGTGCGCGCCGAGCTTCATGGCCTCCTCCTTTTTGTTGTCGGAGCCGGAGAGCACGACTACTCTGCAGCCCATCTTCGCGGCGAACTGGATTGCCAGATGGCCTGTCCATTGTCAGCGCATTGTTCAGTGCCCTCTGCGAGATCCACCATATTGCTCACCTAAACCGCCAACACCCATAATACCGACTGTCTCGGTTGGCTGCGTGTTGAACAAGTGTAGCGCGTTGAACACCGTCGCACCGCCGCATTGGAGCGGGGCAGCGGCCTCATCCGGCAAATCGTCCGGAATCTTGAACAGGAATGCTTCGCGCCACACCGCGCCGTGCGCGAAGGAACCCTGGTCCAGGTCGGCCATGCCGTACATGGCGCGCTCGGGGCAGAACGTCTCGGTGCCTGTCAGGCACTGCTGGCAGTGGCCGCAAGAGTTGTGCTCATAACCCCACCCGACGCGATCGCCCTTCTTGAGGTATGTGCAGTCCGGGCCCGTCTCCTCGACGATGCCCACGCCCTCGTGCCCGAGCACCATATCGGCGTTGCGGTAGTGGAGATCTGGAAAAAAGGCCGATTGTGAGCCTCGTTCGTGGGATGGTACGATACGACGTGACTTACCGGTGCCACACAAACCGGAGGCAGTGACCTTGAGCAGGACCTGATCGCGGGTCAATTCTGGCTTTGAGGTCTCGCTCTTCTTGATCGAGCCATCTTGGGTGCCCTTGAACACGGTGAAGGACGGCATTGTGTTGTGCTGATGTTCTTAATGGTCGTGCAGATCTTTCGTATCTTGTGTTAGATCGTGAAACGAGCAAATAAATGTCTTGATAAGGGTGAACAAAAGACGGCGAGTCGAGGAGATTTGAAGGTTACATGTATCAACGACGTGAAGAGAAGTGGAACACCCATGACGTCTCCTACCATATTCTTGAAGCCTACGGTGCCTTTCCACCTCCTTCTCGCCTCCATGATTACTAAGATGGAGCCGATAGCATTGGAATCTGAAAGGTTACGGCGAACGCGTCGGGGAAACTTCCTGCCACGAGGTCGATGAAGTGGTGTTTGCTCGGCCCTCTCGTCCGCCAACAGAAGCCGTAGGGCTCGCGGGTTTCGGTGGGTCCGCCGCTGGTTTCTAGCTTCCGCAACAGCGCCGGTAGCAAGGATGAGCGATAGTGCTACCGTGTGCGGCGTGCGCGGTTCATTTGGCAACGGGTTCGGACTCTCCGGCATGACGCGAGGAAGAGGGAAGAAGAAAAAAAAAACGATGAAAGAACGGTCGAACAAAACGACGTCCCTGCCAAGACCGACCGGTGATGGTTCGGAGGTCATTCGGCATCTTCCGACCACCTATCTATCATCAGTCTCAACTTCTACGAGTCAGACTACGACCGTTGTTGGACGCTCATGTTGGTGAATGGCCCCATACTGCGCTCTCATATCGCTCCATGAACCTCGTTCTTCGATTGTACATGTACATTCCACCCGAGTATCCGCTTGGCCGTTATGCCATTGCAACGCACACTTTCACATCCGGGAATGCCCAACGCACTTGACCGAACCTCTCACGACAAACAGGACAGAATGGTCCTCGTGACTCCTTCCAAGACCAAACCTAATAAGCAGCTAGATCTCACCACCAGCAACTTCAATGGCCGAGCCTAGACCGCAATGTCAGACACGAAAGAACTGATCATCTGACACTTCAGTCCCAGGCCTACTGATTGCATTTATCAAGCATGTACACGACTCTTCGCTCATACCGAATACTGATTACCATTCGCACATGTAGTCCCAAGCTACTGGCGATTCTGCGCAGTGGCAACGTATTTAGATAATGATACAGACACCGTCGCAAGATACTATTCGCCTATCACTCCTATGCTTACTCCTACAAGGATTGTCTGTGGTCCTGATCATGCCGAATGACACCCACTCAATACCCTTATTGAACCCTCATCCACAAGATCTCGGCCCAAATCTTCGCGCCTGAGAGAAGCTCTTGGTCAAACCCTGCCCTACCGCCTCAGCCCATTCGCCTGCGGCCCGCCCGGTCCTTGATTCGCAAACAACAGCTTGAACCCGTTCTTCAGCGCGCGCATGTCCGGGTACTTGTTCCCCCTGAGCTCGAAAGCGTTGGGGATCACTTTCACGGGCCAGTTGCTCAAGGGGGCCGTCTGCCCGGCCTTGAAGCACAGGAAGAAGTAGCCGGGGTACTTGGCGTTGAGGCAGAAGGCGTACATGCTGCGCTTGGGGTTGGCTTCGGTGTAGGTGGTGAGCCATTGTTCTGTCGGTATCGTCAGTATCCTTCGGACGGCAGTTAAAGGGGGGGGAAGGCAGCTGGCGAGACTTACCCGTCTGCTGTCTCGTCCCGCTCTGGAAGCGCTCATCACCCATCATCTCCTCAACCTTCTTGCTCATGCCGCGCACGTGCAACACGATCAATTCGTCCAGATCGCTGTACGTGTACCGGCCGACCTTTAAGACCTTGCCGACGGAGAACTCGTTCTCCTTGTCCAACTCGAGCACATCCACGTGCTGGAAAACACCATCGTGCACCTTCCACGTCACAGCGAGATGGTCTGGACCCTTGGAGGAAGGTCGGATGACACAGTCGCCGCTGGAGAGCGGGCCGAGGTACTCGATCGCTTGCGCCGAGTTGAACGGGTGGAAAAGCGGATGTTTGATGACCCTCTGCGCGCGCCCACCGCCCGCGGACGACGCCGCAAGCGCCTTCCTCGCCTCCTTCTTGTCTCGATCCTCGAGCTCGTCGTCCCATTCATCCAAGCCGTGGTCGAAGTGCCGCCGGAAAGGATTGCGGAGCTCATTCTCCCGCATCGTCAGCTGAGCCGTCAATTTCTTGCGATCCAGGAAGGTCAGCTTGGCTTGAACGGTCTGGTGCAGACTCCAGATCTGTCTGGGCTCCATGCCGCTGTCCTTGACGCTTTCGGGGTACTCCGTCTCAGAGACGCCACCTTCGACACCGCAATCCAGCTTCACCTCGAGGTGATCCAAGAAGGTCCGCTTGATGGAGACAGGCACAATCATGCCCTCCTGCAAGCTCTCCCTCGTCTCACCCGTCAGCATGGTGAAGCTCTGGTCCGTAGTCATGAACTGGAAGTTATGTCTCAACTCTTCGTAAGGGCTCTGCAGTTCCGCGCGAATGGTCTCCAAGGTGGCGCGCTTGCGCTGGTTCATGTTGATCTCCAGCTGTTCGGCGTACTGCTCGAGGACAAGGTCATTGACCTTATCCGCTTGGTCCTCCTTGAGCAGGCGACGAACGACAGCGCTGGGCCCGTTCTCATCCGTCTCCGCCTTGACGTCTTCTTCGTCGAGCTCCAGTGCGTCCGCCGCAATCTTGCGCGCCAGATCGTAGTCTTCGGGGTGAATACGCGTGTTGTCAAGGTGATCGGCCTCCGGTCCGTCTTCGAAAGTGACGTAGAGGAAACTCGCGCAATTCGTCCACACGGTGGGACCGACCGCCTGTCTCTTATTCCTGTCCACGTCACCCACCAAATCTGCGCGGTTGACCACTTCGCCGCCATTGAGGTTGACGACTTTGAGCACCTGCGCCGCCTTCCTCTGTCCCAACCCACAGATGTAGGGCAAGAGATTGGCAGTGTACTGGTCCGCCGCCGCCTCGTTGATGTCCACGCCGACAAGGTTCACCATGTCCACCATGGCTGTCTCCAAGTACCATATGAGCTTGTCTTCGGGGATAAGGTGCTGATTGGAATCGAAGGAGATGGAGATGATGTCGCGTCCGAGAGCAGCATACTCCTTCATAGGGTTCTGCATGTATCTTGCGAGCGCGATCGCATATCTGGTCAACGGCGGTACACCTGGGTGGTCCTTGTTCGCCCGATCGCTGGTATGGTAGAGCCTGGCGACTTCGTCGTTCACGATCAGAACTTCGAGTGGATCCTCCTGCTCTCTCTCGTCGTCGTCTTCATACGGTGCCCCGTGGAGGTTGTGCTTTTCCACGATGTCTTGAAGATCTTTGTAGAGCTTTCTCGTCTCGGCAGACCAACCGGAGACTGCAATCACATCCGGTTTTCTCCTCTCCACCAGCTCAACAAAGGGAGCCACGTCTTTTCCGTCCGGCAGATACTTCTCTTGGTTGCCCAGGCGAAGCTCGGTAAACTTGCCGTTCTCTTGCACGCGCCCATTCTCCTCCATGTAAGCCCAGCAGATCGCATCACCACGGTTCCCGGCGCCGTTCGAGAGAGCAAGTACACGCGGAAGCGTGCCGAGAACCATACCGCGCGGCTTGAAGGGTGCTTGATCGAGACGGTCTGTGTAGGCCTTCCGACATTGGGCCGCAATTTTCGTCTCGCATTCGTTCTTGATGGTGTCTTTGACGCCCTTGGAGATGACGCGTTGCATCTTCTGCCATGCAGTATCCACAACCTCTCGGCGGAGCGCGTTCCACGCATCGGCAACTTCGGAAATGTTGTCACTCTCAATAGCACGTTGCAAGTCTTCCTTCGCTCTGCGCTCGCCTTGCAGACGCACGCGCACTTCTATCAGACCATCCGCTTCGGCCTTGAGCATCCTCAGGAACAGCTCGGGGCGATCGATCAGGAAGTTCCTCGCCTCCTGATTGCGCAGATACTTGAACTCATAGTATGGGTGTTCTTCGTCGATCTGTTTCATGCCTTTCTCCGTGCGGTGTACGTCGAAGACGCCCTGCTCATAGTAGATCTTACGCATCCAGCGTCTCATACGCGGACTCATGACGATCTCTTCAGTGAACATCGCCTTGGCGGCCGTCAGCACGTCTTCGCCCGTTCTGTAGTCGGGGTCGTGGACTAGAGTATCCGCCAGGTCATCTGGGCGTCGATCAGAGTCGTCAGTGTACGTTCGGGGACCCGTCTTTTCAGCATTCTGCGCCAAGGCATCGGCGGTGATGCCGAAAGCGCGGACAAGGTGATAGGCTGGGCCGGAGCGGACTTTATCCCATATGCTGCGTAGCGTGCCCCCTCGAGCGCGTTTTTGAGCTCCGTTGGCCTCCGCCTCCGTGATAGCTGCATCCTTCAGCTGCGCAGAATACTGAAAGCTCAGGTAGTCTTGCAGATCTTGCAGGTCATCCAGCTGCGCAGCGAGAGGAACCAGGTCTTCGAATGTAGTGTCTTTGAAGTCGTCGCCTGAATCCTCTTTCAACAATTCGACACTCTTCTGGATAGCATCCCGACGCTCGGTGAACGCACGGAACTTGAGATCCTGCTCGAAGACGTTCCATAGGTCATCTTGGCCGAGCAACTTCTCGGCGTGGACCTTGTACCCTGGTGTATCAGGCCTGTTTGGGTCAGGAGACCTCGGGACCTGCTCGGAGTGAATGAGGTAATCCTTGCGATTTTGGAAGATGAACGCGGGCTCGAAGTCGTCCACATTCATGAAGCGCAAGACCTGCTTCAGCGCAGCCTCGAACGGCTCACGAAGGCCTGGCTCCATGCGCTTGCGTGGGAACATAACATTGGCGATCCACTTCGCTTCCTCCGCCGAACGGTCGGCCATTTGCTCATCGGAGAGATCGGTAAGAGACTTGTAGGGCTTGCGCTTGAGCTGGAAGCGCTCTGGTACATCAGTCATGCGGATGACGTTGTCATCGTCCGTTAGCATCTTCTCGATAAGCTGGGAAGGCTCGAACACATCCTTGAGCTCGAGTGGCTTCTGGCGGTCCATAGTCTCTTCGTTGTGCTCAGCCTCGGCCTCTAGTGCCCATCCAAATTCGTCGCCGTCGCCGAAAGCGCCGCGCATGTCCTCCAGGTCTGCTTCATCGAGGCCGGAATCTTTGAGTTTTTGCAAGTCCGCGAAACCAGCTCTCTTGGGCGCGCGGATGCCCAGATCATCCTCCCCACCAGGACCTTCCTCGTCGGGGAACTCATCCTGCTCGATGAAGTCGTCCATCTCGTCGCCGTAGCCGAAAGCGCCTCTGCCGCGCGCCGCACCCACGCCGTCAGCGCCTTCTTCTTCATCGGAAAAGATGTCCTCAACCCCACGAGCCTCGCTCGTGCTCCTGTCCTCGCGATGACCCCTCTTCAATCGCTTGAACTTGCTGGTTTCCTCCTTTCTCCTGTCCATATTCGGATGAGTCTCGCCAATGAGGTCTAAATCTTCCTCATCAAGGAGCTCGTCTTCCGCCTCGCGCGCCTCGCGTTCTTCACGCTTCCTTTTCTTACGCTCGGCACGTCGTGCTTGCCGCACCTCCCCATCGTCCTCATCCTCGTCGACGATGAAGCCCTCGCGCACTTGACGTTCCGCCTCTTCATCGTCCTCATCTTCTTCCTCGCTTGAATCGTCCATCTCGCCGTTGGCAGCGCGAGACTTGCGCGGCCGGTCTACAGCCTCACCGGTCTCCTCATCGATCTCTTCCTCCTCCTCTTCTTCGTCGCCCTCGGCAGCGGTGCGGTCAAAGAACTCGTCCATGGTTGCCTATCACGACGAAGCAGAAAGGAGGTCGTGGAGCTGTCCGCCGGTGAACCGATAGAACGACCGTCAAATTCTCCCGACAGAGCAGAAGCACCTAGCTGAATGGAGACGGCGTATTGGTGGGTGTGGTTGGCGCGACAAGTATAGTGGCTTCAAGACAGGAACATTCATGTTTAGTGATTCCTGACCTTACGCTAGCGCGCGGAAGCGGCCGCGAGTGAACACGGGAGTCAAGAGTCACGTGTTCGGCAGAGCGTGAACATGCATCGCCCAACGCTGCACGAAAGACGAAGTTTTTACCCTGACTCCAAATAGGTGTAACACCGCTCCCTTGTGGGCTGTCTTGACATGTTGGCCTACTTCCGGATGATAAGTGGCCGGAACAGTCCGCAGGGGTGATGAGACGGTCTAGAGACTGTGAAGGCGGGACTCGTCCGAGGTCTCTTGAGGTGTCCATCGATGAGACAGCGTGCCCCTATCCGACACGTAGATGGATTTATACATCAGTCCGACTGGCCGCCTCTACACCTTCTAGCCTCCTCATTACCTCCTACAGAACGACCCATCCGCTATCAAGCGTTCGACGACCGGACTGCCCGGCGGCCCGATATATTGACTATTGACCTGAGTCTATCGATTTGCCCCACCAGGCCAGCTTTCCGACCTGCATATAATAAGACACACATCGAGTACCACCATACATACTCTCCTGAATCTGGGCTCCCACAGATATCCCGTTCACCTCGCACCTATCCCTCGGACGGTCACATCAGGATCCTGGACCGCAACGCTGCCAGATCACTCGCTCGTGGCACGCCTCTGTTGGGCTGATCTCGCGACTGCATCCCGCCAAATGATTGGCTGAGCCGCATTCACCAAGGAGCTGCAGGCGGGTATTGGTGGTACAGATACCTTTGAGGTGCCAGCACACCCGGACAACTAGCGACTCTGATATTGAGGGTCATCATCGCGGACAGATTACTCTCCTTCGCCAAACCCAGCACCCTTTGACTGTATACCACGCACCTCACCACCGACCAGCCCGGCTCGGGCGCTGCATTCCCGCCACGATGAGCGACCCGTTCAAGGCGCGTACGATGAAGCGCAAGAACGTCAAAGGCCTCGCGCTCTCCGCACCGCCGAGACCACCCATGCCGTCGGAAGAAGATGCACAGATCCCCGCCTCCCTCGCCAACCCCGCTTCGAAGCGCAACGACACACTCGAGATTGGCGTCGAGTTCCGGCCCAACTGGCGCAGCGAGGACCTCGAGGTGATCAAGACCCTCGGCGCGGGCAACGGAGGCACGGTGAGCAAGGTGAGGCACACGGGGTGGAACATCGTGATGGCGAGGAAGATCATCCACGTCGAGGCGAAGAAGGAGGTGCGCAAGCGCATTGTCCGGGAGCTGCAGATCATGCATGAGTGCAACAGTCCGTACATCGTGAGCTTCTACGGGGCGTTTATGAACGAGAGTGGCGATGTCACCATGTGTATGGAATACATGGACACGGGGTAGGTGGAGACGGCCGGATCGAGCACTGCTCAGTGTTATGCTGACATCCTCTCAGATCGCTAGACAGCATATCCAGGAAGTTCGGGCCTGTACGTGTCGACGTGCTCGGTAAGATTGCCGAAGCGGTGCTCGGCGGCCTGAAATATCTGTACCTTGCGCACCGCATCATGCACCGGGATATCAAGCCCTCCAACGTCCTGGTCAACAGCAAGGGTCAAATCAAGCTTTGCGACTTTGGCGTTAGCAGTGAACTAGACAACAGCGTGGCGGACACCTTTGTCGGCACAGGAACGTACATGGCCCCGGAGCGGATACAGGGCAGCCCTTATACCGTGAAGAGTGACGTGTGGAGTGTAGGCCTGACGCTGATGGAGCTGGCCATTGGCAAGTTTCCGTTTAGCCTGAGTAGCGAAGATGACGAGGACGACGAGGATGCAGCTGGTCCACAAGGTATCCTCGATCTGCTGCAACAGATCGTGCTCGAACCGGCACCGAAGCTGCCCAAAAGCGATGCCTTCCCCCAAATCTTGGAGGATGTCATCGCGAAGTGCCTCGTGAAGAGCCCCGAGCAGCGACCGACGCCACAGGAGCTCTACGACACCGACCCTTTCCTGCAAGCGGCCAAACGCACACCGGTCGATCTCGAGGCGTGGGCCGTCAGTATGATGGAGAAGTCCAACCGACGGTCCCACCTCGCGCCACAACTCTCCCCGTCCACCCAGGCGCTGTTGAGAGGGGAGGATCAGCCCAGCACCAACACATCCGCCTCGCATCGAACGGCCACCGTCGGTGTGAGCGCGACCCCTCACATGGCGAACATGCTTCCCACCCCGCCGCGCACGGCTAGACACCACGCCTCGGCGCAGCCGACACCGACGACGGGCGACATCCCGATCTCGACGATGGCGCCGAACGCGAACGGAGACCGCCGGCCGTCCTTCCCAACCCGGACGAGCAGCGCGCAGACGGTGCCGAGTTACATGCAGCAGCAGCCGATGCAGTTGCCCATCCGGCAGGCGCCCAGCAGCCGGTCCGCGAGACCGGAGACGGCCGGAAGCGACCGGGGCGGCGATGGATACCGACGGGCGCCGAAGTTCGAGTCCGTACAGTGAGCGGTACTCTACGAGAGCAGATCTGGAAGAAGCACGGCATCGTCCACAAGCGTATGGAACGAGGAGGACGAGCGTCGTGAAACGGCCGCGAGGGTCAACCAATACCTGCAGCGCGTTCGACTACAACCGCCGCGGATTTCCGGACGCACCCAACCACTGCTGAGACGAATCGGAAAGCCGAAAACGCCTGACGATCAGTCTTTGGGAACCTCACGTCGCATGCCGCGGGTTGGCCGACGGGAAAAGCCCAAGACACACGTGGAAAACAAGAGGGAAGCGAGGCTGGACTGGTGACGATTGGTCGGATGTATGGGTACGATGGACGAACGAACGAACGAGGAAGAAGCGAGATACCCCCAAACCCATTTCTTATCTTCTGATCTGTCTCTCTATCATTTACTCGTCGATCTCGGTTGTGGCATCTAGCATTGTTGTTGATTTATTTACATGGCCACTGGCGTTGAGGTTTTCTTTTTGATTTTTGTGACGGGCTCTAAGACGGAATGCTTTTTCCTCTTCTGTCCTTCTTTTTCCTTTTCCCATGATGCGAGACAATCTACAGTACGGAAGTGTTTTCAGTATTGGAAGGGCTTTCATTGTATGTGTGTATGTTATGTAGCTTGCCGCATCTCGTGGAGGGGATCGATGATTGTTACTGGAAGATCGATTCATACCTAGGTACTACTCTGTTACTCCGTATTCGATGTGCCACCCTTCTCGCTCTAGGTTTTGGTTGCTTCTTCTATGGAGGTGGTGTCACTCCTGCTCGGCTCGGGTTTCCTGAGTGGCACGCGTGACTGCCGACATGATGGTTACTTTGATGGTGTCGACGACGGTTGTGCGCTCCGTCGGGCGTGTGCTGTGGTACGGTAGGATCATGGAGTCATCAGAACTCAACTTTTGAAAGTCCGAGGGTCGTGTGACTGTGTTTACCTAGGTAGTGAATTGTGCAAGGTTGACGACGGTGGACCGAGGCAGCACCTTGATGTTTTGTTGTTTTGCTGTTTTGTTTGTCCGTGGAATCTTCTCCGCATTCTCCCGTGGCTGCCCGGGCATCAATGATTTATGATCCTTGAGCCTTGAGGATATAATACTGTACCCCGCAATCTGATGTGAGTGATGATGGGAGTTCACGCGGTACGTACCTCCGTACTGGGAGACCTCTCGACATGTTAACCTACCACTCCACCTCATACTCCCTCCCTCCCTTTCGGGCATATTCCGCCGCCCTCCACCTTCGATCTGAGCATGCCATGGTGCGAGGTAGGGCGCCCAGGCAAACGAGAGACACAGACACGCAAGGCTAGACACGGGTCTGGTGAGATGTACACGTGTACATACCACCATTGCAAGACAGACAGGCGGACAGAGAATGAACATCCGTCCACACACCGTCCTTCCTCCACTTGGCGGCCGCGCTTGTGTAAAGGAGGAGGAGGAGGAGGAGGAGGAGGTCACCTGCCATGCCCACCTCATACATTCTTTCTTACGGTACCGGCGATCTTGCTGCAGCTAAAGAAGAACGTGATGCTACCCTTCGGCTGTCTGCTCGGGGCGGCAAAAGTTCTGCTCTCTGGAGAGTTCACCGAGCGGGCGTGCTGATTGCCGATCGGTTGTGCTTCTTTCTGCCACTGATGAATGAGGCGGACAGCTCTCTGTCGATGTGTCGGGCGCGTACGCCTGTCTCAAGACGTTGGCCGAGACTGCCAATGGGTGGTCCCGAGCGTTTCCGCGCTCCACATTCCCTCCTCGCGCCCGGCTGACCTTTGACTGCACCTCCCATCATCATCAACCTTTACCGTTCCAGTGTGTGTGGACGATCAGCGTCGGAGATGGCATTGGGGCCATACTAGCGCATACGCAACCCAGCTTAAGGATGTGTCGCTATAGGCTACGACCGGTTCTCCCGTCGCACTACGACAGTCAGCTGCTCAGTTCACCGCTTCACACCAACAGCGACTGGTGCGAATGAGACGGCGGTGCCTGGCGGTCAGGCGCAAGACTCCTTGTGGGAATAAATCGGCTTACTCGTGGACTGGCAACGCATACATACTCGCGCCGACCGAGGAATGCTGGGCGGAGCCGTTTGGAAGCTCGCTTCTGCTGGTATGGGTCGTGAACTTCGTCCGAAGTACGTCACGCTGGAAACGACCGCAGGAACGCTCCCCCATGGGCAAAAGAAAGACCCTAGGTTCACCTGCACCTGCCAAACACGTATATCCTCCGAGTATGTGGCGCTCCTCCCACCGCAGCCATTGCTACCCGAAGGGCTCCCGGGTGTAACCCATTGCGCCATGCTGCCGCAGCCACCCCGTCCGAGCCTTCTGATCAGCCCTGGAGAGATCTTCGTCCCAATTCGCGACCCTCGGCCGGGTTTCACCTTTCATCGTTGTTTCCAGCACTAGGCGCCCTCGGCTACGCCTATACTTTGCGTGTAGGTGGCCAATTCCTCCGGAAAAGCTGGCAGCTGGTCGGTATAGCTTCGATGCAGCTATGATGATCCATTGCTGCTCACCAGACTTGTGACTTCCTTTTCGTCGGCGGTACGGCAAATCGCTTACTGGTGATGCTCGCGTCGCAGCCCTTGCGATGACGGCGTCACTGCCCATCGCACCTCGTGACATGGCACGCGGCTTGTGATGTGCGGCTAGGTGAGGTAAGATAAAGAGAAGACTCCCTCTCACCATCTCGTCGGCCTCCTGTTGCCCTGGTGTGTCCCCGTCGATCAACCTCACCTTTCATTGTCCTTTCGGTCAATCCATCCCGGTTCTCACGTCTCCAATGCAATAGTCTAAGGATTACACTTTATACTCGACATGTACTTCACTAGCATCTCTACGGTGGCATTGAGCCTGGCGCTCTGCCACACGGCCGACGCAGCCACGGCAAGCGACTGGCGCGGCAGGTCCATCTACCAAGTCCTCACCGACCGCTTCGCGCGATCCGATGGCAGCACGAGCGCGACGTGCAACACCGCCGATCGCGCCTACTGTGGCGGCAGCTGGGCCGGCATCGCGAACAACCTCGACTACATCCAAGGCATGGGGTTCGACGCCGTGTGGATCTCGCCCGTCACTCGCCAAGTCCAAGGGAGCACGCCGGACGGCTCCGCATACCATGGGTACTGGCAACAAGACCTCTACGAGCTGAATTCGAACTTCGGCACGGCGGATGACCTCAAGAGCTTGTCGTCGGCGCTTCACGCCCGCGGGATGGTGAGTCAGTTGCATTATCCGTCGAGGTGTCACATGTGTCACGCAAAGACGTCGGCGAGCTGCATGATATCGGAAATGGGCTGACGCGATGATGTCGACAGTACTTGATGGTCGATGTGGTGGTGAACCACAATGGCTACAATGGCGCCCCGTCGTCGATCGATTACTCCACCTTCCACCCGTTCAACGATCAGTCGCACTATCACCCGTGGTGCTCGATCGATTATTCCAAAACCAGCAACACGGTAAGCTTTCGCTGACGGATCCTCCTCCAATTTCCCGGGCGATGCTAGGACTTGCTGACTCGCGGCCAATGAATGACAGACCAACATCGAGCAATGCTGGATGGGCGACACCACCGTCCCCCTGCCCGACCTCCGCACCGAAGACTCCAGCGTCGCCTCCGAATACTCCTCGTGGATCTCGGCGTTGGTCTCCAACTACTCGATCGACGGGTTGCGCATGGACTCGATGATGGAAGTCGACACCGGCTTCTGGTCCGGCTTTCACGACGCGGCCGGCGTGTACATCGTTGGCGAAGTGGACAACGCGGACGCCGGGTTTGTGTGCGGATATCAGGACTACCTCCCGGGTGTCCTAAACTATGGAACGTAAGTGTGGATCACCCTGTTGTTTCGATATTTTGTTCGTGACGATGAAAATGTGCATTGCGGTGATGTCCCCCCGAGAAAAGTTGGGGTCCTCACACCCTTGCAGCTTACCCGAAACCTTACCCAGACCACCCTCCGCTGACCCTGAGACATTTAAACAGCTACTCTCCGCTCGTCGCCGCTTTCTCGAGCACCTCCGGCAGCATCTCCAACCTCGCCGCCACCATCACCGCCGTGCAAGGCGACTGCAGCGACCCCTCTCTCCTCGGCACCTTCAGCGAAAACCACGACCAACCCCGCTTCGCCTCGCTCACGGGCGACATGAGCCAGGCCCGCAACGTCCTGACCTTCACCCTCCTCACCGACGGCATCCCCATCGTCTACGAAGGCCAAGAACAACACTACAACGCCCAGGGCGGCAGCAGCGACCCGTATAACCGCGAAGCCCTCTGGTTCTCATCCTACAACACCTCCTCGCCCCTGTACACCCTCACCAGCACCCTCAACGCCGCCCGCAAACACGCCGCGTCCGACGACGCCTCCTATCTAACCGCACACGCCTCGACCATCTACACCGACCCCACAACCCTCGCCGTCCGCAAGGGCAAAATGGTCCTCGTGCTCTCGAACAAGGGCGCCGACGGCTCCGCGTACAACCAATCCATCCCCGCCGCGTACGCCGGCGGCGCGGGAGTCACCGAACTCCTAACGTGCAACACGCTCACGGCGGACAGCAGCGGCCACCTCGACGTGCCGATGGCGAGCGGGCAGCCGCGCGTGTATTACCCCACGTCCAGTTTATCCGGGAGCGGGTTGTGTGGGGCGAAGAAGAAGAAGAAGGCGAGGAGGGTGTCGGTCGAGTTCGTCGCGTGAGATTCTCCCACCCATCGCCGGCCGCGTTGCTCGGACGCGGATCAACGTGCGGGCCGTGGAAATGAAAAGCCTGCCATGCATCACGAGAGCTACGAATATGTTATTCCTCTTCTTTAACGACCCCGATACGAACAACTCTCCTTTGGGGGAGGGCTATTGTACATAATTTGTACAATTATAACGTGGAGAAGATAAATGAAATTCATTCGATCGAAGAACTCACCGAACCTGTTCGTCCCATCAGTTGACATCTGAATAATTTCCGACCTTCGATAGCTCTGTCAGCGGTTGCCGTTTTCCTTCAAACCCCTAACAACGAACAGACAAGTACATAGCCAGGTACATCAGAGACAGGGAGCGAGTTGAAATCCACAACCCCGTAGAGTTTCATATTGAAGGAAGGAAGTATTCTGAAATGAACAGCTTTTCCGAAACGGTAGAGAGAAGAAGCCATCCAGCCTGACCGACGGTCTTCGTAAATGAACGAATGATAACCGTCGTCCTTTGATGACTGACACCAAAAGGCCACAAATCTACTACCTCTTTCTCTCTCTCTCCCTCGGAAGGTCACGCAGGAAAAACCTGTTCCTTGAATTCCCTCCCCCCCTTCCCG
>Ga0058704_10000258_pt1 | contig 29215 bp, 33 predicted proteins | sample AgamicMgSfe_FD_71363 | JGI IMG/M metagenome (GOLD analysis project Ga0058704, IMG submission 71363) | Agave microbial communities from Guanajuato, Mexico - Mg.Sf.e | ecosystem: Host-associated > Plants > Phyllosphere > Phylloplane/Leaf | place: Guanajuato, Mexico | collected 2012-05-30
GTATGGGTGGGGTGGGGCGGCGTAGAGTCCTCTCCCTCTAACTGTGAGAGATGCTTTCTACTCGTCAGGCCTTCGTTGCGCTGTGGGCTCGGTACGGTAGGACATCGACACCAGCGGCTTTCTACCACCACTTAACCTAGACCTGATACCGAAATCGCGACTTTGACGATTGCAGCACGTATGAGAAGAGCGACCCGATGCCGCGCGCAGATGTACATGTCCACAATACCACTTGTCAATATCTCCTCGCTGTCATGTTGCACACACATACACACATACACGCACACAAACACCTGTAGGCAGGAAGAAAACAGTGTTGATCCACAACACTCTGTTGTACTGTACAAGCTCTTCTTCAAGGCTCTGTACCAGAGTACGTTGTTACATTAATCTATCTATACCTATAGCTACAAGAGAAAAAAACAAAGAAGGGGGTTAGACCTCCCTTTTGATGGTTGCTGGAACGATTTGCCAAAGCTGTCGTTTATTCAAAATGACGAAAACGAAAAAGACAGAGAAAACTCCTTCCCCGCTCTGTGGGAACCCATGCCTTATGTCGAAGATGGACACCCGCATGCTGTGCATACCACTCCGCGAGGCCGAATGAGGTAAGTAGACAAAACAAAGGAGAAGATCGATCGCCTGCCTACGCAGCATGCGCATTCCTCGCCTGCGCCTCCTCCACACTCCGCTGCCAATTCGTTTTAGCCAAATACAACAGCTCGATACCCGCGACCAGGCCCAACGCCAACGCGACGCCCGTCCACAGACCCCACAGGCTCCAGCCCAGGCCGAACGCGGTGCCGAAGGAGATGGGCATGGCGATGACGTAGTAGCAGAAGAGCTGGACGTAGCCGCCGAAGTGCTGCCGGCCGAGACCGCGGAGGATGCCGTTGAAGAGGGCGGCGAAGGCGTCGACGAGTTGGAAGGCGGCGATGAGGGGGAGGATGGAGGAGACGAGGGCGATGACTTCCGGGTCGGAGGTGAAGAGTAAAGGCAGGTAGTGGCGGGGCGCGGAGAGGAGAGTGAAGTTGAAGAGGCCGACGATGATGGCGCCGACGAAGGCGACGCGGGTGGTGAGTTTGGCGGCGTCGGCGAGGGTGGCGCCGATGAGGTTGGCGACGCGGGTTGAGGCGGCGATGGAGAGGGTGAAGGGGAGTTGGAAGGCGATGCTGCCGATGGTCACGACGACGCTCTGCGCCGCGAGCACGGTGACGCCGAAGTAGGAGGAGGCGAAGGTGAGGATTTCGAAGGCGAGGACTTCGGCTTCCAGCATGATGAGGCCGGGCAAGGCGAGCCGGATCATGGGGCCCCAGTTGCGTAACGCTTGGCGGGTGAAGCCGTTCCAGCAGCTCATGCCGTTCTTGCTGATGAAGCGGACGTAGATGAAGAGGCCGAGTGGCATGAGGTGGTTGGTGATGGCGACGGCGGCCGGGGCGCCGACGAAGCCGAAGTCCAGCTTCCAGACGAACAGCCAGTTCAGGAAGGCGTTGAAGGGGGCGCAGAAGAGGAGGACGTAGAGGGAGGCGGAGAAGAGGCCTTGGGCTTGCACGAACCGCTTGCCGCCCTCGAAGGCGGCGAAACCGGGGGTGCCGATGAGGACCACTTTCAGGTAGAGGCCGGCCAGTTCGGCCACGGCCGGCTCGGGGACGATGGCGAGCAGGATCTTGTCCGCGAAGAGCCAGACGATGGCGATGGGGATTGTGACGACCCACAAGAAGAAGATCATTCGCTGCATCTGCAGGCCGACGAGCTTCTTGTGCCCACTCCCGTACGCCTGCGCACATAGAGTATCGAGAGAGGTGGCGAGGCCTTGGTAGATGGCGTACCCGGTGATGTTGGCCGTCATACTCGCCAGGCTGACGGCGCCCAGTTCGGCGGTGCCCAGGCGACCGACGGTGAAGATGGAAGCGACGGTCAGACTGTATTGCAGGGTGAAGGTGACCATTAACGGGAGCGAGTAGGTCGCGAGGGTCTTGGCTTCGCGCTGCCATGTGGTGTGGATCTTGCCTTCCTTGACCGCTTCCTCCCACTTCTGGTGAATGAGCGCCGGGTCATCCTGGCCACCGTACGGTTGCGCGGGATCGCCCAGCAGTGGCGTGTCTTCCGTCGGTTCCCCGTCCACCGCCTCTTCCTCGTCGTGAGCCTTGTGATCGAGTCGTGGGATATGGGGGAGGATGCTGCCGATCATGCTCATCTTGCGGTGAGCCGGGTCATCTTGCGGGTGTTTGGGCGGGACGAGGCCGTTGTCGCGCAGCAGACTCCGCTCCTCTTCCAGCACCAACCGCAGCTCCTCCTTGCTCAAATGGTCTCGATTGCTCAGGACGCGGCCGCGGAACTCGTACTCGGGGAGAAAGCGATTGCCAGTGCCGGCGAAACTCGGTCTCTGGTAGGCCCCGCCCAAGGAGAAGGCGCGCGAGGCGGTCGGGGCGGAGGTGGCGGGCTGCGAGTCGAACTCATCGTCGCTCTCGACCGCCTCGTCGGAGGCGGCTTCGATGTCCCGTTCGAGAGCCTCCTCGGCGGTGGGGAGGGAAGGGATGGAAGGGATGGCGAAGTGGACCCATGAGCGGCTGCGAGGACGGTGGTCGAGGTAAGGGCGGTTGATGATGGACTTGGGAGGGGTCGACATGGCTGGTCTCGGGGGTGGGGGTGAGGGTGGTGATGAGGATGAGGATGAGGATGGATTGATACTATTGGGAGGACATGGTATGGTTTCTCGTCGCAACGAAAGGCGAGAGCATGTTGTTGAACGGACAGGATGGAGACGGGTCCACGGAAACGGTGCAAGTGAATAATAAGATAATGAGGTGATAAACTGGGTTCGGGATGGGCCATGGCGGGTCAATGCTCGGTTTTTTTGGTTTCCTCGACACTGGGGCGGTGTGAATTATGTAGCTTTCATCCGAACCGTTTGATGACATCACCTGACCCGGATTTGGGATGTTTTCTCAATATTCACTGCAATCTCCAACAAGTTCTCCCCCTTTTCGGGATCAAGATACGGCCATTTGCTTCTCTCATTTTGAGATATCCACCCCTATTGTAGGTATGTGTCCTCCCATGGCGGTTGCGTTGGCATCTCCTTTCTGCCTGAGGACAACAAAAGTCCAGGTCTCGTGATCCCCTGCAATCCCGTCCAATTAATCCCCGGGGCCGAGCACGTTTCCAGCCGAGTCCCGGTAGCCGGACGCGCCAGGCGTGGATGACTTATTTATTACATATACCTTGGACGAAACATAATGTACATGGTACATGTATTTTATCCTCAAAGATCCCTCCTACACAGGAGCGGAGCATACCTACGGCACATATGTATCGCCATTCACCTACGCAGTACTCATAGGTTGCGTTGCGCCCTCACCAGCGAGTCGCGAAATACCTGTGTTCTTATTACAGCGCAGTACGTGAATGGGAACACCGCTCTCCTCCCAGTACCAAGTACGCATCACAGCATTTCCATCCACAACATGACACCCGTTTAACCCCGTCCCGTTTGATGTTGTGGACGGTGCTATACAGATGCACCCCTCTACCAATCCTTCAGCGCCATGTGGCTCTTGCAGGAGTTTTGGTGAAGGACAAGGTGAAGTCCATACACTTATTAGTCACGGCGTCAAGATTGCACCTGCAAGCCCCTCATGTGACCGCAGAGCGACAGTGACCGTCGAAAGGACAGGAGAAATCATGCTGTTCTGTTTTACTGCATCAGATCACCCCCACCCATATCTTACCTACACAAACCCGCATTCCATCTTCTCCAACCCACCTGTGCGAACCCAGGAAACCCCTAAAGGTATCATCAACGAGAAAACAAAACAGACCAGGCCGGACAGACTCCTGGTGCATCCGCACGCCCTCAACCCGACCAAAAATCCAACACACCTGAAAGAAGGACCATTCGAAACAAGGGTGGAAGAAACAAACCTCGCAAGAGAGACAAGGTAATTGGATTCACCCCCGTTTCTTCGCCGCCCCGATATGCGTCCCGTGCACTTTACTCCCGAACAACAGACTGCTCCGGCTCTCCGGCCAGTGCGCCTGCAGCGGGCTCAGGTGCAGCAGCATCAACGTCCGACTGCTCTTGCCGTTGGCCGCCGTGCCGCCGAGGGAGGATTGGAGGAGGTAAGTCAACTATCACAAGACAACAAAATCACCGTTAGCAACAAGATCCGCGATTCTCGGATAATAAAGAATGAGAATCTCACCTTTGAATTCCGATAAGGAATATGACTCTCATCCCCCCTCTTACTCCCCAACGCGGCAATCACATCCCCCAACGCCGCGAGACTCTTGTTGATCGCCGCCGTCTCCTTCGCCCGACTGCCCTCGGCCCCGGATTGCTTCAGGCGCTCGCTGCCCGCCAAATCGACGAGGTTCAGCACACCCTCGCCGCTCTCGCCCGTCGCCGCGCAGGCCCCGCGCAACGTCAGCATGAAGATGCTGTGGGAGCGCGAACTGCGCTCGTTCGCCTTCGTCGCCGCGACGCGCCGGTTCTTGGCGGCCGTGTCAAGGAGTTGGGCGACGGCGCGTTGGGTGTAGGTGGAAGACTCTGCCCCGTCGCTGCTGTTGCTTTCGTCTTCGTTGGGTGGGGCAGGCCATAGCGTGACGGAGCTCAGATTCGTCACGCTCGTTTTGCCCGTGACGGCATCGTGGTGGATCTCGTGTTTCTCCTTCCGCTTGCCTCGCACGCTCGCCGCCAGATCCTCCCCTTCATCCCACGTCTTGGCGTCGCCGAGCAGATCATTCAACGTCTCGTTGTAGACTTCGACGAACGAGGCCTCGACGCTGTACTCCCAACCTTTCTCGCTCAGGCGCGCCATCTCGGCCAGGAGGAGGTCGATCGACGACGGGATGATGCCGTCCGGTCCGGACATACCGTACGTCTTGCCGCTGCCCGTCTGCCCGTACGACAGGATGGAGACGTTGTAGCCGTCGACGACGGACTGGATGAGGTCGCGGCAGTCGCCGAACACCTGCGGGTTGCCCGTGGCCGGCACGAAGACGCGGTCGAAGGCGTAGGTGTGCTTCTCGTTGCGCTCTTTCCCCGTCGCGGACAGCGTGGTCGGCGCGTGTACCACCATCTCCTTGCACCCATCCAGCGACTCGGCGTCCGGGTACTCGACTCGCGCCGACTCCTCCTCGCCCGCGAGCAACGGCCGCGTGCGCACGAAGACGCGGATGTTGCCCCGGAGCTCCAGGATCGTGGCGTTCAATTTCCGACGCAGCATCTCTTCTTTCCGCAGCGTCTCGAGCGTGGACTCTTTGGCCGCGACGGCGTCCTGGAGTTGCTGCCGCATGGTCGTGAACTCCAGGCTCTGCGCCTCTTGGTTGCCTTCGAGGAAATGCGTCTTGGAGACCAGCGCCGCCTTCTCCTGCTCCACCGCGGCGTTCCGGCTCTGCTCTGCCGCGATGCGCGCGCGGAGGCTGGTGACGGTGGCGTTCGTAGCCTCGATCCGTCTCTGCAAGCCCGCGATCGTGTCCCGGAGCGTCTGGACTTCGGATGCGGATTCGGTCGCTCTGCTCTCGCCGGACTGTCGTAGATCGTCCACTTGACGCTGGAGAGCCGCTCGTTCCCTCTCGCCCCTTACCCGTAACTCCTCCATCTCTTCCCAGTGCGCGGTCGTCATCTCAGTCGTTTCCTCATCTTTCTGCCTTTGCCACTTTTGCTTCGCCTCCTCCATCTCTCGTTCAGCGCGATCCACCTCCTTTTCGCGCTCCCTCTCCAACCGGTGTACTTCCTTCTCCTGCCGCGACACCGCGTCGTGCATCTCCTTGTCGTGCCGTCTCTCCGCATCCTGTACATCCCGTTCGCGGTCGCGGCGCGCTTGTCGTAGATCCATCGACGTCGTATGCAGGTCCGAGCGGGCTCGTTCGAAGTCGGTCGTGAGGCTGCGGTTCGAGCCGGTCAGGTCGCGGTTGAGCTCCGTGAGCTCCTCGACTGCAGGTCGTCAATACACGCTATAGCTCGGAGGCTTTCGACGACGAGTACTCACCTCTGGCCTTATACAAACTCAACGACTCTTCGATCGCCATCTTCGAGTCGGCGGCGGCGACAAACTGGGACCGGAGCTGGGTATACATGTGTTCCATGTCTTCGAGCCGGCCCTTCGTGTCCCACGCTGGAAGAGGCGTAAGCTTCTCTTTCGTCAAGAAAACTGGCATTTCGATCGTACGATGCTTGAAACTTGTCCGGGGAGTGTATAAACCATTGACAGACGACTGGTGCTTCAAAGGAGAGGGGGTGCGTAAGGCTTGGGAGGACTGGACGTGCCGAAGGGAAGGGTTGCAGGAGTACTTGGGGATCTTGGACGGGGAGGTTTCCTCCCTGATGCGCTCGAGGGAAGGCGTGTGCTTGGGTGCGGAAGGGGTACGGGCGTTGGGGGTGAGGGACAGCTCTGCGAACGCATTGCTTAGGGAGATGTTGCGGAATGTTTGGCCGGACGAGGGCTCTTTCTGCAAGGACGAAGACGAAGTGTTGGTCGAATCGGAAATGTTACGCGAACTCTGCTCCGACCCCGAACTCCCCCTCGCATCAGAGACGCTGCGTATATAAGTTCCAGAGTGTTGAGACCTGGCGCTCACATGCGCGGACGGCTGCTGGCTCGGGCTGCGGAGATCGTCGTAGGTGCGGGTCTTGCGCAGCGAGAGGGTATTGAAAGACAGGACGGGTGTACCTTTGCGTTTGCCCGTGACTCCCACTTCTGCTTCCTCCTCGGCGTCCGTCCTCGGTTCGGGGGCGCTCGGCATGCGCGCGTGTCGGGATGGGTACGGTCGGCCGGAGCCAGACCCGCTGCTGACGGAACTGGTGGTCGACGCGTTGGAGGGGTTCCGATAGCCATTGGTTGCACCGTATCCCGTACGTGCTCCCACCTGCGCGGTCGTGCTGTCGCTCCGAGCAACGCTGGTCTTACTCGGCGGAGGGATGTTGGAGCGCAATGGATTGAGCGGTTCGCCGGCGCGTTCGGCCAGCGTCTTCCGCTTGGGTGTCGGCTCGGGTACTGTACGCTTTCCGTCAGTCTTCGCGACCCTGCCACGCCAGATCGAACCTCGACGGCCCGTACGTACATCCGGTCATCTTGTGCTTGACCTGCCCATTCGGTGGCCCCATCGAGCCTCCCACCCCCGCCGTCCTGGCATTGAGATCGCTTTGACTTGTCTCCACCAGCGTGCGGCTCGCGGCGCTCATCATGGCCGGTAATCGCGAGGGCGGTTTGAGGCCACTGGGTCGGACATTCTCCAGCTGCGACGGTGGACGGTCCATGTTGTTCGACGGCTTGTGAATGGTATCTAGCGAAAAGGGTGCTCATGCATTCGGTGCTGCCATGCTCGGGTTGCTCGAAGTTGGACGTCTGGCGTGGTGAGTCTGTGGGGCAGTATGCCAACGATGTCCTTCTCTAGCAACCAATGTTTTGGCTTCTGTTTACTCCACGAAGGGCGAGGACAGGGGTTGTAGCGTCGGACAAAGAAGTACTGGTCGTTCTTCAAGATCCAGCAGACCAGGACACTCGGTATACAGGTTATGCATACATGGGCACAGTACACAAATGATGTACAGTGTGCGCTCCTGGCATTGTCGAGCTGGTATCGTGTATGCTGTTTCCAATGCCTTCGAACTTCTCTACTCCGCGGCCTGGGACAGGAAGTACATAAACAAACAACAAATTCAGCGACGCTCGCCGGCTGTAGCTAGGCGAGCCGGCCGTGCGTACGTCACGTGCAATCACATGCAAGAAAAGGACATGCACATACCTTACCGTGACATTGTTTTATCCGCTCACGACTTCACTACGGACCTACCCCCATCCTCTTCTTCTCTACAGTTGCCTTGTTTCTCCTCTCATCACCTCGTCCTCTCACAATAACGACAAATAGAGTATCATCTTCCTACAGCGCTTTCACCCACCAGTGTGTGCAGAGACGGGATGAGAGCCACGCACGAGGCCTAGAGGCGAGCCGCTCGAGGAAAAATCGATCGCGCACGCGACAACCCAACCCAAGCTCACGATACATTTTCTTATACAAGCAAGTAATGAGACCCCGTAGCTGACAGCATGGAAAAATACGGACAATACAGAGACAAAGGTACATACCATCCAATGTTCCCCAACCCTCATGCCCGACACCACTACTAACCCCGTCATCAGGCTCCGGCATCGCCCCTTTCTTCCCCATCGCGCCACCCGACAGCACCGCCCTTCTCTTACCATGGCACCTCTTCCTCTTCTGCATCCGCATCCCGCTATTGATGCTTGCCTGGGTGGTGTGGCTCGGCCTCATCCAGTGGCTACCCGCCGGCAGCTTCCTCCGCAAGGCCAATCAATGGTGTGTGCTCGGCATTCCGGGCGTGTGGTGGATTGACTTGCAGGTGGATGGAGTACGCAGAGGGTAGGCTATTAGACTCGATCGTACCTACATACGATGTTCATGATTGACTAATGCTTGTTTGAAAGATCGCTCGCACAGTCGGCGGGGAAGAGACTACCCTACCCTGGAACCATCATCGCCTCATCCTTCACTTCGCCGCTTGACATCCTCTACCTAGCAGCCATCTTCGACCCCGTCTTCACGCAGAGTTTCTCGGATTCGCGACTCGTACGGCCGATCTCGCTCGAGAGCGCGCTGGCAGCCTGCTTTGGCATCACCAACCCTCTGGCTCTAGGCGTCGAGGAGAAGACGGTCGAGCTGGCGAAACTGTCCAAGCAGCACCCGAACCGCATCATCGTCGTCTTCCCAGAAGCCACCACCAGCAACGGCCGCGGCATCCTCCGCCTCGCCCCCACTCTCCTCTCCGCAGCCAGCGACACCAAGATCTTCCCCGTCTCCCTCCGCTACACACCCCCCGACGTCGTGACGCCGATCCCCGGCTGGCTCGAAGCCGCAAAATTCATCTGGCGCCTCAACAGCCGACAAACCCACTGCATCCGTGTGCGCATCGGCGGTCCACTCACGATCTCCGCGCCACCGGCCTTCACTGCCAGCCTCGACTCTCCCGCTAGCACAACAGCGAAAGCCAGTCCTCGCTCCACGCCCGCTCGCAACAGCTTCGAAAGTAACTTTTTCGACACGCTGCCATCGAGCCCGGCGCAGACGGTGCTGGGCGAAGGCGGCGATCACGACGAGTTGACGGAGCGGGAGAAGGGGGTTTTGGACGGTGTTGCGGATGGGCTGGCGAGGTTGGGGAGAGTGAAGAGGGTGGATTTGGGGGTGGAGGAGAAGGCCAAGTTTGTTGAGGCGTGGGCGAAGGGGAGCAAGAGTAGACGATAGCTTCGTTCATCATTCAAACACTCGGATCTTAACTGGTACAGACTCGTCTACAACGCGGATCTGGATTAGTCTAGACGTACGTCGCCGTCGTCACAGCCTTCGACACGATTAGTCTTCATATCGTCGCTGTGCCTGTGAGATTTCCGCCATCAACGTCCCCATAGGCTTGGGAGAAGAGCACAGACCCCCCATGACTTCCGTTCCCGGCCGGCTACCGGTTCGGTCACACAGCGCGGATGACGGCTCCAACGTTTCTCATTGCCGGACGGGGACAACCAACGTGATTCGCGGACATAACCTGCAAATGGCCGATGTAGGAGGTGGAAAAGTAAACTTGCAATATATCAAATATCATCAAACAGCAACCAATTGTCTGCTACATGTTTCTTCTGACGCCGTCGTTCATTCTCAAGGCTATGTTTCCTGTATAGTCCGGGTGTTTCTCTATCCGCGAAAATACAATCCTTTGCTTTCGTCCCATCGTTCACGAACGGTCCTGCCTGATGATGAGCAGTGCACTACACTGATGTATCGTTCAAGCCTGAGTTCTCAATCACCCATGAGCCCACCATGAGCAACAACAACACCAGCGCTATGACTTCCAAACGGCCGTCGTCCAGGCCACCGTCGCAGCACTCAGGATTGAAAGAACCGTTCGAGGCCGTGGACCTGGAGCGAAATGTCACGGGAGCCTCACTCAACCGGATCGCCTCCGGCCCGCCCTATACCATCTTCAGCCCGACGACGAAGATGTTCATCCTGGTCTCGGTCTCCATCTCTTCGCTAATCTCACCCTTTGGTGCGACGACGTTCTACCCGGCATTGGATGTATTGGCTGCACAGTTGCACGTCACGCCTTCGATGATCAATCTGTCGTTGACGACATATATGGTGAGTAGGAGTACCACTTTCCCTGCTACATCGTTGTTTCAGGCACTGACGGGGGATATTGTGTAGATAGCACAGGCGATCGCACCCGCCTTGATCGCTGGCATGTCGGATAACAGCGGCCGGCGCCTGTCCTTCATCATCTGCTTCGTCATCTTCATTTTCGCCGACATCGGGCTGGCGCTGCAGACAAACTACGCCGCGCTGTTGATTCTCAGGATGGTGCAGGCATTCGGATGCAGCGCAGCGATCGCGCTGTCCACAGCGGTCGTCGCCGACATTGCCACTTCGGCGGAGAGAGGCAAATACATGGGTTACGCCACGGCTGGTTTGCTGTTCGGACCCGCCTTCGGCCCGACCATCGGAGGTCTGTTCGCGCAGTACCTGGGCTGGCGAGCGACGTTTTGGTTCCTCGCCATCTTCGCTGGCTGTCTGCTCGTCGTCTTCGCGTTCTTCTTCCCAGAGACATGTCGAAACGTGGTGGGGAATGGGTCGATACCTGCGCGAGGGGTCAACCAGTCCATCCTTGGATATCTGCATCAGCGACGGCATCGACGCGAAGCTGGCGTCGACGGCGAAGGTGATGAGGTCTTTGATGAAGATACTATTCCAAAGCGGAAGAAGGGCTTCCCGAATCCGCTCGAGACGCTCAAGATACTGCGTCAGAAGGAGAGTGGGATCGTGCTGCTGTACAACGGCCTGTTCTTCACAGGCATGATGGTAAGTTCTGCACTAAAGATGTGCGCCTTATATACACGAGGAGAACGTCACATCCGAGGCCAGGAAGGTGATGCGCGTGCTGACATCGCGTCACATCCAGGTGGTCACAGCCAGCATCCCGGACTTGTACGCGGAAGCATACGGTCTGAATACTTTGGACATCGGACTCTGCTATATCACCATGGGAATGGGCTCGTTAGCGTCTGCTCTCACGATGGGCCACATCGTAGACTGGAATTTCCGGCGCCATGCTCGACGTCTGGGCTTCGTCATCCACAAAACCAAGCAGCAAGACCTCTCCGACTTCCCGATCGAGCGCGTACGCTTCGAAATCGTCATTCCAGGCCATGTGATCGGGACGCTGGCGCTCATCGCTTTCGGCTGGACGATCAAGTACCGAACGAGCCTCGTCGGACCCGAAATCGCGCTCTTCTTCGTCGGCTTCGGCGTCTCGACCGCCTTCAACATCACCAACACGCTCTTGATCGACCTCCACCGCGATCAGCCCGCGACCGCGACCGCTGCCGTCAATTTCGTGCGCTGTCTGTTGTCCGCCGGCGGCGCGGCGGCCATCCTGCCCATGTGCAAGGCGATGAACCCGGGCTGGGCCTTCACCTTCATCGCTTTGGTGTATGTTGTTTTGATCTTGTTGGTCTTCTTGTTGATGAGTAAAGGTCAGCAGTGGCGGGCCGAGGCTGCGAAACAGAAGAGGGAGAAAGAAGAAGCCAACGTTGACACGCCTGTGAGCCGCGGTTCGGCCGAGAAATGACAAGTTTTGCAGCCTTGAACCCGATCATTCCACATTTGACGCCCATCGACCTTCTCTCTCGTCAAGATTGCAGATGCATCTCACAGGTGTATATCGAGATGCAATCTTCGCGCCGAAGTTGACAGGATCGCGGCAGTCCGGGGAGCCGCAGCGTCGATGCCACGCTCCATCTGCTCCTCAGGAATGCTTACGCACGCCGGACCAAAGCGAGGTGACAATGTACGGAGAACAGGCGCGTACAAAAAGTGCGAGCCACCGCCACCGCCAACACCTGGACGAGACGCATACCAAAAGAAGTCGGGATGTTTACTCCAGCTACGCCCGTAGTCGGTTTCTCCATCAAGCACTTGGTGCTCATCTGTGCGAGGTCGGAACTCTGAGGTCCAGATTGGGCTCTTCATGATCGTTCCGCCGGCTGAGGTGATAGCGTCGGCTAAGTACTGTCACAGATCGCGGACCCCGTTGGATGAAGGTGAGAGATACGGTGGCTGAGGCCGTCATACGAGGATTGGGAAACACGCTTCTGACACGAGCTTCTCGTTTAATGTCAACATTGCTGAGAAGTCGTGACGAGCCTGAGCCCTTCCGCGCCTGTGGAGAGTTAACAAGCGCGAGTCTCACGCTCCCCGGAAACAACTCACGATGTTCGTGCTATTTTATTGCTCAGCGATACTACTGGGCCGGCTCCTCGTATTCACGATGAGCGGATGAGTCATGACTTTCTTGGTTGAGTTCTGGAGTTCATATATTAAGGGCGTGCATCCTTCTTTGCCTAACTGTCGATAAACGGTAACCTGTCATGGGACGCTCTCGTAGCAGCCGACAGGCTCAAGGCTTGCTCCGCCGTAGGCGTGCAGCTTGCTGATGATCTTGAGTGTCCAACGAAGACCAACGAGGAGGCTCACTCGGCAATAACGCTGCGCGGTCATACTTGCGTAACCGAAGTCATTCGCTGCCTGCACTCATTCCGTACTCGGCACGGTAATGTTTCAGCAGCGGAAAAGGTGAGGAGACGGAAGCCGACATCGGTGAGCGTAGCTAGCTGTAGGTACATGTACACAAGTACCGATGATACTGTGATGGCGACGAGACGAAGGCAAGTCACATGTCGAGATAGCAGCGAACACTGGGCTACGCATCGTACAGCAATCTCTCGAGTACAATACATGTTGGCAGCAAAGTGCACAGAAGTGCCGATAGTTCCAAAAGATGGCTCCTAATACCACTCACCATCTCTACCCACCCTTCGCCACCAACGTTCCTACCGCACCACTGGTCACGATCTCGCTCGCGAAGCTCGAGGCGAGTGATGGCCATGACTCACAGGCATTCTTCGACGCCTGCCAGAACCTCGGATTTTTCTACTTGAAGACGGAGGGTTCGAGTTTGGGTGATGCCTTGGTCTCAGAGGCTGAGCAGCTTCACAGGCTACAGCAAGAATTCTTCCAGCAGCCGAGCGAATCGAAAGAGCGGTTTGCGCGCGAGAAGATCGATCCGTTTTTCGGATACCGGCATAGTGAGCTGAAGAGGGAAAAGGAAGATGAGACGCCAAAGCGCAATGAATCGTACAATGTAAGTCTCGTCACGCTCTCGCCTTGCACTGAAGCTGAGTGATGCAATAGATGCGTAAGGATGACTTCGTCGGCAACTGTGACCCCCTTCCTTGCCATGATCTGGTCAAAGAGCATTGGAAACTCCTACAGTCTTACGTCCGCAATTGCCGCGCAGCAATTGATCTCATGATCACGCATCTCGAAGTGCACCTGCAGCTTCCCATCGGCACGATCGCGAATTTGCACCGCATCCACGAGCGCTCCGGCGATCACGTCCGCTTCAATCAGACTGCCGTTCAGCCGTTCAGCGAAGAAGCCGCTCGGCAGGCGGAGCACACCGACTTTGGCACCCTTACCATACTTTTCAACTGGCTGGGTGGGCTGCAGATTCGCTTGCCTGACACTGAAGAGTGGGTGTATGTGAAGCCTGTGCCCCGATCGGCTGTCGTCAATCTGGGCGATGCACTGGTCAAATTCACGGCCGGATTGCTACGTTCGAACGTGCACCGCGTCATTCCCTGTCCGGCACCTCAGGACGAGCTGACGCGGAACAGCCTGGTTTACTTCTCAAGACCAGAAGATGCCGTGGTTCTACGGCGTTTGAAGGGTGGCTTGATCGATGGTCAACCCCAGGCAGAGCAGTCGGAGCCGGAGATGACGAGTCAAGAGTGGATTCTGAGAAGGTCGGTGGGAGATCTGAAAGGTGTATATACCCATACTGGTGGGCTGGAGTTGCGTTCGCAGATGCTTGCCGGGCGTGTCTGAGATTCTCTCGTGACCGATGCATGTCAGAGTCTTACCAGAACAACGAAAGCCGATGTGAGCCGACTGTTCTAACATTTCCGGTCAAGTCTTTGAGCCTAAGCGCTTACTCAATGCCGCGAGCATAGCCAAGCGAAGCCAAAAGGTCATGCTTGGTCTCCCATCGTATGCGACCCACTAAGCGCGTCGAGGCTGTATTTTGCGCCGATCAGCCGATCGAGAATGCGACAACGGTGTCGATCGAAGCAAGCACGCGACTTGATGAGATGAGACGGCAGCGCTTTATGGGAAGACTGAGGATTGTTGTCGTAACGTGCGTTGCGTGAGAAAGGCAGTCGTTGTTGTTGTACGTATGATGATCAGTAAGAGCTGTCCTTGTCCTTCAATATGTCGTATAGCAGTTGCGCAAACTTCGGCGCATGAACGGCATATCCAACGTGCCCACCAGGCATGATATGCAATTCAAGGCCGAGCTGCTCCGAGAGCACCACGTTGCTCCGGTACTGCATCGCCTCTGGGTCCGAGTCTTGTGAATTGAGTAATAACAGCTTGTTCTGGTATTGCTTGAAAGACTCGATGTGAAAGTCGTGCTCCCCGTAGACAGGCAACTCCCGCTCAAACCAGTACATTGAGTTGGCGAAATTGTAGGAGCCCGACTTGGGATCGAAGCTACGAAGCAGACCTGGTGTCTCGCTGCCTGCCTTGATAAACTGGGCGAAGCGTTCGGCGGCCGGTGCTACGCCTTGTTTGCGGTAAAGCTGGTAGATATCGTGCTGGGCGGCCATAAGCTCTTCGCAATCCGGAAGCAGCTTCATAGCAGGTGGCTCGTGACAGAGCAAGTTCCGTACTGCGTCGGGATGACGAAGTAGCAGTTCAAGGGATACAAGACCACCGGAGCTGCTACCAATCACGGTAGCGGGCTCTTCGGGTGAAAGGTGGCGGATCAGGCGCTCCGCATCATCTGCATCAGTCTCGAGCCTGTGACTGTAGTCCTGGGCACCGGAGAGCAGGCTGCGTGAGTAGCCACGGCGGTCATACATGGCGATCGTGAAGTGCTTCTCTAGGCGCTTCGCCATGGGCTTCCAGATGTCGGCCGAGCCATTGGCACCGGAGATGCAAAGTAACATAGGACCAGTGCCGAGAGTTTCGTAATACAGTGACGCGCCTGGTACTTCGAGTTGAGGCATAATGCGTGTAGCAACCGCGGATGAGCCTTTCTCGCCGATGTAGGTCACGTAGAGTTGTCCCAGTGAGTTGCTGTCACGCTTCGAGTTGATGAGACGAGGTCGCCCGAGCTCGTTTCACCTTGCTATTGCTTGCTCGTCGTCGAGTCGTCGATGGTGCTTGATACTACCTACATAGGTACCGTAACTTGGATGCCCTGATGCTGGAAGTCTCAGGGCTGGACGATACGTAGGAGGCTTACGTAAGGCATGCGCGCGAGGTCGAGGTTGGGGGACAACGTAAACCCTTGAGCAAACAGTATCGTCCTCGTCTACTTCCTCAGCAGTAACTCACTTGCTTGCGTAACGCCTCGCTCAATACCTGGAAGCATGTCATCCTGGTGGTGGCCGTGGGCGTCCGGCCCACCCAAACCACGCAACGCTACCGACGCCTCCCACGATCCAGCGCTGCGAGCGCACTTCACCTCCATGCTCGAACACTGCGATCCACCACAAACCTTCAAACCATCCGAAGTTACGGAGCTTCTCACGGAGGCCGAACTGAGCAACTTGGGCTACGAGAAAGTAGAGGAAGCGCTGCCTGCCGTTTACGAGCTGGCTTTCGAGTTACGGGCCTTTGGCGACTGTCTGATTCTTCGGAAGGGAAAGGTGCTGAGCGAAGACGTCACCATGGCCGATCTCGATGGGCCCATTAGGATCATGCGCAACATGGATGCATGAGCTCGGCCTGGCAGGACTGGAAATGAGGAGAACAGAAGCAACACTCGACAACACTCGACAAAATGCTGATGTGTTTGACGGGACGATCCAGACCTTTCCCGCTCGCTGGTAACTCGATTCTTGAACCAATGAGCAGTGTCTTTGCGTCGATGAGCAGACACTCCTAGTCGCTCGATCCGACACGGGACAACGACTTACTCAATCAACCTTCTCCTCGTCAACTCGAGCGTTTGACTCGAACATCGATCTGGCAGCTTGCCAGTCCACAATGGCCGGACGTTGTGAATCCGCCAGTCGAGGCACGTTCGAGCCCACCGCATTTCCCGTGATGCTGTGGTCGACGCCGCACCTTTGCCTCTGCAGGACGTGTCTGGCAAACTGAAGAGGCTATGAGCGCTCTTGGCGACGAGACTAGCGATCGATGTTGGCAGTGGCAGACGTATAGAAGGCGTGAGAAGTACATCTTCTATACGTTGTGAGCTGGGCGAAGAATTCGAGGAGACACTACACTCGCTAATGTTCCTCAAGGTAATGTACGTCGATGTGTTGAGACGGAATGGACAGCTAAACAAAATCTCTGGTCTTGCTACGCTCTTGAACTGCTACATATGGCATCCAAAGACCCTCACCTCTCGTGGGTAGTCGCACCTATATTGCAAGAATGCCTCGCTGGTCTTGGCTGGTATCTAAATGTATCTATGTTGGAATCATAAGGCAATCACGAACAGTTTCACTTGATGTTGCCGCAATTCCTGTCGCTGGTACTTCGGGTAAGATTTCACCCTGAGCGAAAGATCGGTTCTGTGCTTTGCGCAGTCATGTCACATATCGTATCTGGCCGGCATTTTATACAATGCTTGCCTACAAGTGGTGTGCACGTCGACTCCCGTATGAGTTTGAGGCAAACGCAATTGTCGCCGCTAGCTTCCGCTCAGGGTTCACTGCAAACGTCGAAGGGCTGCCTTGAAGCTGCCTCGTCTTGTCTCTCAGGATCGGATAGACATTTCTAGATAATTTGCACTACACTCGTCTGCTTGTGGATGGTTTTGAACCATACCAAGAGTACTATCTTGCATGAACATCCTTTAGCCTTGTGAGAACGGTGTTGCAGGTCTGGACGGACAAGCGGAAGCCATATCCTCGTCCTTATCCCCAGGAGTGTCCTCGAAGTCATAACGGACGCAGATCCTTGACTTCATCGCCGGAATCGACTACCGCAGGTATGAGCGGTACATTACCATCGGTGACCGAAACGCTGCTTGAAAACCCGCTCGTCATCGATGGAAGTCATTTCGAGCTGATTCGACCGATCACCGACTTCCGGAGGGATCCAAATGAGGCCCGAATACTATATATCTGCCGGAAGGTGTCGAACGCGGCAACGTGCGATGCTACACATAGAGAGGAAGGGTCGCAAGATGATGAATATGTCGTTAAGATCAAGGTCCAGTATGTGATTTGCCTTCCTCGACACGGACACCGAACGCTCGCTCACAGAACAGCAGGGTGCCACCGCTATCCCCTGAGCATCAACAGACACCACTGCTTGGCCCAAGCAAATACACTGCCGCCGAGCTGCAAGCACTGAAGACCTTTACGACGCACAACCTCGCCTCAGCACCGCATCTGATCGCTTCCAAGTCCACGGCACAGAGGGTGGGCGATCTATTTCCAGAAGGCTACATATCCTATACAGTCATGACCAAGATGCCCGGCCGCGATCTCATGAGTCTCGGGTTCTGGAGCTTACCCGAGGAGCAGCGTGCGCAAATACGAGAAGCATTCCTCAAAGAATTGAAGTAAGTACCAAAATCCGATCACGAGCCTACCACCCTCTGCTCACGTCGGCGACAGGACGATATGGAGGCTAGGGATTGCGCCGTACGATTGCGCGCTCAGGAATATACTCTGGGAGCCGGACTCTCGTAGATGGTAAGTCGCCAGCAAACCCCTAGCGCAGTCGACCCGCTAATACGGTATGCAGCTCGATAGTCGACTTTGAGCACTGGCACGAAGCGAAAGATCCAATCAACATGAACGAGAACGAGGAGATGCAATCCTGGGGCATTGTGCAGCGTCCGCCGGCGGCGACTTGGTGGGCAGAATGGGGTATCAAATAGCCCACGAGATGAGCATGAGGGTAGTAATTCCAAACTTTTGTCCATAATGTACCTATCCATTCATCGTCAGTTTGGTGGCCGCTGAAACACAGTACTGCCACTGTTGCCTGACAATGGTCACCGCACCGAGATCTCTCCGCAAGGAATGACCACGATGATGCGCCTGACCGAAATATTATCGCTCAAATATACAGTAGTACAAGTACAATACATGTGTGGTTGAACTTTGTGCTTGTCAGGTGGGGTTTGGTGTGTCCGGAGTGGATGGGGCTGTTGCCCTGGACGATGGCGCGTTGATCGCCACTCCACGCGACCTCCAAACCCTCGACTTCATTCGTGTTTCAGCAGGGCATTCCCGTTCATAACCACACTTCGTTCAGGACGGACTGAGATGCGAAGCATCACGAGTGAACCAGTTTGTACAGCACTGCTCATACATGATTGCGTTAGCCGTGTCTGAAACCCCTTTACCGCCCAGGGCGCCGCCTTATGGCAGGGCGAGGAAAGACAGGAGCTGCTCAGGAAAAAGCACCTTTGTTGGAGGGCGTTAAGCAAGGCAAAGTTGCAGCTTTCTGCCGGCGTCACAAATTCATCGTGATCCCGGCCGCCATCATGATTTGTTTGCTTCCTTTGCTGGGCCTCCTCGCTCTCAAGCACCGCCATGCGCATGCCATGAACTGGACCAGCCCCATCGTCTATCCCTCTCCACAAGGTTATGGCATTGGAAACTGGACCGATGCATACCGGAAGGCGCATGTAATGGTCGCGAACATGTCGCTCGAGGAGATGAACAACATCACCGTTGGCATCGTTGACGGCAGCACAGGCTGCGTTGGAGTCTCCGGATCCGCGCCGAGTGTTGGATTCCCCGGGCTGTGTTTGCATGATGCGGGCAACGGTGTTCGCAACACTGATGGCGTTAGTGGATTCTCCTCCGGACTACACGTTGGAGCTTCCTGGAACGCCAGTCTCGCGTTCGAAAGAGCGCAGTACATGGGAGCTGAGTTCAAAAGGAAAGGCGTAAACGTCGCGTTGGGGCCAGTCGTGGGGCCGATAGGCAGGCTTGCCACCAATGGTCGTAATTGGGAAGGGTTCGGTGAGTGATGTTGAGAACCCTCTCCTCATCCTTCACGTGGGCGCTGACGAACGTATTCAAGCTTCTGATCCATATCTGTCCGGCATTCTCGGCGCCCGAAGCGTGATAGGCCTGCAGGAGAGTGTTATTGCCAGCACGAAGCACTTCGTGTCGTATGAGCAAGAAACCAATCGCAACCCGATCGCCAGCAATGGAGACACCATACTCAGCACAAGCGCAAATCTGGACGACCAGACAATGCATGAGCTATATATGTGGCCATTCCATGATCTCGTCTTCGCCGGCACCGGTTGTGTGATGTGTTCCTACAACCGCATCAACAACACCTACGCCTGCGAGAACAGCAAGACCATGAACGGTCTGCTGAAGGGCGAGCTGAACTTCCAAGGCTTCGTGGTGAGCGACTGGCAAGGTCAACACAGTGGCCTTCAATCTGCGAACGCAGGCCTGGACATGGCCATGCCAACGTCCGGTTTTTGGGACCAACGGCAGCTTGAGAATGCCGTCAGCAGTGGCACTCTTAACAAAACCCGCCTTGTGGATATGGCAACGCGCATCCTGGCGACGTGGTACCAATTCGGTCAAGATGACTCGAGCTTTCCGGCATTAGGGGTTGGACTGCCACCCAATCTACTTGCACCTCACAACTACACTGATGCGAAGGATCCGGCCTCCAAGTCTTCACTACTGCAACAAGCTATCGAGGGTCACGTGTTAGTGAAGAATGTCAACAGTGCTCTACCTCTTCAGAGACCACGCGTGCTTTCCATCTTCGGCCACGATGCCGTTGCTCAGTCCACATTCACCCCGGACTCTTCGCTCTTCGCTCAGAGTTGGGAAGCCATCGGGCTCCAGTCACCACAGATGGACGATATATCGAGCAATGAGCCACTTGTTCAAGCCCCAGGGACACAAAACGGTACTTTGATAGTTGGCGGCGGCTCCGGATCGAACACGCCCGCGTACATCAGCACTCCTTACAGTGCGATCCAAGCAAGAGCATACGACGATGACACTGCCGTGTTCTTCGACTTCACGTCCAGTCGACCGAGTGTAGTCGCTAGCTCGGAAGTGTGCCTCGTCTTCATCAACGAGTACTCTTCGGAGGTTTTGGACAGACCGAATCTGGCTGATCCCGACAGTGACACGCTGGTGCGAAGTGTTGCTGGGAGTTGTAAAAATACCATCGTCGTCATCCACAACGCAGGAATCCGCATCGTGGACTCGTGGGTCGATAACCCAAACGTTACCGCAATCATCTATGCTCATCTGCCGGGCCAGGATGCAGGGAGAGCACTGGTGCAGCTGCTCTACGGCGCCGTCAGCCCATCTGGACGCTTACCGTATACTGTAGCGAAGCAGGCATCAGACTACGGCAGTCAACAAAGTCCTTGTCAGGCCGATGACTCCTTGTCGCCACAATGCGACTTCACCGAAGGTGTCAACATTGACTATCGCGGTTTCCTGGCTCGGAATATCACGCCGCGCTACGAGTTCGGCTACGGCCTGACATACTCCTCGTTTGACTACAGCGGGCTGCAGATCAGCGTGAACGCGACAGCAACCGCCAACGCCACGACGGCGCCCGTATATGCCAACGGCACCACGAACGACAACAGCAATAACGCCGCAGTCATCGTCGGCGGACTCCAGTCTCTCTTCGAAAGCGTCGGCAGCGTGAGGGCGACCATCACGAACGTGGGCGGAGTCGCCGCCGCTGAAGTCGCTCAGCTGTATCTGCGCATCCCTGCCATCGCCGTCAACGCGAGCAATCCGACGACGAGGGTGCTACGGGGTTTCGAGAAAGTGATGGTACAACCGAACGCCACGGCTCAAGTTAGTTTCAATCTCAGAGCCAAGGATGTCAGCTCCTGGGACGTCGTACGGCAGGCTTGGGTGGTGCCGAGTGGCACGTTTGATGTTTACGTTGGGAAGAGCGTGCTGGATACGCCACTGACAGGCACTTTCACGACATAGCGATACAGTGATGGATTAGATTTGTGTACTAACGTCGCCCTGCGACTACGATGAGCTAAAAAAACTCGAACCGAGCGGTAACGGTATACTCGCACCGCTCATGGCTGGTGAGGCTACTTCGTTGCCCAATTCTGAATCTCGCCCCCCGCTTTCAGTGATGTCGACGTGTACACCCATACCACCAAACGAATGGCACGTTGATCGATGAGGCCACCAAAGAAAACCATGCTGAACATCCAAGTGTATCGCTATGCAAGATCGGACGTGATCGTCATAATCATCCGATCAACCCACAGCCAAGCAAGATCTTCTCTCCTGCCGCAGAGTGACATATCGCGTCAGTGTAGCAGCAATGCAACATCCTCGATCTCAGCGCTCGTCGCAATACCCCGGCGAACTCTGCTTCTGGCCATGAACCCAGCTATAGACCGTCAAAGCAGTGGTGTAGGCCATGACGACGAAGCCAAAGATCACCAAAGATGCATCTGCGATCCGCTGCCACGTATGGGTCGAGACGGCGCGATAGTGCATGAGGGGCTTTATACCTCATCTGTCAGCGAACTTGTATAGAGCTTGAGATCAGAAGGACGCACTCACCGGGTATATGTATACCAGAGGTATGCAAGCAAATGACCCCACGAGCGCAACAAACTTGTCCAGATCGTTCGCACCCAGCCACGCGACTGCCGCACAGAGCATGACCATAAAGAAGCGGAAGACGTTCTTCTTCCATTTGATCCACGGGTTGTACTTTCCGGTTCGGCTGAAGAGCTGCTGGCTGGTGATCTCGATGGCGGGATAGATCTGCAGCGGCGTGGAAAGTAGGATCGCCAAGCTGTAGATGAACTGGACGCCGTTGACCAGCTTGTTGTCCTGCGGCATGTTGAGGATGATGACGGTCTTGGTGCTTGACCCGTACGCGGCGTACGAAAGGGCGCCCATGGAGAGGAATACGACGGTGATGATGACCATGACGATTGCCAGTACACGTGGGAACTTGGCCGGCTCGCGCATTCCGCTCTGTATAGGTATGATGAGACCTACACCCTCGAACGTGAAGATGGCGGTGCCAATGAAGAGCGTCCAGTCATTTGGATTAAAGGCCTTAATGTCGGCGATACCATGCTGATCGACGATGGTCTTGATGTCGTAGAAGTAGAGGTATAGTAGACCCAGCAAAATGAAGAGGTCGGCGACGAGAGCCATCTTTTGGATGTTGTTGATGTTGCGGTACAAGCTGAGGGGTAGGAAGATGACCATCTGCATCAAAATGACCCACGGGATTGGGATCATGGTAACGCATCTGCTCACTGCGAGGATGAAAGCCTGCAGGTTCTCGGACACAAAAACAATGTAAGCGCTCGCGAAACCAATTTGGCTGATGATGAGCGAGAAGTTGATGAGGTTGCGGAAATGCTTGCCAAAGATCTGACCACCCATGTCGCCAAATGAAGCATGTACCTTCAATCGCGTGTTGACTAGCAAGATGAAGCAGTAATAGCTCAGCAGCGCGATGAAAAGGAGCAGCAGATTGGAGAACACCATGCCGCCGTTCAGGTAGGCCCGTGGCAGAAACAAGACACCAGTCCCAACGAACGACTTCAGGAGTAAAAGCGCCGCACCGAGCGGTGTACCTTTACCAGCTTCGCGGGCTTTCCGCCGGCGTTTCCGTTTGCCAGGTGTCAGGAGGGCAGAGTCCTCGCCCCATCCGTCCTCGTCGCCTCGAGCTTCTTCCGCTTCCGCACTCGCCTCGGACGAAAAATACTCATCCGATTCAAGCACTTCATCGTCTTCATCCAGGTCCTCGCCAGCGAAATGTCCATATAGAGTGAGGAATTCGATGAAGTTACTCGTCACGAATTGCGGCTTTGGCCGTGGAAGTTCTGGTTGGGTACCATTTGGAGTACCATAATCACGACGCTGGTGAGTGCTCGATGGTGCGGGTGAGCCTGCAGTCCGGCGGAGATGGTCCCGCCGGAAGCCTCCAGGTACCTTGACGTTGGAGATACTCTCGTCCTCTTCGTCTGCCTTGGGAATGTAAACGCTCTGACTTCGTTGTAGCCGACCCGATCCACGCTGCGCTGCTTCTACTTGCTCGCGTTCTCGCTTCTCCGCGTAGCGATAGATGTGCCTGGTGGTGTCCCCGCCTTGTAATTGCAAGCTCGAGAACTCGGCATCGTCCGTAACGCCCGACGTCCCTTCTAACCTCTCGCTCAGCATACCATCCGGCCGCCGCCATGAGCCTGGCTCCAAGCCATTTTGCTGCCCAACCAGGTGCCTCTTCAGCACTTCAATGTCTTCTCCGCCTCGCGGACTTCTGCCTAGCTGTCCGGCTTGCGAATTGGGCGTGAAGGAGCCGTAGTCTGCCTTTTGAGCACGCCTGTCGGGACTGGACAGTCTACCTGTACTAAGCGGCGTGCCCTGGTTTGACGGCGTACTGAACCGCGGCGGTGACTGTCCCACCGTGCTACGTAGTGCTTGGGAGAGCGAGGAAGCTCCGGGCCCCGGCGCAGAGGTGCCTGACGCTCCAGCCAAAGGTGTCGACGTGCCTTGTTCATTCGTAGATAGCGTGCTCTTTGTTTCGAGGCCCGGCGAGCCGTACACAGGCGTTGCTAAGCGGGCAGTCACCGACGCCCTCGATGGCGAGACGGAGACGGTTGACTCGCGGCGGTGGTGGTTACCGGCCTGAGGCTTGAGCGCTTGAGTGGACATCCTATCGTTTCCTTCGTTCGTCGAGAGGTCTGATGCGTAGGTACCGCCTTAGCATCCGAGCAAAAGGCGAACTCCACTGTCGATACCAGCTGATAAGGCCCGATCATGCGCTGTTTCACCTGCCAAAGCTGTCACGTGCCCGTGTCCAACGCTGACATCGCAGAGTTCTCAGCACATGGATGGTGCTGAAGAGTCTCTACGCCGCACAAACAGATCGAAGTCGTAAGCAGCAGTTGCAAGTCGCATTGGCAGTCGTTGCGAGACATTCGAGAATGTTCAATTGCCAGGGCAGGCCCGGGGCGCGATGCGCGGGCTTAGTCAGGCGGCCGACAGGTCCAGTGCGGGTAGTCCCGCCGGAAGAATATCACGGGACCTCGCAACAGTATCGCGCCAACGCCGTCGCGTCACCTTACGACACAACTTGGCCTCGGGCCAGTCTCACTCCAAAATGAGTCGCCGACTATGCACCTTTACACATGAAGTGATCGAAGCTACACCCATCACTTTGGCCTACCAGCATTTGCGCTGCTAGCTACGTGAATGGCTGACGCATGAACAAACGCCCCGGATGGAATTTACAGCCGGTGATTGCAAGCCGCCGTCCGCAGCTGCAACCTCGCGCCGCCATGACCACACATGCCGAAGATGACGACGAGTTTGGCTTGTCATCTTCCGACGAAGCTGAGATGCTGAACCTGACCGAGACAGTGACATCGTCAGTGCCTAGCGGTAAACGCAAGCTTGAGGACGAAGCAACAGATGGCTCTCAAAGACAGAATCGAGCGTTCAACTCATCTGCGCTGTCCATTGCTACCGCAGTCTTACAGGACCGTTTTGGATTATCTGCGTTTCGACTCAAGCAAGCGGCCGCCATTCAGAAAGTTCTTGAAGGTCAAAGTGCTTTGGTGGTATTTCCTACCGGTACGTGTCGACCCTACCTCTGGTCAGGCACTTCTAACCAGTCGCAGGCGGTGGCAAGTCACTATGCTACCAAGTTCCAGCCCTGGCTTTCAAAATCATGGATCGACAAGAGGGTATTCGTCAAGGTCGAGCTGAAGGTGGTATCACTTTAGTAGTGTCGCCACTCATCGCATTGATGAAAGATCAGGTCGATGCACTAAAGCGTAAAGGGATCAGTGCAGCAGTACTTGACTCGACGAAGAGTCGAGACGAGTATTTTGCCACCATCGATGCGATGCGAAACGGTACGCTCGACCTCCTTTACTGTGCGCCTGAGCGGCTCAACAATGAAAGATTTGTCGGCTCTATGGCCCACGTTCGTGGAGGCGTACGACTGTTGGCTGTTGACGAGGCCCACTGTATCTCGGAGTGGGGCCACGCTTTCCGTCCAGACTACCTCAAGGTAGCACGATTCGCGAAGGAGATCGCGGCAGAACGAGTCATCTGTCTGACAGCCACTGCCACCCCAAATGTAGCTCGCGATGTGTGCAATGCTTTTAGCATGGCCGATGACAGCCTCTTCCGGACGTCAACGTACAGATCGAATCTCCGACTGTTGGCGGAGTCTTTCCAAACGAAAGAGGACTCGTACCCTCATCTGATATCGTTTCTCAAGGCTCATCCTGGCCCAACGATCATCTACGTAACATTACAGAAGCAGACTGAAAGCCTTGCGGATAAGCTTCGCAAGAGTGGCTTCAAGAGCCGTCCCTTTCACGCTGGGATGGAGGTGCGTGAGAAAACAATATGTCAGGACGTGTTCATGGGCAGCGCGGATCTCGTATGTATCCCATCGTTCGAGCTCATCCTCACGATTGGGAAGCAAATGTATTGACTTCCGTGCCATCGGTCTAGATTATTGTCGCGACAATTGCCTTCGGTATGGGCATCGACAAGGCAAACATCCGCAACGTCATCCATTATGACATCCCGCGGAGTCTCGAAGGCTACAGTCAAGAAATTGGACGAGCTGGTCGGGATGGTCAGCAGAGCCACTGCGTCTTGTATCTCTGCTCTGAAGATTTGCATCTACGCGAAAGCTTCGCGCGCGGAGACCTACCTTCGAGAAAGAGTGTCTATGATCTTGTGTGCGAAATACTATCGTCGAAGCCCGTCATAAACGATCAAGGAGCAGTCATCCAAGCAAGCTTGTACCATCAGGCTATAGGATACGATATCAAGGTGAGCACTTCAGAGCCGTCTTCGGCAGATAACATGAAACTGACCGGGAATAGCAAACGGTATTGAGCACCATCTACGCGCAACTCGAGCTACGCTTCAACCTCTTGCGCGCTACGACCCCGAAGTACACCTCATACTCGTACAAATATCTGACTTCGGTAAGCGACGACAAATCGAAAGCCGCGGATGCAATCCGCAAAGCTGCCTCCACGAAATCTAAGAAGAGTGACCTGTTCCACATCGAGGTCGATGCTGCGGCTCGAGCAAGCAGTCTGCTCAGAGCCGATATCGTCACCAAATTGAACGAGTGGAACGACGATAATCAGATCGACTTGAAGACCAGTGGCGTCCTGAACATATACCGCATCATGCAAAGTCTACCCACCAAACGGCAGGATAAACAAGCGGTCGCCGATCAGCTTTACGATGAGCTTGTCAAACGTGAACAGCAAGAGTTGCGTCGGGGGCAGGACATGATCGATCTCGTCACCAGTAGCAATTGCTTCGCGTACTCGCTAACTAACCATTTCGGTGACATCTTACCGGACAATCGACGAGAGTGTGGTCATTGTACATGGTGCGAAACGCGTACAGCCGTCGAGTTGATCCAGCCAGCTAAGGTGCCGTGGAACTTGAAAGCCTTTCAAGATGTGCTCAAAGCTTGCCCGGACAGGGACGACCCTCGGTTCCTGGCGCGGATCGCTTTCGGCATCATGAGCCCTCGCGTGACTAAGGCGAAGTTAACCCGTCATCCAGCTTTCGGGTCGATGGAAGACCATGACTTCATGGTAGGTCCAGAGTCCTGTGTTTGAGGGCAATGCTGATGTTTCACAGGCGCTACTGCAAGCGTTTACCAAGGTCTGCGACAAAGCATGATCGCGGTCGAGGGAATCCTGGTGAAGATATTGAGATCTCGACGCACACATCTTGGAAGGCGGCGTTCTGGTCGTGGAGTAGTACCGAGATGCTCGTGTTCCCGGGTGAGTACAAATATGTGTACAACTACGAATGAGGCTTGATGGCCTCGTAGTGGTCCTGCACCCGAGAGTCGACGCCCTCGCGAATCCAATGAACAACGTGTTTGTCAACAGCAAAGGGCGTTGAATACGCCACTGCACAGTTCGTTATCCAATTGCGGTACGAAGGGACGCTCCTCCGAACAGACGACTATGTAGGACGACGGAGCTGGGCTGAAACTTGTGATTCCATCCTCTGGTAACGCAAAGCGGTGGGTTCGAAGGGATGGCACACTTAATGGAAGCTCTACCTCCGTACGAGGCTTGACGACGTAGCCGCTGTATATCCCGACATGGCTGCATAATACAGATTCCAGGTAGTTTTCGGAACAGAAACATTGACTCGTCTGATACGGTACTGAGTAGAGTGCGTCTAGAGAGGTCATATGATAAGGGGGAGGACGCTTTGACCAAGTCAGCTTTCCTGGAAACGAGCGATCGGCCTACACAAGCTCCGCCATTGCTCCATTCACAACAAAAGTTCCACCTCCCTTCAACATGCGCTCTACGTCTACTGTCCATCCATCCACTGCGGGCAGGGTCTTCCAGTGCGCGTCGACACCTCAGACACCTCAGCGATCGTTTACAAGCTCGAAGTACCGATCAGCAGCAGCGCCGCAATCCTCAAGTCAACCTACACCGGCATCTCGACCCCCACCACGGCCTCGAAACAACCAAGATCAGCTTCCTGTTCTCCCTCTGGTCGCGATTTTCTGCCTCGGGAGTGCTTCCTTCTATCTCCTCACCAAGAGCCGTGACGGTACCGGCCAAGGCTACGTCACTCCTGAACGTGCGCCGGAGAAGAAAGAGCAGTGGCCTCGCAACACATTGAGCGACCAGACCTTCTCGAGACGCTGAGGGAGATACTGTTCAGGATCACGTAAACTCCAGACGACCCCCAGATTCATCCAAGTGCTTATCTCGCGATGCCGAGCCTACAAGACAATCCAGCCCTCCAAGCGCCGAAGCGAGACAAGCCGCTCTTCAAGTCCGGAACCGGCGAAGGCGAAGCCCTCGTGATCTTTGTCCTCGGCGGTCCCGGCGCCGGCAAAGGCACACAATGCACCAACCTCGTCCGCGACTTCGGCTTCAAGCACCTGTCGGCCGGCGATCTGCTCCGGGAAGAGCAAGACCGACCCGGCAGTGAGTTTGGCGAAATGATCAAGACGTACATCAAAGAAGGCCAGATTGTGCCGATGGAGGTCACGATCCAGTTGTTGGAGAACGCCATGAACGCCAGCATTAAGGAGAATGGGAAAAGGAAATTCTTGATCGACGGATTCCCGCGCAAGCTGGACCAGGCGTTTGCGTTCGAGGAGAAGGTGGTTCCGAGCAAGTTTACGTTGTTCTTCGATTGTTCCGAGGAGACGATGCGGGAGCGGCTGCTGAACAGGGGCAAGACGAGCGGCAGAGCGGACGATAACGAGGAGAGCATCAAGAAGAGATTCAAGACGTTCGTGGACACGAGCATGCCGGTGGTGGACATGTTCGCCAAGGAGGGTAGGGTGGTGAGAGTGGATGCTACCAAGGCCCCGGATGAGGTGTATACCCATGTCAAGGAGCAGTTTGCAAAGGAGGGCATTGTTGAGCTTTAGATGTAAGGAAATGTCTCCGGTTTGGCCGGCATTGAGCAATTAGGCTGACAGACGGAAGTGATACCGGCTTCTCTGCTCATCTACTGGTAGGTTGCACTTATGTAACCTATTACATCTAGGTAATCGAACGGCTTCATCCAATGGTGATGTCCACGATCTTGACATCCTCAACCGGCTTCTCTTTCCACACCTTCACATTCTCAATGGCATGCACGACCTCCATCCCTCGCACACACCGCCCAAAGATCGTATGCTTATCGTCCAGCCAGGGCGCCTTCTCCGTCGTGATGAAGAACTGCGACGCATTCGTCCCGGTCCCGGCGTTCGCCATGCTGACCATATAAGGCTTGTCGTGACGCAACTCCGGCGTAAACTCATCCTCGAACTCCTTGCCCCATATACTCTCGCCGCCCGTACCGTCACCGAGCGGGTCGCCTGTCTGAACCATGAATTTGCGGATGATGCGGTGGAAGATGATGTTGTTGTAGTATCCATTCCGCGAGTGGACCGTGAAGTTCTCGACGGCTTTTGGGGCATGCTGAGGGAAGAGACGGATGTGGATATCGCCTTTGGTGGTGTGGATGGTCGCGGCGGCACCTACTCTCGATTCTCGCTCGGCTTGTTCGGCTTTCTCTTTCGACGAGATAATCGTACGGGGTTTCTCGTTGTGGACGTCGCGGTCCGACTTGGAGATGTG
>Ga0058704_10000260_pt1 | contig 29101 bp, 28 predicted proteins | sample AgamicMgSfe_FD_71363 | JGI IMG/M metagenome (GOLD analysis project Ga0058704, IMG submission 71363) | Agave microbial communities from Guanajuato, Mexico - Mg.Sf.e | ecosystem: Host-associated > Plants > Phyllosphere > Phylloplane/Leaf | place: Guanajuato, Mexico | collected 2012-05-30
GCCGCGCTCGCGCCGTACAGAGGCCCGTAGGCGTCGATCATGAACAGGTTCGCCGAAGCGTAGATCTGGATGCTGGTCAGAATGGTCGAGCCCTGGAAGATGATGGGGACGATCCAGTGGATGGAAGGTCTCACGGTCCAGGCGAAGGCGAAGAGGCAGGCTGGTAGGAGGAAAGATGCGATGAGCGATGGGTAGAGACGATGCTCGGCCGGGAAGCGTTCGTCCTCTGCGTGAAGCTCGTAGAACCGTTTCAGGCGCGGCTGGTATAGCGTGTGGTCGAGTAGCGCGAGCGGGAATGGGGCCAGGATGGCGCCGCATACTAGTCCTAAGAAAGACAAGCTCTGGCCGGTGGGGGTGAAGCCGTAGTAATGCTGGTAGATCCAGGGTGATGCGATGACAAATGTGTACATCAGGCCAAAGAGGAAGCCGTTGTAGAGACACACGAGGGTGACTATGGGCTCGGTGATAAGCATGTGGATAGGGCGCAGTAGCAGGACCGTCGCAAAATGCCGGATCGATTCTGTTCTCGATCGCTGCACGGTTGCTGGTCCCGGCACGCCCAACCGCTTCGCTCGCCGTTGCAAGATCGTCTTCTTGTACGTTTCTCGAGTGAAGAGGATCGGGACGTAGAAGGCTACGATGAAGAAAATGGTGGCCCATTGCGTCCATCTCCATCCTTCGGCTTGAGAGACGAAGCCGCCGATCAGCGGACCGAGAACAGCTCCGCAAAATGGGATCGAGTAGTAAAAGGCCATCGAGTTCGCTCTGTAGCGACCGGCAGTGTAGTCCGTAATGGTGGCGGATGCATTGCCGATTGCCGGTGCGGCCGCGACGCCTGCGAAGAACCGGCAGACGATAAGACCGGTGATGTTGGAGAACCCGGCGCCCATCGTGAAAAGAGCGAACACGGGCGTTGTCACCAGGATCACAATCTTCCGGCCTGCGGTCTCGCTCAGCGGTGACCCGATCAAAGGACCGAAGGCGAGCCCGAGATTGTAGAGGGCGAGCGGCAAGATCGCCACTTCTTCACTGACGTGCATCGTTTTGACCACATCTTCGATCCCAGCGCTGTACATCGACGCCGCGAGCGTGCTCACAAAGGCCAGGAAGGTGTAGGCAATGGTCGAACATATCCGCCGCTTGAGCGAGAAGTTGCGCGGGTTGTCGGGATCATCTCTGTTCGCCCAGTCTTGGGCATGAGTTATCGTGGCCGTGGGCGTAGTGGGCTGATGATGGCGCTCGCCATCCTTCTCCATCGCACGAGCATGGTGGTCAATGTGGACGGGGTTGAGGTTGTCATCAGGTGAAGTCAACATTAAGTCTAGGTAGGTTGATTTGAGCCGAGGTCGGCGGCGGATTTTGGTCGGAAAACCACAGTCCTCTTGACTTCACGTCAACATCACCTCGTGCTACAGTATACCTACATGTACATTAGGTAGAGAGATATTAAAAACTCACACATTCGAGCGCATCGAATACATCCGGTGCCTGCACGGTCTCCATTCAGGACAGCTGCATTCATCACGACGATTACCAAGATTGATGTTGGAGAAGGTTTACACGTCGTCGCTCTCATTACGTCTCGCCTCTGAGAGCACCACTGTTGTGTCGATATGAAGACGAGACGGCTTCTCTTGCCATGGTTTATGATAACCGTATAGGGCGGTGTCTCAACGAGGTCAGAAAGAGAGTATACTCCGATCTGCAAGGCTCAAAAGACTTGAGAGAAGAAGTCCATCCACAGTCATGGATGTGGACTGCTCTGCACAAGGGGCAGTGAAGGCGGCACTGATGGTCGACCCCTCCACTGACTTGACCGTCATTCTCTCACTCCAGTATTCGTTGACAAAGGCTTCTATCGACTCCTCTGGTGGCTGTCTTGGCAGCGCCAGCGTCGCTCAGTGTCCACAGGCACTGATCACCTTTCTAGGTCCACTCGGCAGCTGCATGATATGCATCCATTTGATTTCCCGAGGATCTGTCATTGGCGCCATATAAGTTGCTCAAGGCTGATCCTGCCATGAGGAGAGTATCAAGAAATAGGCAGAAAGCATCCTCCGGCGTCACACCAGGAAACCGAGACCACCCTTGACCAGCTTACTATGCGCTGCTCGGAGAGGTCGAGACTGGAGACGGCATCGTGACTGACGATGGAGCGGTCTCGGAAGATACCCGAGGGCGTTCTTTGTCGGCTGGTTGACCCTGGCGAGTGAGCGGAAAACCCGAGGTCCGCAGGCATCGCTCGTAACGCGTTCCTTTTTGGACAGTCAGTACCGATGAATGGGCTTCCGGACCCCTTCCAGAGATAGTGGACAGTTGAGCGGTCAGTCACATCTAAGCAGTAAATGACAGCGTTCTGCCAAAGGTCTTCGCATCCCCGAACCTTCTCTTTGTCTGGCGATCTGGGAAGCTTGTCGCTATGCGAGCGTCATCAGCAGTTCATCGAACCCCTTTTCTGTACCTTCCGATATACCGTTCAGGTTCTTTCGGGCTTATGAAGGATGTTCGCTCATCGGCATTACTGCTTTCTTTCCTCCGCGGTGTTGGTCGCTTTGGCAAAGTTCATCAACCCCAAGTTCGATGACTGGCACGAGGTCGGCTGGTCGACAATGATGGCCGTCGAAGTGGCAAGCAATCAAAGGTCTCTTCCCTGCCGGCCGGCCAGTACAACTCGCTGTAACAGTGTTTACACCTTGACAGACAGATGAAGTCGCCACCTTCTTGCCTGTCAGATGTCGTGCACGTGTAATCAAATCTAGGACACCACTGTATACGTGAGTACGGTGGTGACTGGTGAGTACCACGTCAACACTAGTGCACGCTAGATGCCATATCTTTCCGTGAATGTAAGGCGCACGTCCCCACAATTTGACGTCCGTTTGATTGATCACACAAGGCTTTTTGAAAACTCTTCCGCCTCACGACTGAGCACCTAACCTACGTCCTCACACTACTCGAAGTCTTCGATGGACCGAGATCGTATGTAAGCGCCGCCCTCACTGTCCTTCAGTAGCTAACAACACGCTAGCCATCACTCCGGCCTGACAGCATGGTCGACTCGACAGAGCCGCAGCTTCACATTGTGGTCGACTTGACAAGGATGCGGCCTCACACCATGGTCGACTCAACAAAGCCGCGGCCTCACCTGCTCAGCATCCCATCCGAGCTGAGGAACCGCATTTACGGCTACGCTTTGCTGGAACCCAAGGGCATCACTATAAGCCCCGGCAACACCCAACAGCAGCCAGCTATATTGCGCACGTGCCGTCAAATCCGTCGCGAAGCAATCGGGATCTACTACAGCGACAACAACTTTCGCGTCACAGTCTGTTGGCACGATGGCTGCAAGTTGCTGCCGCTCCGCCGACTGCTCCTCAAGTACCGCGCCAAGGGCGTACACAAGAATTACAGCATCCGGCTTTGGGGCTGGATCGGGACGGACGATCTGGACGCGTGGCTGAAAGAGTACTATCATGATCCCGTAACGGTGCCGAGTCTGAGGCAAGACGCGCCGGCGGAGGAAACGCGGGCGTACACGTTGGCGAGGCGGACGTTCGGTGTCGTGAACCGGCGATGCGAAGTCGGCCGTGGGAACAGATCGCTCGTGTGCTGTCGGCCTTCTACGACTCCATCGATGTACTCCAGCAAGACAGGGAGGAGTACGAATTCAACTATGATGACCTTGAAGAGGAAGACTGCGTCATTACAAGGTCCTACGAGTACATTGAGGAGGTTGAGGAGGCAGATAAGCAGGAGGATGCACCAGAAGAGGGTGGAATTGCCTAGTAGAGGAAGTGAAGTCCACGAGATTCGATCGCTAACCGACGAATGGTATGCCGGTGGGGGTGCGCTTTCGGAAGTCCTCGTATTCTTCTTTGAAGAAGCTGACTAGTGTCTTCTCTTCGGCTGTAACTAGCTGTCAGCAGAATGAATGGAGTTTCGTGCCATTGCGCCACTTACCGATGATCCTGTCACTGAAGAACTTCCACAACGCTATAGCGTACCCGGCACAGCACACCTTATTACCCACTAGCACCTGCGTCCCCAGCGCCCACCAGAAAAAGCCGAAGTAGCTCGGGTGTCGCAAGTATCCATACACACCCGTGGACACCAACTCGTGACCCGCCCTGCGTGTCTTGGCTGGCGTGTGGTTGAAGTTCGTGCCCGCCTGCGCCATAGCCACACTCCGTACGGTCTGCCCAACCACCACCAGCATCAGGCCCAGCGCAATACTCCAAGGGAAAACCATGGCGTCTCGATAAGAAGGCACAAAATTCGAAATCGCAATCTCGAGAGTCGCCAGGCCGTGCGCGATGTTATATGCTGTCCCATTGTTGAAAAGCAGGAAACTACTTTTCCTCGCCGCGGGGAGGTTGTACCTCGCTGTCGTGTAATACTCGAGGAAGTGGAACAGGCTCAGACAGGCGAAGAAGGCGGGCAACCTCCATATCGGCTTGCTTTCGCTTACACACCATGCGGTAAGGAGTAGGGAGGCCGAGAGGGTGAAGCCAAGCGCAAATGACTGTAGGCCGATCGAGGACAAGGAGCGGCTGCCGTTGGGCAAAAGGGTAGGGTCGTGGGGTAGAGTTTTGCTGGCAGCGGCGTGGCGCGGGTCGTCGAAGTCGAATTCTGGCTCATCATCGTCGTCTTCATTATAATCTCCTCCGACAGAGCTCACAGGATTGTTGCTGGTGGGCGTGACCTCGGCGTTGGCTGGAGTGGGGATGTGGCCATTTGCGGCAGATGATGAGGAAGTAGACACGCGAGCCATGCTGTGCAGTCCTCCGTTCTTCTATTGCGCTCTTGTTAAAATCAGTCGAGGACATACATGCTCGCCGTGGCCCGAGGAGCGGTCGCAGCTGAAGTAAGGGGAAGTTGTTTGTTTTCACATGCTATTGTTGTCCCCTGCTTACGTACGTCATGCGGCTCCAAAGAGATCTCGGATCGCGCCGAGAAATGCGGATCCGAGGGGTCCTTGCACGTGCGTCAACCCCAAATTAGGTCGAAATCGTGCGCGCGCAGTAGACCAACATTAGGTATTCAATCTTCGTGACAAGTTTAACAACATGCTTTGAGAAGCCACTTCTGATCTTCAGGCGGAGGAAGCAGTAATACAATATGCCTTCGATAGAGGAAACCAAACGCCAAGTCAAGGACAGCCTACGAACCAACGAGCCTAATCACGACGACATCCTCGCCAGCCTTCAAGATGAGATCGACAAGCACAATGCCGTCAAGGACGAGTTCCGCCACACATTTCGTTCCAGTAGGCGCCACGGGACACTTGAGGCGGGTGAAGACGGAGCGCAATCAATGAGATTTCGCTTCAAGTCCACACATTTAGATCCACGGCACAGGAAGCGCCGCTCTCACCACGACCATGATCGTGATGAAGGGCGGTATCGCAAGAGCAGGAGGAACAATGCCGACGACGACGAGCCGACTCATCCAGGACCAACAGCCCATCCCTTCCCCCGCGAACCAACCGACCCATCTATCCCGCCCGATGAGAACGCCACGCAAGCCTTCCGCTCCAGCCTCTTCGACGCCCTCGCCGACGATGAAGGCGCGCAGTACTGGGAAAGCGTGTACAACCAACCGATCCACATCTACTCTCGCTCCTCCGTGCCAAACCCGTTGGGCGAGCTCGAACAAATGGACGACGAGGAGTACGTGGCGTACGTGAAGACGAAGATGTGGGAGAGGAAGAACCCGGAAGTGGTGCTGGAGCGAGAGAGGGGAGAGAGAAAGAGGCGGGAGGCGGAGGAGCAAAGGGCGAGGGAAAGGGAGGAGTTCGTGCGGAGGAAGGAACAGGCGGCGTGGGAGAGGGCGCAGAGGAGGTTTGGTGGTAGAGGGGATGATGAGGGTGGTGAGGAGAGGTATGAGCGGACGTTTGCGGGCGAGTCCGAGGCGGATCGATTCACTATCGATGCGAAGGACGAGGACGTATCGATGCAAGAGTACGCCCAAGCGTGGAGTGACTACCTGGCCGCGTGGGACAAGCTCAAGCTTGATCTCCTGGCAAAGGTGGACGAGGATCATGATGACGAGTCTTCCAAGATCTCGAAGCGCATCCCGTGGCCGGTTCTGTCATCCAAACCTGTCCTCAAGCACAACATTGAGGCGTTCATGCGGCACGCCCCGACGAATGAAGACAGGAGCAAGTTGCAGACCCTCAAAGCTGAGCGTGTGCGCTGGCACCCGGACAAGGTCCAGCAGCGCTTTGGGGGGAGAGTAGATGAAGGGACCATGAGATTGGTGACGGGCGTATTCCAGGTGGTGGATAGCATATTTGAAGAGGAGAGGAAACGAACATGAAGTTTGTCCGTGAGCACCCTTCCAGTGAGTACTGCATGGCGTGAAGCTTTGTTCTCATCAAATAGTCCTCATGCATACACGCCTCTTGCCATTCCTTAGTCCTTATGGGGTATCATGAAAAGCACACCCAACACAAACGCCTTGCCACTCACAGGATTCCGAGACCGACACTTCCCACCCAACGTCCCGTCTAGGTTCCTTGACGGAGTCTCAAGCTCACAGTTCCCATGCTTCAGAATCCACGCCCCGAACGTTGGATACGCCTGCCCACCAAACAATGTACTGCGAAGCATTCCGGTCGGGGCAAACCTCGACTCAGCTCGGCGTGACCCGTTGGCGCCAGCGTGCATCTGGGCTCTGCAATTGCTTGTCCACATGGGCAACGCGTGTTCGCAGTGCCAACGGCTCTCAGGTGGCGATGGCGGTCGGAACGCTACCCTTCCTCGCGTGTCCCGAAGCAGGTGCCATCAAATTTCGCGCACCTGGCACCATGCTACCTTTGCGCGCGTGTACAGCCGCGGTACCGTCCGAGTCGGTGATCGGATGGTTCGTCTGCGTCGTGGGCGCCGGACCGAAAAAGCCGCCGCCACCGCCTCCATTGCCGAAGATGCTCGCCCCACCTCTTCCCGCTAATGCCGAGCCCAGCATGCCTTTGATGCGATTGAACTCATATCTCTTCCTTAGCGGCACTAGCGTCGGCTGCCAGATCGGCCTTCCGCCCCATGACCTCGCGATCGCGCTCATAACGGCGTCCTTCTCCTCTTCGCTGTCTATGGGTCCGGAGGGCAAACTGTCGTCGTCCGGATTCGGTGCGTTGGCATCGAACGCCGCTTTCTGCAGCTTGGCTTGATTCTTGCGCTGATAATCCATCAAGAGCTTATCGTACGGTGCACTGCGGCCCGGCACAGCCCTTTTTGCACCCATGCTATGGCTTTTGCAAGTCAGACTGCGTGCGCATTGCCCGCCCTGCGGAAGATCGACACCGCATTGCTTCTCCACGTCCACGGGTGCTTTCGGACGGGGGGCTTTGGCTTTGGGATCCTCCTTCTTCTTTTTCTTCTTCGTCGGTCCACTGCCTGGACCTTCCTCTCCGTCATCGGTGGCCTTTCGTTTCTTGCTCGCCGTCAAACCGCCGCCTTTACCTGCGGCGGTCTTCTTCCCGCCCTCGCCTTCGTCGTCGTCGCTGTCGACCTGGCTGTTCTTTTCCTTCCGGGCGGCAGCGTCCCGCGCATCCTTCGCTTCCTTCTTTTTGCGCTGCTTCTCCTGCTTCTTGTTCAAACAGCCTTGGATATGATCCGGCATGGCGTGTTTGCTGACGGGCCTCTTACAATGATTGCATTTCAGGATATTGGGTTTATCGTCCAGAAGGCGGCCGGTGGGAAAGGCCTTGGTCAAGCTGGAAGGGACCTTGCCCAGATTGTGAACCTGAGCTTCTCTCGCTTTAGTTGCGCCTACGATGGGTGTTAGAGCTGATGTCAATAAAAATGCGCCTTTGTTGAATATGCATGTCTCGGCTAGCCGTGATCCTGCGCATGCGTACGTACCATTCGTGACCTTCGAGTCCCAGTTTCCCGGCTTTTCCAGGATGGGCAACGCTCTCTTGACATTCATCTTCAGGTTGACCGCGTCGCCAAGGTCATCGAAGAGGTTTTCGCATGTGATGCCCATCTCGTCGCGCTTAGTCTTGGGCGGCGCGGGCGCTGGAGGAGTGTTAGATGAAGGCACGCAAAGCAGGAATGACGACCCCGTCGCTCGGGCAAGGGGCAATGTGCTTACTCTTGCGCGCCGCCTGCCCGTTTGGCGCCATTGTGAAGGCGGTGTCGGGGGGTGAATGTCGCCGTGTAATGGGCACACTCTTGCTTGCGATCCACGCCGAGCGTCCGAGTAGAGTGAGTGCGGGATGAGATCAAAGGCGGGAAAGTGTGGCTGACCGTGATCACTTCATCAACAAGAACCCGCTACTCATGCACCGCCACACAAACCTGTTTATGTGCCTTAGGCCATCACGCCGAACGTCCATCTTCAACAAACGGTGCATCGTGAACAGCAAACCTCGCAATGCAGTGACTGGACGGCTATGCCTCTCCTTGGTTCGACCATAGAAGACAGAAATGCGACATTCCAGCGACTCAAGCAGCCATGTGTAGCTCTAAGTCAGGCGAGCCTCACTCTGGCGACATTACAATCCAACGCATCAACCTTGATTGTTTTTCTGGAAGATCTTCTTCGTACCCTGCAGCATGTCACCTCGCAGCACGGAGCGCTGGATGCGAAGCTAGCCGACTATGTCTTCTTTCCAATCTCTCAGGTTCTGAAAAGTAGCCAAAAGCTCTCGATTCGATGTCTGGAATTGAGTCTAGAATGCATAGCCATTCTAATCGCTCAAGGATGGAAGGCACAAATTCAACCCCAACTGGCGGCGCAGGTAGCTATCTTGTGCACGTTAATGGCCGAACGGAATCCGAAAGGCTTTGGCTTCGGAGAGTCAACGAACGAGCTCCAAGTTGCGGCACTGTCGTGTTTGCGACATCTGTTCCGTGCAGCGGGCAATTCGAGGGACAGCAGGGAGCTTCTGATCAGTGAACCCAACTTTCCACAGTTTGGTAATACCATCAGTGTCATCCTAGATGACATTCATGACGGCACATCAATCGAAGTGCAAATCACGGCCGTTCAAGCCCTCGAGAACCTTTTCGACCGTGTTGCGGATCGTGAGATTTGTGCCAGCTTCTTACCTGGGGTTGTCTCCAAACTGACAAAAGTGCTGACTCCGACTACTAATCAGAGGCGCAACCACAAGGTCCTGGTCGGATGCCTGGGTACCCTGTCTGGCTTGTTGCGGACCACTCTGGGCGACGATCAGCAGCTGATAGACTCGGTCATCGCCAAATCTGGGGATTTCACCAAATCTCCTTCTTCCCGAACCAGCATCATTGACGGAAAGTGGGCGGAAACCGCTGCGAAGCAACTTGAGCCAGCTCTGAAGTCCGTTATGCGCCTTAGCACCCACAGCCGTGAAGATGTCAAATTGGCACTCGCCAGGTTGTGCTTGGTGCTGCTGGAACATTGTCGACACAATCTCGCGAACTGCGCTCCTCTCGCACTTTACACTTTGATCGCGATAGTAGCCCGAAACACAGATCTTGAGCAGATCTATGGCCAGCTTGAGGCGCTTACACGCATCGACCGCTCCATCGCCGGCCTGTTACAGAGCGCCCTTCATGATGATGTGCGGTCAATACCGACCATCATGCAGTCTGCGGACGAAACTGCCAAAACGCAGAAGCTGCAGCACATCAGAACGACCTATGGCTTGCTTGTAAACAGCGACGCAGAGACTGCAATGGCTGAGCGGATGATTGCAAGCACGTTGAGAGATTGCGTCGTGATCACACTCGTAGATCCTGGCGTGAAGCGAGAGCAAGCTTGGTCCATCGGGTCTATTCCTCAGTCACTCGACGTGTCGGTATTGCATGGTGCTGGGGTCAGCACGGAATTCGGCCAGCCGCTTGTCAAATACAGAGGACAGGAGGAGGTCATGGATGCAATCGAGCGATTTGCACAGCATATCTGCAGCTCCGGCTCTTATGCCGGTCACTTCATACACGACCTCACGCGAGCTCTACAGACCTCGCAGGGTGATGCACAAACAGCCAACTTTTGGCTCTTGTACGTTGCATTACAGAGCACCAACCAACGCAAAGATGCTGTCAGCGATTTCGTTGAATTTGGCGTTGATGATCAAGCCGTGGTCTATGCTGACAGTATGGAAGAGCTATACTCCTTCGCACTTGGCATTCTTACCGACCAATCCGATGAACCGCTAGATCCTCGTCTTCAGGCGCTTGCCCTGCGCACGCTTGCTCTTCGAGCGCAAACTGCAGGTCGCCAGTTCCGCTACGAGTTAGTCGACGCTCTGTATCCCGTTCTACACACCTTGGCCACTCCCGACGAAGCCTTACAGCGCGACAGCATGACTGCTCTCAACATCTTCACCAGCGTCTGCGACTATAACTCTGTCAAGGATCTGATCGTCGAGAATGTTGACTATCTGACCAACGCAGTTGCGCTGAAGCTGAACGCCTTCGACATCAGCCCACAGGCGCCGCAAGTTTTGTTGATGATGATGAGATTAGCGGGACCGAGCCTGCTACCGTATCTGCAGGATACGATCGAGAGCATCTTTGCAGCTCTCGAAGATTTTCATGGATATCCTCTGCTGGTCCAGCTGCTGTTTAAAGTACTTGGTGTTGCGGCAGATGAGGGCGCAAAGGCTCCCCTGCTTGCTATTACCGATGTACCAGCTCGCAAGGAGTTCAATGTTACTTCGGAGGAGATCTGGAAGCCTACGTTGTTGGTGACCTTGCCGGAGCTGCTCAAAGAACGTAGCACTGAAGCTCTTACCGAACGTAAGGCGCATGATGATGGACCGCAACCTCATCCCCAGCGACCATGGCAGAGAGGCGAGGTAGTCGACGAAGAATACACGGCCGGACGCCCCGAAAGCGAAGGTGAAGACGAGGAGGAAGCACCCACAGAGCAAGACCAGCAAGTGGACGAACCGGATGCTCCCCCACCAGCACCGAAGACCTACAACCTTCTCTTCAAAATTACCAAGCTGACCCAACATTTCCTCCCATCGGCATCGCCTTCCTTGCAGGCTTCGCTGCTGGCTCTCGTTCGAACAACAGTACCGGCGATTGCACGGCATGAGAACTCCTTTCTACCTCTCATCAACACGCTGTGGCCGGAAATCGTCAACAGACTTGACGACAAGGAGCCTCTGCACGTACGAGCTGCTGCGCTTGACACTATGGCCGTGTTATGTGACCATGCCGGCGATTTCATGCGAACGAGGATTGTAGATCTCTGGCCCGAGTTGGTGACAATCTATCAGAAGCTGGCCAAAGACATTGTTGGCGCCACAAGCCAAGCATCTACCTCGACTCCGTCAAAGCAAACTGCTGCAGACTTTGCGCAGACTAGCAGGTTGGAGCAAGCAGTAACAAGGATGCATTCGTCCCCCACGGTCTATCACGGCGATACCTCTACACGGCTTCTTTGGGCCTCTCTGATAAGCTCTTTGACGACTACAGTCGAAAAGGTCACACTTCCTCCTGAGACATTCGATGAGGCGCTGGAAATGCTGCAGCCTGTCTTGAGAGAAGACCGAGTCATTGCCGCATTGGAGTCAAAGAACGCTGATGCTGTCTGGCTTGCTAAGTTGCGGACAGGCGGCACCAGTGTGCCCGTTATCCCCACCGTGCCAAAGGATGCCAGCTGGAGGTTCGCCGCAGTTCCTGGCTGAGCCGGCGGAACATGAGGATGCCTAGAGCGTGTTTCGTGATGTCACGATGACAAGTTAACCATCAACGTTACCTCCTGAGCTGCGCATCTCAAATAATCGCAACCTCATCATCATCATCACTTAGGTCGAAGGGAAGATGAAACCTGCAGTGTATGAGACCGTTCATTGAGAGCAGCAAAATCGGAATAATATGTTGCGAAGTGCAAACTTCGGCATCGTCACAATCGCCCAGATACGCGGCCTGGCGGAATTTACTCCAAGGATAAAGGCGGAGCAGACCACTTCGCGTGGATGTCATCTTCCATCAATATGGTCTACGTGACCGGGACCGTACCACAACCGAGCGTTCATGACCACGCCGTGGCGGCGAAGACCTACGTGGGTCTGGCCTCGGTGAGGGTGTACGGTGTCGCCTGCGTTGATTTCTAATGGGAGGCATGTCTACCGCAGGCTGCGGTAGTGGCGGTGCTCTCGGAGGCGGTCCTTGAATGCCGTGATCTTCAGCTGAACCATGGTCGATTCGCTGTCGCGAACCCCAGACGTTCTGATTAATGTTCAAGACTGGATGGCGCGCGCGTTTGCCATGAGGCCGGTGGCGATGATGACCGTGCTGCACTGTTTGGAGGATTTCTACTTCTTTCTCGGAGTCGTCAATGGCCTCCTTCGCTTTCGATGCGATGGAGAGGATAAGCCAGATGCTACCTATCCGGACAAAACCGAGTGTCACCGATAAGGCGATCACGGCAATTTGCAGTTGACGGCAGGTCGGCGCTGATCCACCAATGCCCTCGCTGCGTCGCGAGACTGCAGAATAGTCGGAGATCGGCATTAGGCGAATGGTAAATGCAGGAGGGCGTGGAGGCCGTCATTGTCCAGACAAAGACTTACGTCTTGTAGTTCTGTCGGACCGATTGCTGAAAGATTCAACAACAACGGCGTCGCGATGGGGATGTATGTTTGTTGCCCCGTTCGCTCACAGTGATCGCTCGACTCATGACAAGCATTTCAGACGAAAACACCTTTGCTATCAAGATTGTTTGCGCAAACAGATTCTGCTTCAAGAATTGCATGAAGCGACACTGAGGAATGGATAGCCATCATTGAATTCGAATGCCGAAATGATGATACAGTGTCCCAACCGTTTTCTGAACACCAAATCGACGCATAACTCAGGTCGGCTGCGCCGAACACACGCCACAGGTCAGATCGCATCACGGCTGACGGTTATGCCCATCCATTCAGGCTACTCCTTTGCAGTCGCGTTCGCATAGCACTGTGGCGGCAGCTGATGCGTATCGGTACCCCAAGCGATGCTGTTGAATTCGATGTTCGCTTGACAGATCTGATACGAAGGGCTGATGGAGAAGAGGTTGAACCCCTTAATCTCGTCCTGGCCAGATCCGATGTTGTCGAACTTCCAGTACCAAAGAACCCTGGTGCAACCAGCCACCAGGATCTCGTAGGTGGTGATGTTCGAGTCGGCTGGTGCGTGCAGGATACCGTTGATGAACTCTGCCTTGCTGGAAGCAGCTACTCCACCGAGCTGGGACAGACGGGTTAGCCGTGTTCCGTTTCCACTGATTTAGCCGAATAATACTGCAGCGCTTACAGGAGCTCCTTCGAGCGACAGGATGGAGTCAGATATTTCCTGGTAGTCGTCGGCAATCAACGCTTGAGCGGTCGCATTCGCGTCCCCAAGGTCGGAACCCTGGTGGTCCAGTATGCCGATAAAGCGATTCACAAGTCTGTTCGCCTGGCGTTGCGTGAGACAGGCCTGTGGAGCGGCGAACACGGCAGCCGCAAGCCCGAGTGCAGTGGCGACGAGCGTCGACTTCATGATACTGGAGATCTTGTTGGTATATATGACGATAAAAGACTGTCTGTTTCAAGGCCTGAAGAAGAGCGTGATCGTTACAACAGTGCTTCTGGCGGGTCTCAACAGGTCTTTTATAACCGCGCACCCGTGGTGAAGCATATTACATCGCGGCTGGGCTTGCACCGCAGCCCTTTGTTCGTTGCCTAGATTGGGTGGAGGCCTGTGATAGACGAATCATTGCTGCATACATTCCTTCGGTGAGGCTGAAGCAATCGCAAGGGAGCGATCAGCTGGGGATACGGCACATTCTGTTCCTAATCTTGCTTTCGGCGCATTGTACAGAGCCGAAGAAGGTTGTATGTTGCGCGATGTTTTTTGGCGATTCAGCGGATGTTATGCTCACAGAACCTGCATTGTCTCAATGAGCTTCGCGAGGCGCAAACCCTGGTGAGCGCTTTGCTGACGTAGGTACGCCTTGTTGACAGCTTGCACATCCACACGGGATCGCAAGGCTTCTGTGGAGGTTCCCCTTTGTTCATCACCAAGTTCCAGAGAAACACGCATGCAAGGGGCTGATGCAGGTGCAACCTCCAATAACCAGATGGTTCGACCGGACGACTTGCCCGAAGGTTTTCAATGCATGTTCGACTATTCCGCATAATTCGAGCGTTGCGGGTGGTGAATCGTGAAAGCCGGGAAAAACTATCAGTTGGATACAGTCGCCCGGCCCCAGAACAATCACCGCAATCGCAGCTCTCCGATTCAGCGGTCGAGGAAACATCCCGCGACTTGCGTCAGGCGGCCTGTCGTGAGATGCGCGAAGCTGCTTGTCCAGCGTGGTGCGACCCTTCACTGCAGGGACCGTAATGGCGAGACATCGCTAGTAATTGCGCGGGCAGCTGGCAATCTCTCGGTGGCGAACAGCCCAAACAATGTTTTTGGAAGCAGCGTATCTCGGGGGAGCGTCGCTCGATCTAAAGCGTCGATTCGCTCAAATCATCGGAACGAACACATTCGTAGAGCCTACATAACCGTGGAGCTCGAGCCATACCCTCGAATTTGTCGCTTCACATGCTCCTTTAAAGTTGCTTCGCTGAGGTTTAGCACCCTGGGGTGAGAAACTGGGCTGCCATAGTCAGAGGCTGCATTGAGCGAAGGAAAAGAATATCGACATCCACTCAACTACTACATGACTTCCATGAGACTTGCTGCGTAGGTCTGGAGAGCGCAACCTGATCGTCAATGACACAGCGAATCAACGACTGACCATACTCGAAAATGCCACATTCCGCCACGGAAGTGTTGGGTGCAAAACTCGACTTCCATCGCATGCTCGCCGACCCATCCGTCCAACAATCTCCAAGAGGCATTTGTACCACTGTCCCAGCTGTTCTCAAGCTGGGCCCCAATAATTGTGCGGTTTGCGAAACTATGTCGGAGGCGGCCATATTGACCTGGCAGAAACGGTGTTGGCTCTCTGCGGAACAGCTGATCGTCACATTGGACGATGGACCCAAGAGCGTCTTTCCATGCCGATGGATCAACGCCGGCGTCCCAGTATGAGTTACGGGTATGCTCGACCCAGTTTCTGGACTCATGCTTTGTCAGACCTCTGTAGAAACCGCGGTTAGCAAGTTTGGAGTAGAAAAACAGAGTGAAGTACTTACTGAACCCAACCATCGCAAGGCATCCTCTTCAACAGGTCATCCAGAAGTGTATATTTGTTGAGCTGGACCACGAGCTCTCGCACCTGCGTCGACCAAGTGCGTAGTTCAGTTTGCCAGTCTCCTTTGCCGGACTCGATAGCCAGGACCTGACTGCGCTGACAATTTACTCGCGGCTGGAGCTCCTTCATGCATTGCAGAGAGGACGATCGGCATTGGACTTCCAACGCCAAACACTTCCTCAAAGCTTTATCATGGGCCGAGGGCACTCGCAGACTCGACATTTTGAGCCTTGAATCTACCCAACAGTAGTGCTCGAGCAACGCCGTATGAGGGTTCGGCGTGTGCTTGTCACGGTTGGCAAGGAAGTCATCAAGCGCGGGCACCAGCTCTTGCCTGGTCAAAGACTTTGCCGACGATGGGCCATAGTAGCCTCCCATGTATATCTTGATGGTGGTGGTGATGCCACAGGAACTTGCCTTGTGCATAAGATCGGCTGCTGTATCCACGCTGGCAATCTGGTAATTCACGCCCAGCTGACTCTTGAAATGCTTCAACTGTTCGCTCGATGCGGCCGTGTGTGTGAGTGTGGCGATCAGTGTGGATTGACTCCTATGGCCGCAGACAAAGTATTGGCCATACTCTTCGAAAAACTGGCTCGCCCCTTTCCTCAATACCTCCTCGGCCTCCGCAGTCAACGTTGGCTTGTTGTCGTAGATTGTATCTGGACAAATCCTTGCGACACGAACCACCGTCGTCAGAGAGGTCCCTGAATACGTGACAGACTGCAGATACCTCGCCGAAGCCTCCACGCCATCCTTGAAAAAGGTTGCAGAGATGCCCGTCGAAAGGCCAACAGCGTTCTCCACGTCTCGAGCTGTCTCGACCACCGCAGAGTCGAAATCGAAGTATTGCGGAGGTTGATCGACTGGCAGCTGGAACGGCCTGAGTGCAGACGGTACAGCTTGGCCAGTGACGATATCGTAGCCGTCGCCAACGCGAAGTCGACCCCATGGTACCTCGGCTTTCTCGGAGAATGTGTAAGGAACTGAATCGTCCAGTACATGGCCGGCATCTGTTGTGGCAAGCATCACTTCTGCTCGGGTGTTCTCGAGATGCTCTCGAGTGCTCTTTGAATGTCGCCCGCAATCATCTCGGTCGCCTATAGTCATGCTCGGCCGCCGTAGGAGCTGGCGGACTGCGCTTCTTGTGCCCGTTGCCGCAGCAGGATGCAATCTGGAGCTTTCTATAGTCGTGTCAGCAGTCGACTCACACTGGCGGTCGAGCGCGTTCGCGAGCCTCGAGACCGCTTTGACCTGGCATGGCGCGACCCGATCACGTGTCACGATGTCCGTAGGGCCTTTCCGATGAAGAATCATGGAGCTAGTGCCTCAAGGGCGGGAGGAATAGCGAGCCACATGCAAAAGTAGATAAAGCCTAATTGCTACGCTCCCGGAGTCCCTGCATCCTTGCCTCGAGCTCTGCTACAGTATAAACTCTTTGAGGTACACTACGCGAAAGATCCGAAAGGCGCTCACCTTCAAGCACGCTTTGCTGTGCGGCCAGCAAGCTAGCGCATTCGAGCAATCTTGGCGATACCTCGGCCTTGTCTGTATATAGGTGTGCGAGGCGACGGATAGCCTCCAACTTCCCAGCCTCTTCAAGTCCAATGTCACCAAGATGCTCTGGGGAAAAGCGAAAGTACGCTCCTTCCTCGCCTCGGGTACGTCGAGCCTCGAATGAGCGTTGGAATTCCTGTGCGGTATGTTCGGTCTCGGTGGCCATGTGAGCAAGCTGCTTTGCGATCGTAAGCAGCGTAGGGTCGAAGTCGGATGGACGCACATCACCAGTGCCCAGACTGATGAGCTGGATGGGCCGTCCTGGGAAGACCTGGGCAGCTTCGGTGTGTACGATACCGACCGGGTTATTACGTTGCAGACCTCCGTCGGAGTATCGCGAGCCATTGATCCGGATGGGCTCGAAAAAAGTGCGGGCTGCTGAGGTCGCGCGACAGGCTTCCCACATCTTCACAGAACGCAGCCTTATCACTATCAGTACAGTCCGATCGTAATGTTCAGGCGCGGACATGGAGCCACCCAACACGTACATGTCGTTGTTACGATGGATATTCGCGTATGTACGCAATATCGCAGGGTCGCTCAGGTTTTTGCAGTGTGCCACGACAAGCCTGCGGTATGTGAGCACAACACAGCCAAATGGGTTCTGGTGGCGACTACGCTTTGCACGGAGCACTTTTGTCATCTTTGAGCAAGAGATCTCGTGCCTCCGATGGATGTTGCCTCTCGATGACCTCCAGGATAGCGGCTTCTAGCGTTGACGTATCGTAGTGCGGGTCGGTGGGTGAAATCTTGCCCTCGAAAACCTTTTCCAAAAGGTTTTTCTTGGTGAAGGCCCTCTTGGAAAGTTTCTTGTACGCATCGATACATTCGTGCAAAGGCATCCGCAGTCGCGCAAGCATCACCGCAATGAGGCTGACGGACTTTAGCATCTGCTACGACTGCCGGACTTCGGTGGTCATACCCTCCGGTACTGGTACCGCCAATAATGTCGAATATCTCCCATGGTTGCTGAGCCGGTAGGTCTTGCTCTTCTCGCAGTGCGTTCGCTTTGTCTACCAACTGTTCGAGCACTATCAGTGCCGCCAAACCGCGGACGCCACCGCCATCTACATCTTGTTACTTCGCATACCCGTCTGCCACAGCGCTCTCGACACGTACCGATGGACAAGGCCTTGACGGGCGCGACAGTATCCGCCGATTGCGGCATTTTGTGGCCGTGGAGCTGTTCGAGAGCTGAAGGTATACCTGATATCAGTTTCAGCCGGAGCGCATTCGCCAAAACGTGGCAATAAGCACGCGGAACAGAAGTGAGGAGCGTTTTGTGAGGCACCACCTGGCACTCCTCACCGGACAGTGTGTCTTACCTCATAGCACCAATCCAGGAGCCAGAGCGCGGCATTGTCATAGCCAATAGCGTAGCGGAACGCCCTCTCATGCACCACGTCAGGCGGTACATCACATACACCCACGAAGCGGCAACGGTTACGCTCGGCGGTTACGGTTCTTGCATCCCATGACCATTGCCGAAGTCTGCTCCACAAGACGACGTGCAGCGCCCTCATGGTAAGCAGACATGGAATGATTGGGAAGTAAGACCCTCTATTGCCCAGTGTAGCTGCGAAGGAGGCGATCACGAGGCGATCACGAGGCGGTCAAGGGGCAGCATGCTAGACGAAACGAAGACCTACCATGCTGCAGGGCATGCATGGGGGGGGGGAGCTAAGAGCCTAGAAGGTACGTTGCTTGTCAATCCCACCTGCGCAGCCGGCCAATGGAGCTTCAGGGTGTAGCTGCTTGCCTTGCAGTTGTCGTGGTGTGAGGCGCGAGCCCGCAATAATCAATCCGTTTCAAGTCTCTCGCACAGGATGCAGCTTGCCAGATGTGGAGAGCTCGGCGTTTCGTCGTTGATCGTGAAAGCTGGTTGATGAGCCTGATGCAAGACCCACGCCCCGGTCAACCACAGTGGTCTGGAACAGGGTCGGTAGCATGATGAGTGGCGGAGCCCTCCCAGTGTCAGAGCAGTCAACGTACATGTAGCCAATGAAGCTCGGTTTAGATGTTCTTGGGCATGCATTCAGCGGCGACGCATTCCCTTGCCCCGGAATTTCCTTTGTCACATCCAAAGATCTTTGCCGCCGCTCAAGCAGATCCCTGCCGCGTGTGCTTGATTGTACTTACGTCCCTTTCACATCCAAGGTAGATACCTTTGGGTTTGTGTGCGGCAGACCATCCCTCGTACTCGGCACTACTCACGTCTTAATGACAGGAACCTGTGCAACTCACGTACAGGCGTGTGGGAGTAATGGAAAAGTCGCATTTGGTCGTAGAAGGTTGGTGCGTGACGAACGTACTGTCGCGCTGCTTAGTATCCAAAATAGGTCAAAAAGTTGCCCAGCAACGTTTCGCCCTCGCTCTTGCGCTCCCTGAGCTGCTCCTCAGTGCTGTTCCCCACGACCACTTCGTTGCATAGCTTCCAAGGCAGAATCTGTGATGACAGCCAAAAGACATCAGCGAGAGTGGTCATGCACGGGATGGTTGCAGGTCGTTGTAGGCTTCGCTCTCTCAGCGCGTCATCCCATGCCTTTGCGGCCACCCAATCTACGTCTCCTCCATTCTCTGGCAGTGGGTCTGGGAAGCCATACAACATGACATTGTGCAGCTGTATCATATCAGGATCGCCGTCTCTGGTATCCGGGAAGCGTCCGATACCGTGACCGAGCGACCGGAAGAATTCATCTGCCACGGTACCAACGTGGCCGAAGTCGAAGTCGACAAGTGCGGTCAGCTTCTTCGTGGACTTGTCGTAGAGAACGTTGTCGGTACTGAAATCGGCATGCACAAGCGTTTTGTCCAGCGAGGATATGTCTTTCAGCAGATCCGTAAGCCCACGGCTGAGGAACTTGTCCAGGCGATCGCGAATGCCGTTGTCTCTCCATCCCCTGACCCAAGGATCAGCATCGACTTTCTCGAGCTTATCCTGGATAGTGCCCCTGAGCAAATCGTGATAGGATGAAAATGGGCCGGCATGGAAGATGCTGAGCGCTGTGCTCACAATATTTCCGCTTGCGTCAAAGGCCAAGCCGCCGTACTTCCCGATCGTGCCTGGCAACTCGAAGCGTTGGAGACAGGCGAGGATATCTGCCATTTGACCCAAAATGACCGCCTTGTCAGCCTTGTCCATCGCTTCGAAGTCTTCCACCAGGACGTCCCCAGGCATGCGCTCTTGCAACACCCAGCCATTGCCACCCTTTGCACTTGCCCAGCCATATACACGTGGGACTATGTGCTCGAGGTTGGGCCGCAGCGCTTCACGGGCCAGCGACAGGGCCGCGACTTCGTTCTCCACGCGAACCTTGTCGTTGTAGCCGGAGATGGGGTTGGGCATGCGGAAGATGAACGTGGATTCATCGACAGGTATTGGGTGCGTTCCCGGCTGCTGCGGTGAAGGTGGAACAGTGGACGACTCATGCTTGTCGACGTTGACGGAGTATACGAAGTTATTGTAAGGAAATGGATAATCTTCTTCGTACGCGACTGGCACTATCCCGCACTCCTACATGTTGCTGTCAGCTTCCGTGGTTTCCCAAGTCGTGGGCCACATGTGAAGGAGGATGCGGGTGTCCTACCACGAAACCGAAGACGTTGGTGAGAGTCTGCTTGACGAACTTCAAGCGCGGTTCAGCATTCTCATCATTCGAGTTAGGCTTCTCAGGTGCCATTATAGCGGCCTATTCGCTTTGCCTCTGATAAACTTCCCGCTACTCTGAGAAGAAATCGTGAAGGCTACATCTCATTCCTGGCGCGTGAAAGTGTGACGAAGCCGCGTAAACAAACAAACAAACCGTGCCTCACCTGGCGGGATCATGTAACAGCAGCCAATCGCTCTCACGCGTCAGACACAAGTACCTGTACCCAATGCCGTCTGCCTGCGTGCTGTCCAAAGTTCCGGCCTGCAAGATGTCGACGCATGGCAACTGATGGAACGTTGAGATGCCGCTGGTTGTGACCGTTGCATTTGCCGCACCTCCAGGCTGTGTGAAGGAGCACACCTCGCAAGGTGATGAGAGTGGGTTCCAGAGATGTCCGAACATCCGTCGGACGTTGATCTTGTCGGCGGATTGGCTTTTCGCTGGCGTTCATCATGTCGCCTTGAGCTTTATTTGCTCAGGCAATGAGGCGGCCGGATGCGTCGGAGGCGTTTCGCTTAAAGAGCAGTTGACACAGCAGGGCAGGACGAATGGATGGCGCGCGATAACTTCTTCTCGCCACGACGCCACCGAGTCGAAGTCGGGGTAAGCCATGCGGAGACGTCCGGAAAAGGCCCGGGCCGATGAGTCTGGAGTAATCTGACTAAGACACGTTGGGTCTCCCTCCGGGTGTGAAATAAGAACAGAATCAACTCTTCCTTGACGAGCCTCGAGAACCCGAGCCGTATCGCCAACGCACGCCAAGCAGAGTATTCGTCTGCTCTGCCGCACTTGACAGTGCCTCGCGCTGATTCCGACGTGGTGTGAGCCTGGGGCACGGGAGTAATGAAGCGCAGGAAAGAGAACGATTCGCTGCGCGATTGCGCTCTCGAAAGGATACAACTATTCATGATGAGACGTACGGCAACGCCGGCAAAGAGCAGCCCACGCTGCTCACTACTTAACCCATTCCATATGCTCCACCCGACTGCCGTGGTCGTCACAGCGTTACGAGTTGCTCACCTTGATTCCCGCATCCGGGCTGGTTGAGCATGTCGACTTAATTATACTACCGAGCGTGGGCTTGAGAGACTGGCTGACTGGTGACGAAGAGCGAACGGAGACGCCGGAAGCGCTGCTTGACGAAGATAAGAGATCCGCGTGGTCAACACGAGCGATGCATCGGAGCACCTTCGGTCTTGGGGAGCAGCAAATTTCGGCGTCTCGGCAGTCGCTTTCCTTGACTGTGTGACGATCAGACGAACCACGCAGTTCAAGAGTGCGTCTCTCCATACGAATATAGCCCACAGGAGTTGGCTTCGCTCGAGTGTCTCTCAAGCTTTGGTGTGGGTAGGATGGAGTGAGGGGTCCTGCTCCGTCCACCCTACATAAGCGCAGGGTCAAGTATAATAACAACACATATAATAACACACGATGAGGTGTGGCAAGAGAACGGATGCTTCATCATATGAAGTGAACATTGCTACATTCAAGTTTCTACTGCGACGTACCCGTGACTGAACGTCGTCACAACATGGTCGAGTCCCACAATGGCAAGACTTTGGTTGCTGTGTTCACCTTCGCTGTATTGGCAATACTTGGACTAACAGCTTTCAACTTTGTATAACGGCCATGCGTTGACGGCCACGATAAGTACAGCTGACGACTTGTCCAGAACACGAAGGCGACGCCGAACTTTACACATCAGTCTACCAAGAGTAGTGAGGCGGAAGACAAGGCTGTACTCCATACACGACCTCGCGACAAACTGCAGCATTTGTTGTTGCCAGCGTCCAACCCAGATGTCAACCTTTGCAAGACCTTGTTGACTGCCGCTATCTTGGATTATCCAACACCGACTCTGATAGCATGGAACAAGACTTTCGATCAAGGTTCGTGATACTAATCGACGTTTGCGAATGCGTTGCTAAGGTGTGTAGGGTACCTGCTTGGAGGCGGGAGCCATGTGGCGAAGATATCCGGAGTACTCAAGTATCTGGAGGCTCTCGACCGGACGGCGGATGACGAGCTCGTGTTAATGATGGATGCATACGGTCAGTACGTTTCTCTCCGATCTCGGGTACATCGCACTGACTTTGACGCAAGACATCTGGTTCCAGCTCCCAGCGGAGATACTCGTCAGTCGCTACCACGACATCAACGCAAAGGCCGACGATCGTCTGGTCAAGCGCCTAGGCAGCGCCGCCCATGCCGAAAACCTCCAGCAAAGCATCATCTTCGGCGCCGGCAAGCGATGTGCGCCAAACCAGCCGCAGACAGTAGCCTGCTATCCCCTCCCAGAGTCACCTTTGCCCAGCGATGTGTACGGCGCGAACACAGACACCATCATGGGCAGCAACCGATACACCAGCACTCGGCAGCGCTACCTGAACTCCGGCTACATCCTGGGTCCCGTCGGCGACATGCGCAAGATGTTCCGGCGCGCGCAGGAGAAAGTCGACGCGGTCAAGGACCACAGCGACTGGGACAACGGCAGCGGCACGGCCGATTTCATGTACCACGGCAGCGACCAATCCATCTTCAACAGCATGTTGGGTGAGCAAGAGTTCCAGCGAGAAGTCATGCGCCGTCGCCATCGGACGACCAGCGATAAACTGCGAGGAGTGGGCAAAGCCCCAAAACCGACGTGGATCGAGGGCACGCTCGTCGAAGACCCGCTGAACCCGAGTTTCACCCACGAGCCCTGGGAAGCGAAAGCGGGCAAGCCGGACGAGTTCGGGATGGGGCTGGATTACTTCTCCGAACTCGGCCAGCAGACCGCGAACGCCGAGCGAGATGGTCGATGGGTGGTGTACAACGGCAATGTCACCCGACAGACACGAGCGCGGCACATGTACGATTGCCCGTCCCGAGTGACGCCGACCTTGCCCGCCGACATCAGCACGAGTCGGCCTCCATACGGTAAAGCGGGCACGAACCAGAGTCACGATGCGCTGGTGCCGATTGCCGGCTGGAGGGATGTTCCGCTATACACGAACGTCTGCCTGGATACCATCCCCGTCATGATCCATCACAATGGCGACAAAGCGGCGCGAGAACGCAATTGGCGAGAATTGTGGTTACAGCCGCACGCCCGGGCGTTATTGCGCAACGTCACCGACCCCAATGGTGAAAGTAGTCGTGGCAAGAAAGGAGGCACGCAAGTCGGCGCGATGGATGGGTCGTCGTTCTTGACCTGGAAAGAACTCTGTCCTCGACGCATGGAAGCCGAGCTGTTCCGGAACGCGGACTGAGATGAATTGTACTGAACGGAGATCTTAGATAATGCAACTAGTGCGCCGGCGGCGGCATCTGCCACGGTCCCTTCCCATCCCTGAACAACTCCTCGTGATGATTTCGACACGTCTCATCAAACCTGATCTCAGCCGAACCATCCCCGACTTGTCCAGCCCTCGCACTGCCCTGCCAGCTCACGTACGGCCACCATTGCCGTTGTGAAGTCGCATCGTATCCACTGACCGCGACTGGAACTTCCGGACTGTTGATCGAAGCGTCGAGAAGCACGCGCGCGTGCCCCTGAAACCATACCAGCGACCACCACGTCTTCCTTCGCGACTTCATCCCGTCGCGGTGGGCGTTATGGTGGATGACGGCGGGCGCGATGCCGGTCCAGATGTCCATCAGCAGCGGGACGTCGTTCCAGCCGAGGGAGCGAGGGAGTTCTTCGATGGAAGGAGAGGTCGAAAAGGGCGGCGTGGCTCGGGCGATGTCGTCCGAGAGGTCTCGTTGTTCACCTTGCGGACTCGTGATGCCGTGCTCGGCTTGAGCGTCCATGAGTTCGGAAACGTTGTTGAAAGTATGCCAAGCGGTTTCGTCCTCCACGAAGACGGTGTTGAGTACAATCTCGCTGCCGTAATCCACCCCGATGCCGAACTCGAAAGTGCCATCTTCGCGCTCAGCAGCTTTCTTTTGAACTTCGTCCAGATGATGCGGATCGAAGTGCCGGTGCAATTCAACATCTCCATCGGAAGCATTCGAAGTGCGACGCACCGCTTCGCGCCACAGCTCTTGATCACCGAAGATGTGACTGAGAATGTACTGATCACTGCCAAAGTTGGCTTCGTACTCCGCCTGCTTCAGGGCCTGGGCGAACAGCTTGCGCATCGCCCGGACGGTGCCCATGCCCCCGCCGGAATTGAGGAATCGTTGTCGATAGTTGACGTAAGGGCTCACTTCGTCGTCGGCAGGTTGATCGGTTTGGGATCCGTAGACATCTACTGGAAGGGTCGAGTTGGGTACAGCGTAACAAGGCGGGTCGTCTACTTTCCACGGCCAGCAGCGCTTTTGGCACCCGAAGATGATCTCTTGACGGATTCCATGCTGTTCGGCCGCCGCCCCGAGCTCACGTTGGATGCGTTCGTCCGCTATCCGGTTGATGGCAAAGTAGCGATCGATGAGCGTTTGCGGGCGAAGCTGGATCCAGACGTCGAAGCCGTCCATGAGGAGCATCAGGTCTTCATCGTGAGCCGCATCGATTCCCGATAGGTACTCGGAGAGGCCGGCGATCTTGGCCAGGTGAGAGCCACCAGCCGTCAGCTTCGGATCGTCGAACGTCTTGTTCCAGTTGATGATGACCGGCGCGGGATATCCCAAGACTGCGGCGCTCAACAGCGTCTTGCAGAAATCTACATCGGCTCTGGATGCAGGGATGAGGACGTGCAGATTCCGCGGCGCGAGAAGGGTCGTTGTGGGGGAAGACTGTCGATACAGTGATGATAGGTCTACGGGCTTGGAGGACGCGTCAGTACGTTTCTGTTGACGTGAAGGACCGACAGACGTACACGAAAGAGGAGGTTGACGGTCACCAGGCCCAAGACCACAGCGAGGAGCAGCGTTAACCTGCCTGGTGCGGCTCTCAGTGCCTTCCACCCCGTCAGCCCGACACGCCTTCGTTGACTCGCCTCAAGAGGGTCGCAATCTTTAGCCGAGCTGGCGCGGCTCCATCGATTCATGACTTGGCAACACACCGTCCTCCGTGTGGCCTCTCGTCTGTGGTTGCGACGGCGGCACTGTATTTCTGGACCGCAAACCAGGAGCAGGAGCAGGAGCAGGAGCGGTGCCGCGCTGGCACCCTGCACGTATGTATGCGTGTGCACATCGTTCCTGATGAGTCCTCGGAGGTGTTATGATAATAGAAGTGCTGCTATTGAAAGTATAGTAGCATGCAAACGGTTGTTATTACGTTCTAGGAGGTGTTATGATCGGGCGTCGAGCCGGGCGCCCAGGCCATACGTCGCGACGTATTGCATTGCTACCCGCCTCGTGCGCCATCACCTTACCTAGCAGTCGAATGTCAAAGTCAAAGTCGTTTGATAAGCCGGTGCAAGCTCCTACACAATATTGGCGTCGCCGAACGCCTGATGCGCTCCCTCGGCCGCTTGAGAATATCGAAGTGGACGTCAGGGTCGCCGTCAGGGCCGAGCGAAAGTCGGCATGGCCATCTGCCTTGTTCGCCGCCGTACCACCTGTGTTGGTAGACGCCTCTTTTGCCCTCTCGCAAGTCGACCAGAATCACACGGGACGGCTGAGAACCGGAATGGACAAAAGACATTGGCTGTTGCTTGACGGTGCACATCCCTGACTTATATTGAACAAAGCTCCGACGTTCAAAGACAAAACGCCGTGTGTGAGGCGGCCGGCCATCACGGTACTGTGTATATTACGAAAGCCACTCGCATATAACAAGCATACCCCTCCGTCTCTCCTTAGATTGAACACCGCGTTCTGGTGGCGTGGCAGGAGAGCTATCTATAAATCAATGGAGCGACGTGGTGATAGCAAACGCGCAAATTCGAAGCCAGATCACTACTGGCGAGAGAACAGAGTCAACCCTCATTCAGGATTGACCATGGTCGCCGCCAGCGTGAGCCTTACAGCCACTTCATGGCACCCACTCAAACTTCCGTGCTCTGAAAAAAAAAAAAAGACAAAACATCACGAAATGAGCATACCTCCAGCATGCGTTGTATCCCGCAAAGCCGCCTCCAAGCCCTCCATCTCAAGCCCCAAAACCAAAGCATCCTCACAACGCTCCGCGGCCTCGAAGTCAATCAACACCGCCCGCCGACCGAGCACCAGGAAATTATGCCTGTTGACGTCCCCGTGTTTGACCCCGAGAGCGTGCAACCGCGCCAGGCTCCGCCGACACAAGGCGAGATCCTCCGGCCGCGCGTGCCGAGCCCCGACCACCCGCTCGAGGAGGATGCCGATGGCGCGATCCTCTTCGGTGATATGACCCAGGAACTTCGGCCCGATGCCCGTGCCTTCGATCCAGGCGTACGCGCGTGTCTCCGCCGCGAGGAATGCAATCTCCGACGGGAAACGCGCATATTTGGCAATCACGGGAGCGTCAGTGAGCGTGTCCGTCGCCTCGTAGACTTTGATGCGCAGCTCTTCGTCGATGCGGAGATCCAGGTAGTTGACGAGGCGTGGGTGCCATGTTGCGATGGTCGGTAGGTCCTCCTTCTTCACGGACGTGAAACATGGTTGCCCAGAGGTGATGTCTTTCGCGATGCGACCCGTGTTCCAGTCACCAGACGGGAAAGGCGGTAGCAGAGGCAGGAGATACGCCTCGGCGCACATCGTCAAGAGCGGAAAGACATCCGTGTTGATTGTGACGTACTTGAAATGGGCATCGGGCGTGCAAAATCGGTAATGGCCTTCGGTAGGGTCAACTTCAAGGTCGAGAAGCCGGAGCTGCGGTCGAGCAGAAGATGTTGTGCTTGCGGTAGTCATGGAGAGTGTTAGTCGATGCGTAGGCCCTCTGGACGACGTGCTTATCTAGTCGCGTTGATCAAGTTCGTGGAAGAAGATCAATGTCACATGTCTTCCATGGCGGTTACATGGAGGATGTACCGAGGGGTTGGGTACGCGGCATTGATGTTAGTAGCGGTGACAGTCATCCTACAGACATAGTAAGTAGTCACTAAACCAGAAGTCATGACTACTAGGTACCGCGCAATGTATCTCACTTAGCTTCACTCAGAATTAAGAAACACTACCTAGGTAGTCAGGTATCGAGTATTATGTAAACTCAACGAGAGCCAACACGCTTGAGAACAATACACATGGGTGCACTACTCAGGGGGTATACCATACAGCCACAGACCAAAACATGACCAACGGCATGGAACGTCGCCCAACGTGCCTCAAGGTACTGCCCACTTCAACTCCTTCAGCTCCCGGAAGGGTGAAGCAGTCGAGAGGGCGTGGGGCTAGAAGACAAGCCGGAGGAACAAGTGTTTGGCGGGTCTTGGCTCGCAGTACGGCCCATCCGCTGATTGCATCCTCGGACTTCTCAGGAGCTGAGCTGATCGTACTCATGTCGAGGTGGGAATGCGGTAGGATGCTGGGACCGGATTCCCTGCGGCCTATGTAACCCCACCCGAGGCCCGTGATGCGGTTCAGCGTGCGCTCGCGCTTCTCCATGCGGATGTTGCAGCAGGGGGCGGAATCCAGCGCGAATTGCCAACTCTCGAGGTGATGCAACTCCCTCGAGAGCTTTGTCCAACACCAGAGCCCTCAGCTGCGTCCCAGCGGCAGTGAAGTCGTCGGACCGAAGAGCGTGTCGAAGAGGAAAGCGCTCATCCAGCTTCCAACGCACTCAGCATCCCGAGCGTGGAGTTCGCCTGCTGCGCCAGCTCCGCACTATACCTCACCCGCCTCCCAATCCTCACAAACAGTCGATACGCCTCCCGTCCGTCCTCGCCGTCGTCTTGCCAATCGACCATCCGATGGCTGTAAAGGTCCAGTAACAGCAACAGAACGTCGTAGATGATATTGAGGTGTCGCGGTGTCCCGAAATTCTTGAGCACCCATCGGATAACCGGTAAGAGCTCCGCTTCCGACCGGTTCGCCAGAGCAGTGCGGAGCGCACTACGGTGTCGCAACGCCGTGAGGAGAGTGAGTACATCCTCATTATCGAACGCGGGTCGCGTAAGCGTCTGATCAAGCGCGAGCCCGTATTTCCCCGCCCGCAGACTCTGCTGCCACGGCGTGGGTTTCTTCTGCCGTGCGCGGTCGTTGCCGGCGATGATGATATCGGCTCCCTCGCCCCGGAAATCTTTGCCTCGGTCGCGGGCGCGGATGCCTTGGCGAAGGTCCTTTTTCCGTTGCTTGTGCTCGTAGTCGTCCGCTTCGCCCGCGAGCAGCGCGTCCATTCGTTTCGCCTTTTCGCGCGTTCGCGCTTTCTCCGCACCCGCGAGACGGGTCCGTAGGGATAAGAGGCCGCTTTGCAGACCGACTGCCAGATGTCGGTCGTCTCGGTCGTCTTGCGCTTTCAGGCCGACCACTTTCAGCGACAAGATGGGTGCGGGGTACTTGAACCCGGCGACGACTTCCCAACTGTCTGCACTGTGGACTTTGACGTGACCGTCCAGGCCGCCGGTCAGCAGTTTGCTGCCTCGCTGTGCGGTCGTGAGCGATGTCACAGTCTTCTGATGTGAGCGAATGATGTGTTCCGCTTTGCCAGCCACCAGATTCAGAATAGACACCTCATTGTCCGAAGCCGCCGCCAGCAAGGTACCTGACATCGAGATAGTCTCTTCGATCGGGGCACGATGCTTAAATGTCATCGCCGCCCGCCCCGAGTCGCCCGACTGCCGCGTATCCCACACCCTTACCGTCTGATCATAACTCCCCGTCACCACAATCCCATCCTGCCCAGGTAAAAAGCACCCCGCGCGCACATAATCCTCATGACCCATCCC
>Ga0058704_10000261_pt1 | contig 29063 bp, 34 predicted proteins | sample AgamicMgSfe_FD_71363 | JGI IMG/M metagenome (GOLD analysis project Ga0058704, IMG submission 71363) | Agave microbial communities from Guanajuato, Mexico - Mg.Sf.e | ecosystem: Host-associated > Plants > Phyllosphere > Phylloplane/Leaf | place: Guanajuato, Mexico | collected 2012-05-30
CAACCGCGAGGCCTACTACGAGCTCGGGGCGAGTCGCAGCGAGTGGGACAGGAAGCAACCGGCCCTGGGCAGTTCTTCCCGCAGCAAAGACACCGCCAGCGACGAGATCGATCTCGTCGCCGCGCTGCGCCCCGACGAGGGCGAGACGTGGACCGAGGCGATGGCCGGGTCGAACGCGGATGCATCGGGGGTAAAGGGCGGCGGGCGGGGGATCGCGGCGACGCGGACTTGGGCTGTAAGTTACGAGGAACGAAAGCCGGGGTGCTCTTGAAGGGTATAGAGGAAATGGATGGGGGGGGTGGATCCCGTGGGATATTTCTCACCGAGCTCATATGTGTACATCTAGATTTGCTGCAAAGCTTTTTGTCCAGTCATGATGCGCTTGCTTCGATAACCCGGTCATGGACTTCTCTACGCCAGACATCCGAACGGTAGCGGTGCGTGCAGTGAACGGGAGTACGATCTGCATCTCTCTTCCTTTCGATCCCAGCAACCTCCGTGAAAGCCGCCGAGAATCCCCATCGCAATGGCAAACGGATTGCGTCGCAAGACATAAAAAAGAAACGATTCTCAAATCGCATGGAATGCCAATCCCGACCGATTGCTATCAAATTTAGTTTCTATCGTGGCATTCGCTCGCAGAAAGAGACTCAAGTTCGCTGAGTGGCATCGGGCCGAGACATCAGGAGAAAACTACGGCAGGATCCTCGCCGTAAGCGTTAGCGAGCGACGACCAACGCGCGATGGGGTGCGTATATGTACTTGCTTGGTGGACTGAACAATCGACACACACCCACCTCACCATCGGACAGTCGCATACTACTGGGTGATCGAAAGATCTGAAGGCGTCTGGCAGCGGCACGTGATCGATCCACTATGTACGTACTGCAGGCCGACCAGTACAGCTAGGAAGTACTATGTATATCTACGTTGCTATACTACTACGCACACGCTTCTACCGCCAGCGCACGACAGAGTCGTACTACAATGCCCTTCACCACATTCGAGGCTGTCCACCACCCACCACTTCGTCGATCTCTATCGTGCACCAATCCCGCCGCCTCCATCACCAATCGGCAGCGCAAGCTGCACGGCTTTGCATCAATGTTGGCAGCTCGCATGCATAGACTCAGGCAGCCGTGGGGCGCAGCTGCGCAGAGGGGGTGTGGGCGCTTAGGCAGGAGCTGTCATGATAAAAGGTTGGATCCTCCAGGGAGTTTTCGGAGAATGTCCATCTCTTCTTGCGCGGCGACTCACTTTGATCCTCTGACACCAAATCTCATCAACCTTACTGGCTGAATACCTCATTCGAGCTGGAGGCCTTCGCAAGTTAAGAGCACCAGAATTCGGTCAACATGTATGTATGTCGAAATGTGTCTTGATGCTTGGTCTGATGTGAGAACGGGTGTACGATTATCACCACCATCGAGGTCGACTTCGACGAGCAAGGCCGTGCGCGGCGTCGGTTTGTCAGAGTACACAGAGATTGCGGATTTACAAAATGTCGGTCATCTCGCTCGTACATTCCGCCAAGGCGCAGTACAGCGCGAGGCACCACGGTGCGAGGCAGCAAAGTGCAATAAATCTCCACCGACGACACTATCCCGGAGTGCGTTGTCGTATACTATTACGATGCGAACGACTGTTTGCAGCAGAAGTTTGGCGGGCAAATCATGCTACGCAGTGCTCGCGTTATCGAGGAAGGGCCATGCTCGTTGGTACTGTCCTATCAGGGTTATGATTGTTTGAATACCAGATGTCCTAGCGAAGACGTCCATGTCGCTGCTGTCGCTCACGTAGCAGGCTGTACTTCGTGGGCGTGAGATGTGCAAACGTTGTCATGTAGTCCAACGTCGCGCGAACGGAGCCAAGTCCGGATCTTGCCTATTGCGATCTCGTCGTGCTTCTGGGCTGAGGTGAAGTACTCCTCATCAATCCAGTCGCGTGAGCCCGCGGTGATCAGAGCATTACCGAAAGGCTGACATGACCCAAAGTCGATCAGAACTGCTGTGTCATTTGCGTCGAGCATTATATTGCCTGGCTTAACGTCATTGTGGGCCAGTCCGAGAGAGTGAAGACGCTTGACTGCAGCAATAATGTCGTTCATGCAGGAGTTCGCATCGATCCTTCGTCGAGGATCTTTCAATCTGTCCTCCAGTGTTTCAGAAAGTCGATCGAAGTTGAGACCGACGATGCGACCCCGAGCAACAATCGCACCATGGTATACGACGATGTTTAAATGTGGGTTGCGCCTCAGAATCTCCAACACCCGTGTTTCCTGCAGAAAAAGCTTGGCACACTTATTCGCGCCAAAGAATCCACTGATGAGCAATGGACCTTTGGTGAACCGATTGTCGCAAGCTGCATGTGCCCCGGAGACGACGGTAATGTCCTCGGGAGCTTCAGGATAGACATCATGATCCGGAACGGGCTGGAGCTTTTCTGACCTCCTCTATGGTCAGGTCATATTTCCTGAGATCCGATTCGCCCCAGAACACATGGTAGTCGTCGGTTACGTATGCGAAAGACGAATAGACGAAGATCGGATCACCGTTCTCGTCGTCCTCTTCTTCGAAGCCTCGTAAAGTGGTTTCAGATCTCGTGGCGTCAATCCCGGCGGTAGGGAGGCCATCGTTGTTGGTAATGTGTATAGTCAGTCATAGTACAATCAGCGGCACGCCGGCATGACTAGGTTACACATACATAGAGTGACGTCCATGTCCTAAGCGGGTGCGTGTCTGATGGTGGCGAAGGTATCCTTCAGCTCCCAAAACGATCGAGAGGAGTCCTCGCTGCGTCGAGTGTCGCCTCAGTAAGCCCTCCGCTTCGCACTGGCTCTGGCGTCCTCAGGAGATGTTGGTATAAGTCAGTCGATTTGACCTCTTCTCTTCCTTGACTACATTGTACTCTTTGCTAGTCAGTGAGGACCTGAAGTTTGGGGAATAATAAGGAGCGGTAGTGGTGTTGGTATATTGTGGGGAAACGCTCCCCATTGTGGGGAAACATGGAGAACCGAGGATTTCCCGTAAGTTTTTCTCGAGTTCCCGACCTGCATCTTTCGTCAAGAAACCATCGTCACCATCTTAAGTGCATCGAGACGCCGCGCAATGGAGGTGTTTCTCTGTCTCTGCTAGTGACAGGAGGTCAGGTCATTGTGATCAGCACGTACAGATAGTCTCACCACACAGTCGGCGGCTGGCAGGAAGCGATTCACCATGGAAATTGTCTCTGTGGAAAGGCGAAGCAGCTCCCAGATACATCACCTCCTCCTACGCTTTCACGCGCCTCTCCAGCTACTCGAGACTTGACCGAGTGGTGGTGGATGTGCCAAAAGCGGCTCGAACAGCACACGAACAGCAGTAAAAAGCACTGGCGAGGGCCAATCCGGTCTTCGATGGACCCTAAGGCCCTCTGAAGAGAGTAATTGCTCACCGAGCTCACGTTTGGAAGGCTTAAAGAGCAGGCATCGTCCGGAAGCGGCGAGCTATCTTCCTCGTGTAGGAACACACCAGACCGGTCTTTGTGGTAGCCACCGCGACCCGTCATAAGGGGAGTACAGTGCAGCGCGGTTGGGATGGTGTATTCTTTACGACCTGCATTGACCATTTTTTGTGAAGGCAACGTTGTGATCTTAACCTAGCTGGACTAGCTGTGAACACGGCGAAAGACACCGCTTGAGTACATATCTATTCTATCTTGATCGACAAAGGAGTGGCAGGCTGAATTTCTGAGCAAGTTTGCCATCTCATGTCATCAGTTCATCCAACCCATCACGGAACATAGCGTGTGGCACGCCCCGTACTTTTATCAGCCACTCTACCATCGCAGTGCACATCCTTCTCACAAGTTGACGGCGAACAGCCCGACTTTGGCGCAGCGGAACGGGTCAATCCCGAGGAGGGACATGCTGTCCCAGTACCTCAGCTGGTACTCACCGCCAGAGGAGCACACGAGCCAAGAGTCGAAGCGGCTGTCACCCCAACCGATTTCGCCGGCCAAGCTCTTGACCATGTTCATGGTGGTGATGCCGTCCGTGAAGATGGCAGTGCCGTACGGCTCGCTGTCTCGGTCGGTCACCATGGAGAGACCGGTGAAACTGCATCCGCCCTGCCACGCGTACAGACTCGAGGTGTTTTGATCGAAGACCATGGTTGCGGCTTTGGTGGCGTTAGAGGTAAGGGACGGGACCGACTTGGCAGAGTCTGGTGCCATGAAAGATTAGCTAGAGTCTTGGGAAAGGATGATGAAGAACGCTTACCTATTGGCGGGATGTCCAGGTATAAACCGTTGAATGCCGGGTTGCCAGAAAGAACGGTTGTTCTGAGCTTGAACGGCGTCTCGTTCCAGAGTGTTTGGCATTGCTCGTGGCTGTCGGCAGCCTTGGTCGGCTGGGCGATGCTGGTAGTCTTGCTTGCGACAGCACTCGCGGATGGCATGCTGTACGGAACATACGTCGCCGTCGTCGGTGCAGACCCGCTGGCAGAGACGCTGGAGGATCTTGAGCTCACTGCGAAGCTGCTGCTGACCGGTTTGGACGGTTCACTCAGCACTACTGTCTTGACCGTGGTGGGGGCAGCCAGAGCCTGGAACTCTGCGGCCTTCGTGGTCGTCGCCAAGGTCGTAGCCGGTTTGGCCGATGCCGTCGGCTGAAGCGGGAGTGGTGAAGTCTCCATACCGATTGTCGAAAAGGTGAAAGTGTCCTGTCCGTTGACTACGATGCCTCGCCCGTCTGGCAGAGCACTGACTATGGCGCCATCGAACAGGATGGCCAGTCCATATGGAACCACTTGAGTTTCGAGACCGTCGGTCAGGAGCACTTCACGGAACAATGGTACAGGTCGGGCAGTCATAACGTGGCCGTATGTTGTGACCACAGCTTGACTGGATGCATCTGTAGTCTGGGTAGCGCTTGAACCACTGGGCTTGGCCGACACTAGAGGAGACGTGGTCGTCGGAGTGGGAGATACGATGACGGTGCTGGTAGCTCTCGACGATTGAAGCGTAGTAGAAGATGCTGAAGCACCGGTCGACGAGACCGTTACCGTGTTAGTGGCGACAGCAGAACCCTTCAAGCTCTGGGTTTCGGTCGTCGTCCAGACCTTAGCAGTTGTGGTTGCGGACGCGGGTGCTGACGACGCCGTCAACCGCGAGGACTCAATCGTGGAAGGAGATGCCGAAGCACCGGGCGGCGACACCACGACAGTGTTTGTGGCGACAGCGGACCCCTTGGAGGACTGAGTCTCGGTCGTCGTGAAGACAACATTTGCGGATGTGGATGTGACTGCTGCCGATGCCGTTGACCGTGAGGAAGACGAGCCGGACGCCGTGGAAGCGGCCGAGGCTCCGGGTGACGACACCACAATGGTGTTAGTAGCGACAGCAGACCCCTTCGAAGACTGAGTCTCGGTCGTCGTGAAGACGACATTGGCAGTTGTCGTAGACATGGGTGATGACGCCACGGATGAAGAAGAGCTGGAAGTGACAGAAGCCGCCGATGCGCCTGGCGACGACACCACAATGGTGCTAGTGGCCACAGCGGACCCCTTCGAAGACTGAGTCTCGGTTGTCGTGTAGACGACCTTAGCGGTTGTGGTCGTAGATATGGGTGCTGACGCCACGGAGGATGAAGAGCTGGAAGTGACAGAAGCCGCTGATGCGCCCGGCGACGACACCACAACGGTGTTAGTGGCCACAGCGGACCCCTTTGAAGACTGAGTCTCGGTCGTCGTGAAGACGACGTTTGCGGTTGTGGTTGTAGACATGGGTGCTGACGCCACGGAGGATGCAGAGCTGGAAGTAACGGAAGCCGGTGTCGCGCCTGGCGGTGAAACAATCACGGTGTTGGTACCAACGGCAGAGCTCTTCGAGTAGAAGGTTTCAACTGTCGTGTATACCTGGTTAGAGGTCGTCGAGGAGTCTGCTGACTTGGTGGAGACCGAGCTCGAAGAGCTGAACGTAACGGAAGCCGGTGTCGCGCCTGGCGATGAAACGACCACGGTGTTGGTACCAACGGCAGAGCTCTTCGAGTAGAAGGTTTCAACCGTCGTGTAGACCTGGTTAGAGGTCGCCGAGGGCTGAGCTGACTTGGTGAGGACCGAGCTCGAAGGCTTAGAAGAGGACGAAGAACCGCTGAAGGTACTCATGGCGGTTGGAGAGCTGCTAGGAGTGACCGTAACTGTCGTCAAGCTCACGCTCGAGCTCGTAGCCGATTCTGCCTTGCCTGACGATTGCGAGGATGTAGAAGCTCTGAGAGAGGCAGTCGCGGAAGCGTCCCCAGACAAGGAGGACAAGGTGGAGGATCTGGAAGAAGCGGTGACAGTGACCGTGGTTTGACTGCTTGCAGATGCCGAAGCGGACGACGACGTGGATGAGCTGGGGGAAGCAGTGACAGTGACCGTGGTTTGACTGCTTGCAGACGCCGAGGCAGACGGCGAAACGGATAAGCTGGAGGAAGCGGTGACAGTGACTGTAGTTTGACTGCTTGCAGACGCCGACGCAGACGGCAAAATGGATAAGCTGGAGGAAGCGGTGACAGTGACCGTGGCAGACGCTGAGGCAGATGGCGAAGTGGACGACCTGGAAGGCGATGCCGACGACAGGCTGAGCGAGCTCGTGGGAGCGGATGCAGGGGTCGAGGTCGAAGAAGCTGCAGCCGTGCTTGAAGAGCTTGGTGATGCACCCACAGATCTTGCCGCTGAGCTGGTCGACGAGTCCACCGAGGATGAGGACGGTGACGCGACTGGTTTACCAGCGAAATCAACGTTCGAGTTACTTTGGGCGGTAGTGATGCTGCTCTTGAAGTAGCACGTTCCCGGTCCCGAGCCACCAACGTAGGAAAATCCTACACAACCAGCCAAGGCATCGCACATAGAGAAACACTGTTGGAAGGAGCTCGCGCTTGAGAGACTGAGATCTCCCCCGTTGTGATCAGTGCCGCACTCCACTGTGTAGCCGTCGAACATGCCGCCATTACTACTCAGGGATGCGCAGCCGGCATTAGCCGTCACGGTGCTGGACGGACTGGGGCTGGAAGAAAGCGTTCCAGTGGAGGCCATGTTGGGCGACACGGTATTGGAGGTCATGCCGGTTGCAGCACCGCTCGATGCGGTGCCGCTTGGGGCGACTGAGCTGGGAGATGCGATGTTCGAGGCCATGCCAGTCGCAGCAACGCCTGATGTGGTGCCGCTTGGGGCGACCGAGCTGGCAGATACGACATTCGAGGACATGCCAGTCGCAGCGATGCTCGATGGGGTGCCGCCCGAGGCGACTGAGCTGGCCAATATGCTGCTGGTCATTGGTACAGACTGGCTATTGGTGCTCGCTTGCGCCGGACCGCTGATAGACGCGAAATCGACGTTACTGTTCCCAGTCTGTGCCGGCATGAGAGAGGACTTGAGGTAGCACGTACCCGGTCCAGAGCCGCCGACATAGGCGAATCCGATACATCCAGCAGTTTGGTCGCATGCGGCGAAGCATCCGCTGAATGAGCTGGCGCTAGTGCTGGCAAGGTCGCCACCGTTGTGGTCCGTGGAGCACTCTAATTTGTACGTCCGGCCGTTCGAGTCGACGTATGAGCTCCCGTCACCGATGCTGCTGCATGAGGTACCACTTGCACTTGTAGACGGGGCGGATGCAGATGAAGCCGATACAGACGAAGCCGATGCAGACGAAGCCGGCGCAGACGAAGCCAGCGCAGACGAAGCCGGTGCAGATGCCGACGAAGCCGATGCAGACGAAGCCGATGCAGACGAAGCCGATGCAGACGAAGCCGATGCAGACGAAGCCGGCGCAGACGAGGCCAGCGCAGACGAAGCCGGCGCAGATGCGGACGAAGCTGGCGCAGACGAAGCCGGCGCAGACGAAGCCGGCGCAGACGAAGCCGGCGCAGATGCGGACGAAGCCGATGCAGACGAAGCCGATGCAGACAAGGCGGATACGGATGAGGCGGATACGGACGCGCTTGCCATGGCGGATGCCGTCGAGGCAGGTGCGGACGAGGCAGATGCGGACGAGGCAAATGCGGACGAGGCAGACGCGGCAGTCGAGGGAGATCCGCTCGAGGACAATGCGGTTGAGGCAGATGCAGACGGGAGTGACATGGCAGATGCAGTCGCAGTCGCCGTGTTGCTGCGACCATTGACCATGTAGGCCACATCAGCCGCGGAGTTGGTCGACAAGGTGCCGTTCGATTGCTTGAGATAGCAGGTACCGGGGCCGTTGCCCGTCAACCATGCGAATCCAATGCAGTCTGCAGTCGAGTCGCAGATCCCGAAGCAGTCGGCAAACGCACTCGCAGACGCGGCACTAAGATCTTGGCCGGCCATGTCATGCTTGCACCCGACCATGTACGCGATTCCTGCTTTGTCGTTGTAGGCTGTCAACGTGTTGCCGGCAGCAATTGAAACACAGTTGGAAGCAACGATTGCGGAATTGCTTGTTGCAGAGCCGCTCGGTGCAGCAGCGCTTGTCGCTGAACCGCTCGTCGCAGCACCACTGGAACCGCTCGATGCGGATGCTGAGCTGGCAGCAGTCTCGCTAGCGCCGTTGACAGAAGAAGACGAGCCTGACGATAGGTCCTGGACGAGCAAGGCGGAATCTGCACCGGAGCTACCGCCGTTCACCGCAGTGCTCTTGAGGTAGCAGGTGCCTGAATTATCACCAAGATGCGCAAAGGCGATGCATCCCGGCGTTTGGTCGCAAGCGGCGAAGCAGTCGCTGTAGCTCCCACTGACTGCCTTGATGTCGTTGCCGGCATAGTCGTAGCTACATCTGACGTTGTACGTTCGACCGTTGCTGCCTGTGTAGGTAGCTCCTTGAGCAGACAACGAGGCACAGTTGGTGGCCGGGCTGCTTGATGCTGATGCCACCGCTGCGGCAGAAGAGCCGGGGCCGGAGTTGGAGGCAGTTGCAGCGCAGGTCGCGGGAGCAGTCACAGTGGTCGTGATGTAGCTGACGCTGACGGAAGCCGTAGCACCGCTCACGGTCGAGCTTGAAGCTGCCGCGCGCTGTGCTGTGTTAGTCCTCTTGACCGAAGTGCAGTGAGAGGTCCAGACTTGCCTGTTGTAGATGCTTGCCAGAGCCTGGAAGAGCGTCTACAGCTTGGAAGAAGGCCGCAAGGCCCAAAAGGCCGGGAACCGCCAGATGCACCATGACTACGACACTGCGAGGAGAGGGAGAAAGGAGTAGGTCACTTAGGAAGACAGAACAGCGCTGGTAAGGGGATATATGGTTATGAAGTACCTACAGCTTCCACTCCCGGCCTCGTCTTGAAAGCTGGAGTATGGTGAGAACCTTAATGCCAGCCATGTTGGACGTGTAACAGGCTTCGGTCGAGTACCTAGTAGATCCACTTCAACATCGATCATTGCAATAGCGTCCGCATGAACCAGTTGATGTTCTGTCGAACGAGAGCTTGACGTGCACTCGCTGTGACTTTTAGGGAAGATGATATCAAGCAAGATTGAAAGGAGCTAGCGGCTCGTGATAGACGTTGGCGGTGCGTTCCGGTCACCATGTGTAGGAGTGGAGTGGTAGAGGGGGCATCGAAAGGCGTCTTATTCATGTACTTCAGCATTGGTCGAATTGTACAAGTGTCCAGGATGAGCCGTCGAGTTCCCCAGCCCGGGATAAGCATATGGAGCTGCCCCCTCGAATTCGGTGGTGTTGGTACGGATCTCGAAAAACTCTGTTGCTGATACTTGGCACCAGTCACGTGCTGTATTGATCCTCTTGAAGTCGGGCAGTACAACACCTTGTAAGAGGCATTGATGGGTCTTGCGAGAATCCAGACGTGTTCGCGCGTCCGACTTCGCGTGAGAGAGTCACCACTCGCAGACATCTTGCGACTGGAACTATGCCGGGATTGCTGATCCCTTCCACCAGCAATAGCCTTCTGGCAGCTGGAAGGCTCGAGGGTTGCACCTTTGCGGTCACAATCTGAGTGTTGTTGAGGTCTTGATCGTTACCGCCCGCTTGCCGAGAGGCTGCGGAACGCGCCTTCGCACCGGCTGCGAGACGAATGTATCGTCTCCATCCACCACCAACGGTACCGGATACTGGGAAAGGGACACCATGGAGTCCATCTTACCCCATCTCCAGCTGCTTGAGCCTCTTGACCACCTCCTCAACGCTCCCCTCAATAGCAGTCTTCTCCACCGGCCCCATCTTCTTCAGCACGTACCGCGCAACCTCATCACTTTCCCTGCTGACCGGCCTCCCGATCCCGACTCCAACACGGGCAAAAGGCGTCTTCCCCATGACAGACATGATGCTCTTCAACCCATTATGGCCCTTGGCACTCGCGCCCTGCTGCGTGCGCACCGTGACCGCCCCCAAACCCTTCTCGAGCTCGTCGTAGACCACCACCAACCTGCCTTCCGTTCCCACAGGCATCGTCTTCGACCAGGCGGTGTACGCCGCGCGCACGCCTGTGCCAGACTCGTTCATATACGACGTGCTTTGCCAAAGCGTCCAATCACCCGCGCCGCCGCCCGTGACGGCGGGCCTGCTGACGTTGCCATTACCGAGCTCGCGCTCTTTCCGGAATCCACCGTACCCAAGGTGCTCCGCGAGCCGGTTGAGGACGGTGTGTCCGGCGCTGTGGAGAGTGTTGGCGTAGGAAGAGCCCGGATTACCGACGCTGCACACCAGGAGGGGCAGTGTGCGTGCCGCGGTCATCGGCACGGGACCGGTCGTCGGTTTGCGCGAACCTGTATCTTCTCCCTCCTCAACCGCCACCGTGACGCCCTGCCTTGCCGTAGAATCTCGTATACGTGTTCTGCTTTTTGCGCGTTTGCATTTTTCCATGGGCTTTGGCCGCTCTGCGAGATCATCGCTGGACGCTCGGACTCCCGCAGCTTGATCGATCGTCTCTCCTTTGGCCATATCGCAGCCTACTTGACTACTTGTCGCTACAGCCATCTTGTACGATCTGATACGCCCAGAAGAAGACGTCGACGATTGACTTATAGCTGGAAATGCATTGCACCTCTACCGGAAACGGAACGGTTCTTTGTCACTCAGACTCCCTCCACTTGACTCATCGTACCAACAAAGCGACGATTTCTCGCACGAAATCCATATCTACAGGCACGAACAATAACCCTTTCGCTACAGAGTCGGAGAGTAATACAGACTCATGAACCCCGGTCCACCGCAGTACTCGTACGGATTGCCGGCACACGTCATGATCTGCTGCAAATTGCACGCCTGCTGCACGCCGCCCCCGGCAATCTGGTTGCCACAGTAGCATTCCTGCGCATACTCGATCCTATCATTGTCACAAGTCAGCATTTGCAAATTGGGAACCCTGTTGGACGTGGATGTGTGAGACTTACCCAGCATAGTGGTATTGTTTCCCCAAACAGAACTTGACGCACATCTCGTTCGTCATACTGGCGCTCACCATCGACGCGCCCTGTAAGCTTCGCCCAGCCGTGTTCGTGTCGGTAAGGCAGCCCTGCGTGGCGTACTTGCCGATACTCGGCTTCGCCCCAGGCGCGATGAAGGCCGTGTTGTTGTAGAGCGACAGCGCGCCAGACCCTCCACAGATTTCCGATCCGGATCCCTGACACCTATAATTGCAAACGCTGAAGTTCGATGGGGAAGTGTTCGCAGTCAGTAATGTCGCCCCGGATCCGAGGACGTTGCCACAATAACATTGAGTCGCATACTCGGCGCCATAGTACTGGTACCCGACACCCTGACTGCAGAAGGCTGCGCAGATCTCGAGAGACATATTGTTCTGGGTCAAGACTTTCCCCGTGAGAGTCCTGCCGCCGGTATTGTCCGTGTAGCAGCCAAGGTAGTTCGCTCCAAAGCCGGCTGCTGGCGTGTAAGGCTGTGCGTTGCCGGCCGTATTCGCCAAGCTGCCATTGGCGTTGAAGTTCGGATCGGTGTTGTTGTAGACATTGATGACTTGCAGCCCGCCGCAGACTTCTTGCGTGCCGCTAGGGTTGTTCGTCATGGTGCCGCCGCAGTTCCAATTACATGCAGTATTGCCGCCGACTGCGGTGGGATTGATGAGATTATCGCAGTGGCATTCCTGGGTGTATTCGACCCCACTTAGACGGTAGCCCAAGGCCATGCAGTACGCTTGACAGAATTCGACAGTCATGGCAGTGTAGTTAACGTATAATGCCGCATTCAGGGTACGAATGCCGAGAGAACTGTCGTTGAAGCAGCCGAGGTACTGCTGAGATGGCAGACCGTAGGCCTGTCCGGGTGTAGGCTGTACAGTCGGCCGCGGCAGCGAGTCTGCGGTCTGAGTGATGACCGGCTGTGGCGCAGAAGCGTTGCACTCCATCTGCGCGGCTGTAGCAGCTTCGGGTCCGTTCGTCAGCTGGACACAGCCTGGGAGTCTGTCAAGCAAACCATGCACACGTTCGCCAATCTGAGGAGCCTGCTCGGGGCAATTGTATGCGTAGCCGTTGGTTTGGCTGGTTTGAAGAACGGGACAATAAGAGATCTGCCCAAAGTTGTCCGGGATGAGGCAGTTCGCAACGGCAGCGGTTTGTACGTCCATATCCCAACCATTCAAGAAATCCCCGTGAAACCCGAAGCCTGTAGTATCACCCTGAGAAAAGGTGAAGATGCCATCGGGAGTTTGATCCGGCACCTGCGAAGGAGCGTAGTTCGTTTCCAGGAACAGGATCGGCAGCTGATAGGGATACTGCGGAGGGCAAACCCCATTGTCAATACCGCTCAGGTAAGCCACGTGGCTGTTGTCTGCCTTGTACAGGTCTATCCCGTTCCAGCACGCTTGGAATGCTATCTGACCACGCATACCATTGATGCACGTCGAAACATTGTACATGAAAGGCTGTTCTGGTGGGGAAACCCCTGCGGTAAGGCAGACGAAGGTCACTCGGTCGGCTATCGGTCGTCCCGGATAGGTGGCGTTTCCCCAGGTCAACGTCTTGTTGTCGTAGCTGCGCGCAGCTTTGTTGCCGGAAAGGATCTTGAAGCCGGGTGGGAAGGGTATGGAGTTTTGGGCATTCGGGCCACGACCCAGGTAGTAGGCGACGCTTCCGCCGTGCGGGACCTCAAAAAACGAGCCATTCGGGTATTTGTAGTAGAGGAGTGGCGTCCAGTATGCAGACTTGTCCGCGCCAATTTCGCAGGAGGTACACGCAGAGTTCACCATGGAGTCGAAGGTTGAATTCACGCCGATATCTGATGTTTGTCAGTTCAGGCCTCTTCTCCCCAAGGTCAGACGGCCACGTACTGGAGCCGCCTACGATAGTGTGCGCATGCGCCGCGATCGCGCCTGGATTGACCAAGGGATCCACACGTCCAGTGTGCACTACTGAACAGCCCATACGCCAGAAGGCATCGGCGCCGTGCAGGAAGAGCAGCGCAAAGGCTGCCGAATACGCTGGACACAAACGCATCTTCGCAGACGTGACGAGTCCTTGTTGACGGATGGTCGATGTCAATGAACGAACGAACGAACACAGTGAGCTATACAGTACCCTTGGGGTGCTTGAGCGAACGAGCAGGAGGTACGCCATTCGCACGAAAATTCGAATTCCAGAGCCGCCGCCCAGCCACGTGGATCAAAACAAACCAGCAACCTCGCGTTCTGGGCACGCAAGCGTCCGGCATGACTGAGCAGGAGAATGAGGTCTGATGACTAGATGGTGCTGATGATGTTTTCATGAGAAAAAGAGACAAAAGATGCAGGACTCACAAGGCTACCGGAAGCCGTCAGATGGCCAAAAGTTATATATCCTATCTTGCTGATGAGTGATTGCTTCTGGCCTGCTTCGCGGACACTGCCCGATTGAGAGAGTCGATCACTGTGTGTGGAATGGAGGGACCGGCTCCGTAGAATGCGATGATGGGAGGTGCTCGCTCTTAATCTTCGTGATCTCCTGCGTGAGATGCCATACACGATGATGGGGTTGGGTCCATACTTTCATCCCATCGCTCTCGACCCGTGTTCTCGGTCATGCTGGTGTGAGCTAGCATCGTACTTCGTGAAGAATACCAAGGCACACGCCTCGGTCTCCGAACAGCGAGGTATCAGAGATGGTCCTCCACCGTGCGATGAAGGCACAAGCAAGTGTCCACTGCGGCACCTTGGGAATCGGCCGTGTAGGGTTCGTGAAGGCGGGTCCGTGAAGGCGAATCCATGTAGAGACAAGGTCTCCGTGCCGCCAACTTGTATGTCGTGAGACATCTTCGCGATCTGTGACGGTCGATAAGTGCAGGTCGGGCAGGCCAGGCTATTGCTCTCTGTTGCAAGCGCACGTGTGACCGCATCTCAGAGAAGATGCAGTGGTGCACCGATGTGTGTAGATGAGTTGTCAATACGTAGAAGTCTTGTGCCTATGTACGATCTCTCGGCGTCTCCCCGGAGAAGGCGAACAAACAAGTACCACACGGCGTGACAACATACCTCAGTGAACAGCAGAGGCTTGGGAAGTTGCGCTTGACGCGCCCAGTCATACTGTCCTTCCTTTGCTTCCCACATCATGAATGTGACCAATGTAACTCTCACCCTCTTTTCTGCAGCGCTCTCCAAGCCTGCAGTCCACCTCCCTCGAACGGTGAAGCAACAACACCACCATGGCTGAACTCGAAGCGAAGCCCGACCTCCCAGCTCGCCCACAGGCAACATCTGGCAGCGCGCCCAGTCACCTCCCAACACAACCAGCGATTCGATATCGTCTCCCGCAACGGAAGTCGACTCGCCCGGAGTTCTCCGAGTCCCCAAAGCCTCCAGAGCTTCCCCGACGACGATCATCGATGCTTTCCTATTCCAGCCTCGAGGATGCGACTCACTCCTTCGCCGACGACATCATCAACCCAGGGGCTAGCAGCCGAGCGAGCGGCAAGGAGGAAAACGAATCAACACACTGGCACAGCACACCATTGGTGTTTGCGATTCTCCCGGCCGTCGGCGGGCTGCTTTTCCAGAATGGGTCGGCTTTCATAACCGATATCCTACTGCTCGGACTGGCGGCAATCTTCATGAATTGGAGCATCCGAGTGCCGTGGGATTGGTACTATTCCGCGCAAGCCTTGCAAAAGGACCTCTCGCCATACTCCGATGACACAATACTGGAAGAGGAAGAGCCCGACGAACAAGCAGTCGAAACGGCATCGTCGGGAGAGGGCTCGGCCAAGACAGCTCCCGCAGACAGCAATACCGGACCGCAGCCACAGTCCAAGGCACATAACGCCGATGCGTATGAGCACGCGACAGCCGCGCTGCGCACGCAGGAACTGCTAGCTCTCGGAGCCATCTTCACCTTCCCAGCCCTGGCAGCGTACCTACTCCACGTCATACGAGCGCAGCTATCACGGCCTTCCACGGGATTAGTGTCGGATTACAACATCGGCATCTTCCTCCTCGCCGCGGAGATCAGGCCATGCAGGCAGCTGATCCGCCTCGTCGCCAACCGCACGCTGCACCTCCAGCGCACAGTCACCGGCCTCGACGAACCCTTCGCGTCCAGCACGCACGAAAACAGCACCCTCTCCGACGTGATGACCCGCATCGCAGGTCTGGAAGACAAGCTCTCAACCCACCAAACCCTGCCACCCACCCTGAGCATCGCACAGAAAGCCGACGTCACTGAGCTCTCAACCGAACTGCGCAAACGCTACGAGCCGCGCCTCGAAGGCCTCGAGCGTGCCGTGAGACGGTACGAAAAGCGCTCGACCACGCTCGCCATGCTCACGGAGCAACGCCTGAACAGCCTCGAAACCCGTCTGCAAGACGCCCTGAGCCTCGCGGCCGTCGCGGCCCAGCACTCGCAGCGGCGCGGGGTCGTCGCCACGACGCTGGAGACCTTGAGCGCGATCCTCGCGATGCCGTTGAGGCTCGCCTGGGCGGTTTGCGTGTGGCCTTTCGTTGCGCTGGAGGAGTTGTACGACAGGGTCAGAGTTCTGATGCTGGGGCCTGCGCCGTCGATGCCTTCTTCGGAAAGACGGGCGAAGGCTGGCGGCGCGGAGGAGAAGGCGAGGGCTAGTAAGGGCTCCTCGACGCGGAAACTTGTGCGATAGGTCGGGGAGGCGTTTGGTGGCGTTGGGATTAGCTGTAATAATATCAACAACTGCTACGAGCAGCTTTCAGCGATGGCGTAATGGCCGGCATAGCCCATTTTGTTGTAACAATATCATGAATCTCACAGGAGCAGACCGGATAACCGGAACATCATGAACGATTTCGTATAGTTCGTCTGTATCCGGACAAGCTCATAAACGGCTCATGCCTATACATCTTCACACACAGCTAAACTGAACACTATAATTCCCGCCAGGCACATAATCAATCGTCGTCGTCCCATGCGACGAACCACCTCTTCCGCCACGCGGACCCCAATGCGCAAACCCACCGCACTTCGGCCCAGCATGACCCCGACCGCGATGACTCCAGCGATACCCATCCGACCCTCGCATCTCCAATCTAGCATCACACCCAGGAAGATCCAAAATCACGGTCCCCGTCGTGCCCGGCGGAGTCTGGAAATCGTACGTCGCTTCGTGACCAGAAGTATTATTCGTGTATGAAGCGCTGAAAGTGCCAACGGCGGTCGTGAAACCCGCTTCGACGGAGCTGAGGTTACCGGGTTGAGGGTGCACGACCCAAGTAGAGCTATTGACGACGTGCAGGCCGGCGAGGTAAGTGGAGAGGGCGATGATGGGCCCCGTGGACCAGCCGTGGGCGTGCGAGATGCGCGGGTCGTTCTCGTAGGCCGGGTAGTGCAGGGCGCCGGTGACGTCGTAGCCTTCGTTGAAAGTGCTGTTGGTCATGCGCGGGTCGTCGAGCATGAAGTCGGCCCACATGGATTTCATCAGGGAAATGGCGTGCTGGGGCTGGCCGGCGAGCATGTGGGCTTGCAGCTCGAAGCCGCTGATGAAGGGGGACACGGTCGTGCCGGCTTCGGGCGCCGGGGCGCCGTAGGGACCCCAGCGGGCTTGGAGGGCGTTGGAGATGGAGACGGCTCGGCTGCTGTTGGCGACGCCGGAGATGATGGCCCAGCAGTTTCCGTCTTGAGGGTGGAGTTGGGTCGTTTGGTTGTCGGTGTACATGCCTGCGCTCTCGTCCCAGAGGAGCTCGTTGGCGGCGGACACGATGTTGTCGTAGTAGGCCTGCCACGTCGGGATCAAGGCCGTGTCGTCTACGGCGTGGGCGAGACTGATGGCCGTGCTGAGAGTGAAAGCGAGGATGGAGTTGGCTTCGATGTTGCGGGCCCCCATTCCCACCCGCAGCCAGTCGGCAGTAGCGTTATCGGCGACATATGCCAGGCCCGTGCTGTCGACAGACTCGAGGCTGTAGTTCAGGCCAAACTTGAAACGGCCCCAATTATCCTTCAGGAAGTCGATGTCGCCAGAGTAAGTGTAGTAGTGGTTCAGCGCAAGCAAATTGTGCATGTGGTAGGTGTAGGAGTATGTAAGACGTTGTCGGTCGAACCACGGATCCGGAGGGTTCGTGTAGACCGGTTCGGCAACATACGGCAGTTTACCGGTCGTGGCGTTCTGTTGCCGGAACAGCTGTTCAACCGAGAGCTTGAGAGTGTACTGGTCGTTGGTGCTGAGGAAGACGCCGGGGAGCGAGATGCCGAAGTCTCCGGGCCAGATGAGCTTGTCGCGCTTCGCCCCGTCAACAAGGGCCGACGAGCCGTTGGTCAACGTGGCGTTGGAGTACCAGAAACTGGGAACTGTTGGGTCGGTCTTATCCAAGTTGACCAGCGAGTTGCCTTTGTCGGATGGAAGCGTACAGATCTGGTTGGTGTACGCTGCAGCATACCTGAAAGCGGACGGTCTAAGTCAACTCGAGTTCTAGACCGCCAGGAGAGGCTAAGGTGAGAGAGGTACGTACCATACACGGTTCAGCTGCTCATCATCAGCGTGGAAGTAGCCCGTATAGTCACCCATGGCATCGTCGGCGTAGTGAGGCATGGCGGTGAAGTTGGTCGTCACTCTACTCAAGCTCACGGAGCCTGAGGAGTTGTGATAAACATTCAGGTACCTGAACGCGCCTCTCTGGTGCGAAGAGTCGACCGTGTAGTTGCCCGAGCCTGTGATGGCAAACCAGAGCGTCTCGTCGATGCCGACATCTTGGGTGGCATCGCTACCGTCCGGGGAGATCCACAGCGAGGACTCGGAGAAAGAGATCCCGATGAAGTTGTTGGTACCGTTGACCTCGCTCACAGAGAAAGACACAAGGCCGCCGATGTTCTTGGTGTAGTCATACGTGACTGCCGAGTCGCCGCGGAGGGCCGTCACACCGCTGCCGGTGGTGGTCAAGCCGCTAGGGTTGGTGACGGAGCCATTGGCTCGGTGGACTGTGATGGGAATAAGGTCTCGCTGGGTAGGGGCGAGAATGTACTCAGAATAAGGAATGGCCGCGGCCACAGAACACGCCAGAGCGGCGACAGAGAGAAGTGGAAGAAATGCCATGATTTGTGAAAGACACACAGGAACACACTCACCTCTCACCCGGTGGATGACACTGGCTTTATAGGTGTAGCCATTGGACTAGAGACCATCTGTGCCTGGATGAGTTGCCGAACTTGTACCAGCTATAGAAGGTAGCGATCGCCAGCAGTGCCGAGTGATGTTGTACGAGTGAAACAAAATCCATACCGCTCCCCGCAGTTCTGTGAGGGGAAAAGTGTCGCCCGTGGAGCAAAGTGAGATCATACATTATTTCCGTAGGCTTTATTATTAGAGCTATCAATCGTACGCCTTCTCGCGTCAAACGCCCCCGAGCCTGCGGGTAGAACGTGAATACATCGTACATGTTCGGTCCTGGACACCGAGCGTAGTGGATCGCCCGCGCGGATTGCTGCGGATACAACTACTGATGCTAGGAGCTTCAACACATTAAACCCTACCGACCTCCCTCCTCAACCTCCCGGCAGCCGTATCCGGCCGGGGCTCCGGCCACGCATCAACAGCCTCTTCCACCTCCTCCATGAACGACGCGCTGTTATGAACTCCCGTCCCTCCCAAAACCACCCGCACGCCAGGCGAACTGGCGTTGACCTGCGCAACCATCTTCGCCTCCTCGTACGTCGCACCGCCCACGATGAAGATAACAACATCCTGCGGTTTATCGCGCGTCTGCCCTCCGCCTTCGACGAATGGGTAGGCGTTCATGTTCAACCGGCCCTTGATCAGGTCCTGGAGGGTGGCTTCCAAGCGAGGCGAGTGCTGAGTGTACACGTTCTCGACACCCCTCAGACCGCGGTTGAAGCGGGAGCGCGCTTCGGAGAAGATGTTTTGCGCTGGCTGGAAGAGGTCGGGCAAGCCTCCTGCGCCGCTGCCTTGCTGGCTTGATTGCAATGAGGCGGTGTAGTTCAATAGCTTCGGGATCAGATTGATCCGATGTCGACTCAGCCCGCCCGCGACAGCCAGTAGGTCGAGTAATGCCGGCGTGTTGTTCTGGGCGTGATTCGCGTAACGTAGCGCGTAGATGGCCACAAGGCGTAGTTTGTTGCTAGGCGGGATCGCAGGGTTCTGGATAAGCTGCTGGAGGGTCTTCACGTCCTTCGAATGCTCGTCGTTGCACGCCAGGCTCTGCTCGAGCTCGCTAACGTCCAATAGATTATCAGTACCGACTCGTCTACTGAGCTCCGTCACGAGCGTGACGTGCTTCGTGACATTGCCGGATAGTCGCCGGAACTCTGGGTACTCTTCGACAAAGCGCTTCATGTCCTCGATGCTGTCAAGCTTCTTGCCATCAGCTTGCTTGGCAGCGAACTGCTCGACGTAATCTTTGGCGTTCTGGCCTAAGTCGCCAAAGTTGAGGTACATATTTTTTGCGAAGAAAGGATCTTGATCTTGTGACAAGACAATCTCCTGCAGTGCCGATCAGTCCGTAGTCTTGCATGCCTGTCTCCAGGAAGGACGTACCTTGAACTCAGGCCGAATGTCCGGGACATCGCTGAGATTTACCCTGCCATTTTCGATGCCAATCAACTCATGCACCATGGCTTGATATGTCCATTGCGTCAACAGCGGTGTTATAGGGTCATCTCGCCGATCGATCAGGAGCAGTATCGGAGTTGTATCAGACCGTCTGAAATCGAAGAGCTGCTCTTCCTGCGTCATCGCATACCGCACCTCGGTGCCCAGCTTCCTGCACAGCGCGCTCTTCTTGTCGAACCGGATCAGTGGTTTCTTCTTGAGGCTCAGCAGCAGCGCCAGTACTCCTTCCGTCGTCCTTGTCAGACTGTCGTAATTCCATGAGTCCGGTGACGAGCTGAAAATGCGCGTACTCAACGGCAGGCTGCACAGGACCGGGTTGATCACAATGTAGTCCGCGAAATACTCGATGACGCCTTTGACCACCTCGTGATCGTCTGCCTCGGCGAGTCGTTCAAGCGAGGATTTCTTGATTATGTTGCTGAAGTCTGGTGTCAGTCAGAACTGTCATCTATGCAACATCCCGTAGGAGTAACACCTACATATGTAGTATTCGCCGTATTTTGGTTCCCGCAACTCGTCGATGAGAAACTGTATGCTATCCGAGCTTGGCCTCAGGAAGCTCAAGCACCGCAAATGCCGCATCTTCTCCCTCTCTTGGTGGTCGAGGCGATCGGTGAGGTATACGGAGTGGTTGAGGAGGGCGGACTGAGTGGTCGCGGCTGATAAGATCGGAACGGTGTCACGATCGAGCAGCATGATTTTCATCTTCGCCGTGCTCGAAGACGTTGACGTGCCGTCTCCAGCAGACACCATCTTGGTAATGTAGCTGGAGACGGATTGAGAGATGTCCATGGTCGCGGATGAACCTTGACTGTTCCTAAAGCATTGTTGTCCTCGGTGTATTGCGGACGCGCTCGCGTCACCAATGTCGTCCGATAGCCGTCGATGGAGTGACGATGTTGAGGAGTGTTGTGTTACTAGCACGACGTAGGTTCCCCCGTTCTAGTATGTCACCGACATGGAGGTAGGTACATCTGTATGTATGTGTGCTCTCACGTCGTTCAGACGCTCGGACCTCCATCCCACCTTCACTCCAACAACACCCAGCACACCAACATGACTTGTCGAATCCCTCCAGCACACGAGCTGCGAGCCGCACTCGCCCGCGATGGCTTCGTGCGTATCCCACAGGCTCTCGCCGTAGACCAACTGGAACGCTACCGCAAAGCAGCGTCCCGAGCAGCCGAACGCGCGAGAGCCGGCCAGTGGCCCTATGTTCGCACCCTGCCCAAGCAATTCCCACCCTGGCCGCTCCACGAAGTCCAGCAACATGGGATCTGGGGCGTGCAGCACCTCCTGCACCCCGACATGCCCGAGGAGGATAAGGAAATCTTCGCGGAAAGCTACTTCAGTGAGACCATGATCACGTCCGTCACGTCCCTGCTCCAGTGCAGCCGGGACGATCTCGTCCTGGAACTGTACAACATGCTCGTCCGGCCCGATCGCGACTTCGCCCTACGTTGGCACAGAGACGATATCCCACCCGATGTCACCCCCGAGCAGGAAGAAGAGAGGCTTCGGGAACCGATGATGCACGCGCAGTGGAACATGGCTCTCTACCCAGACAGCTCGCTTGTCGTGGTCCCGGGCAGTCACAAGCGTGCCCGGACGGACATGGAGCGCAATGCCGACCCGTACGAGGACGACATGCCCGGGCAAAAGGTCGTGAAGATGGAGCCGGGCGACGTCATTTTCTACATCAACAACATCTTGCATAGGGGCGTATATGATAGTCAGACCGAGAGGATGACGTTGCATGGCACCATGGGGTTGAAGGGAGCGGATCCTGCTCGGGCGAGAAACATCTTGCAGCACGGCATCGGCTCGTGGGCTGCCAGAGCGGACTTCAGTGGGTTGCCAGGGGATATGGCGAAGCTCGCCGTCGGGATGCAGGAGAGACTCCTTGACATGGGCAGCGGTGAGGATGTTGGTTTTTCGCAGACGGATTAACCGAACATGGAGGGAGCAGCAATGTCTTTGATGAGCCCGGTATGAACGATCTCGCGCAGTACATTCACGTACAGAATGCATTTTATGCTAGCCAATAATCGACTTTTCTGGCCCTTCATAAGATCTATGTGGTTTCTGTGCGCTCACGCGACTGGGTATAGGCATCACGGATTTACGTGTCCTGATCGTGTGTAGCTTCGTTATGGCGATGCCCTTCTAGTAACTTGTGATCTAGTTTACAGGTCAATCAACCATCGAAACACGCAAACTCGGAGTGAGGGAGAGCTGCTTTCGGAGGAATCGCAAACACTCGTAACACTAGAACTCATGAAGGTCATTCTTGGGCTTGATGTGAATTTACTCTCCACCGAGTCTTCTACCAGGGCCTCTGGTATTCCAGCCACCACTCCCAGTAAACCCGCTCGTCCATCCACCATTACTGCCACTCTGTTGCTGTGGTACATTCTGGGCCCCGGCCGGCCGTCCAGCAAACGCAGTGCCGAAAGCTCGCGCCTGCGCCGTTCCTGCTGGCTTGGCGAACCATCTCTGAACGGCCTGCGGCGTCGCGAGAATGCGCCGTCCACTGCCATGTTCGGGCCATATCTTGGTCAAGAAGTCATAGGCATGTGCGGCAACGATCCCAGTCGCCTGGAGCAGTGCTTCTTGCGGTCCGCCCATGACGAACGTCATGGCGAGCATGGCGAACGGCAACCATTTTGCTGAGAAGGTGACGATGAAATACGTGAGTTGCCTGTTGGGGTTTTCTTGCGCATACGTGTACGCGAGTGCCAGCGTCAACGGGCTCAAAAGCATCACACCCTGGAGGTAGAATCCGCCGACGAGCTATTGAACAGTCAGTGAGCTGACTCTGCCATCTGCGAAGTTTGCACGCGTGTCGACGAGTCACACAAAGATTGGAATGTAGGGCCCAAAAACCACCATCAAACCACAAGTTTCAAGGCAGACAGTTTTCTCAATATGGATTCCCACCATGCCCACACTCCACAAACACTCGTTTTAGATTTGCGAATGATGAGTGATGCACAGCGCAGGGGTAATCTTCCTCAGTTCCAGGAACCGTGGCAGCTAGAAATGGCTGTACGGGCAGATATAAGAGGTTATGGGTGTAGGAAGGAGAACGTGAATGACAATGACGAAAGATGAGCACTCACCAATATGACCAGGCAAACAAACAGGAGGTAGATGAAGAAGTCGCCGGGCTGAGTGAAACGGTTGGCTTCCGTCTCGAGCTGGCTACCGTATGTGTAGAGGAAATACGGATCCATCAGCAGGCCCAGCTTTGGGCCCGTGAGGATGAATGCGGTCGCTAGTCGCCATAGCTGCGGGAGCGTGCTGATGACCCGGTAGCGAAGAAAGACGACATAGTAAGGGTCAATGAACCCCATCCACGTCGGCACTGAGAGAAGCACAGCAGCTGCGGTGATCGTTCTAGGATCAGCATCAGAGTCTGCCTCTCGCTCCGATGTACGCGCGGAGCATACCTTGAGACAGGCGGCGCTGCCCAGAACATATCAACCACCGACATCGCGTTGATTGTGGTTTGGGTGATGGGGGGGAGTGATTGCTGAGATCCCGAGCACTTGAGACGGAGAGGGAAAAGAGGAGTGCAATTCCATGCAGAGTGAAAGGTGGCTCTGCCAAGTCTTGGAGCCTGAGGCAACCGCGGGACGACACTCGACGTCCTGAAATTGCGGCGACCGAAACAAACATTGAACGTCGGTTGACCTCGTACTTAAGACTTGACACTCGACTGCAATCTCATACCTGATCGAGAATAAGAATTGCAAATATGGATGCTATGCTGCCCAGTCTGGGTACCTCCAAGTGAGTACGACCTCTTATACCGATTAAGTGGTATGGGCGGTCGATTGACTGTTGATAGGAAGGTCCTTCTTCTCGGCGCTGGGTTCGTGACGAGGCCAACAGCGGTCGAGTTGGACAAGGCGGGTGTCAGGGTTACGGTAGCCTGCCGAACGCTCGAAAGTGCAAAGAAGCTTTGCGAGGGTCTCAAACACGCCACCCCAATCTCGTTGGACGTCTCCGACAGCCATGCGCTCGAGGCGGAGATCGGCAAGAACGGCCTGGTCATCTCCCTCATCCCGTACACATTCCACGCGACGGTGATCAAGGCGGCGATCAACCAGAAGAAGCATGTCGTCACGACTTCGTACGTCTCCGAAGCCATGATGGCTCTCGACCAGGAAGCCAAGGACGCCGGGATTACCGTTTTCAACGAAATCGGCCTAGACCCGGGTGTTGACCATCTCTACGCCGTCAAGACCATCTCCGAGGTCCACAAGGAGGGCGGCAAGATCCTCGGCTTCTGGTCCTACTGCGGCGGTCTGCCGGCCCCCGAGTGCTCCGACAACCCTCTCGGATACAAGTTTTCGTGGTCACCGCGCGGTGTGCTCCTGGCGGCCCGCAACACGGCCACGGTGTACAAGGACGGCAAAAAAGTCACCACCCCCGGCCCGGAGCTGATGAGCACCGCCAGGCCGTACCCCATCTACCCGGGCTACGCCTTCGAGGCCTACCCCAATCGCGACAGCACGCCCTTCCGAGAACGCTACAGCATCCCGGAAGCCCAGAACCTGATCCGCGGCACCCTGCGCTACCAAGGCAACCCGGCCTTCGTCCAGACCCTCACGGATCTCGGCATGCTAAGCGAAGAAAAGCAATCCTTCCTGCAATCCAGCACACCCTGGAAAGAAGCCTTCGCCAAGATCCTGGGCTCCACGTCCGACAGCGAAAAAGACCTCATGTGGGCCGTGAGCTCCAAAGCCAAGTTCAGCAACAACGACGAAAAAGACCGCATCATCGCTGGGCTCCGCTGGGTCGGGCTCTTCAGCAACGAGCCCATCGCCCCGCGCGGCACGCCCCTCGACTGCCTGTGTGCGACGCTGGAGAAGAAAATGCAGTACGAGGCGGGCGAGCGGGACTTCGTGATGCTGCAGCACAAGTTCGAGATCGAGTGGGCGAATGGGGAGAGGGAGATGCGGACGTCGACGTTGGCCGAGTACGGCGAGCCCGAGGGCAGCGGCGGCTACAGCGCCATGGCGAAACTGGTCGGTGTGCCGTGCGCCGTTGCCGTGTTGATGGTGTTGGACGGCGATATCAAGGAGAAGGGGATCCTCGCGCCTGTCACGCCCGAGCTGTCCGAGCCGATTCGGATCAAGCTCAAGGAGCAGTATGGCATCGAGCTCAAGGAGAAGACGCTCGCCTAGATGTGTAGCGGGGCACCTTGACCCTGGCGGAGAGCTCACGTACCAGAGCCAGGTAGGGAGATAGGAGCATGAAACCGAAATGCAAAGCGAAAAAGTACTGTTGTTAGGATATCCTCCCGTCCACTAACAGCGAGCGCCACTGATGGTATCCCAAAGAAGAAGAAAACGTATCAACATGAAATCGAAAAAGCGCAATCTCATCCCACTCCCCCTGCCTCCAACGAAAAAGCAAACCATCGATCCTTAGCCTCTGCAGAAGCACATAGAACAAACGACAGAAAGGAAAAAACAAAATCCATCAAATATGCACACCACCCAACGCCCATCCCATCCCATCCCTTCCCCTCCTCCCCCGAAACTCCTCGCTACATATCTTCATCCCATCATCGTCGTAGTAGTCGCACCGTCTCACCAACCCAGCCATTCACTCATATTTCACGACAAGAAACAGGGTCCGTCATAACGGCTCGACACGCATGTCCGCCGTCCCCATCCCCATCCCCGCCGCGCTCGTGGCCACATGCGGGCCCGTCGCGCCGAATTTCGTCATGGTTAAATCCTCCTCTCCGACCAACGACATGCCGATGCCGCTGTCCTCGAGGTCCGTGTCTTGGTGTTGTTGGAGCTGATGATGATGCTGGGGCTGGGGCTGGTGCGGCTGTTTCCTCGGTTCGGGGTGAAAAGGGAGATTCTGCATTCCATGGCCGTTCGCGTAGTGCGTGGTGGAAGGAGGCGCGTACGCCTGCTGTTGGTGAGTGCCGTGGCCGTTGGTGTCGTAGAAATGCTGCTGTTGCTGCTGCTGCTGCTGCGGTTGGTGATGATGACCGTTACGGCTCGTGGCGTCAGGGCCCGAGCTGCTCATGCGACTGCCGCTGTGGCTACTACGACAGGTCCCGTTTTCCAACACGGGGGACTGCTGCATGTGTCCTCCACCATTCTGCGGTGATGCGGCCGGGTCGGGTTCGAGGAAGCCGCCCATTTCCGCCAACCACAAGGCCATTTCGTCGACAAAGATCTTGAGCACCCACCAGTGCCCGTACGACAAGCCGTTCATGATCGTGATGTCGCGGAGAGCAGCGGTGCCGATGGTGGAGATGCAGTGAAGGAGTGTTCGGGCCGGCGCCTGTGGAAAGCGAGACGGCAGCGAAGTGATGAAGCCGGACCACCTGTCCAGGACGTTTTCGGTCGAGACCTGGGAGGGTCCACTCCGCGAACCGGGTTGGCCGGTCTGATTTTGTAGAAATTGCGCGAAAGCCCCGTTTTCCTCGAAATTGTAGGCGCTGAAGCCGTATGGGTCGTCGTTGTACGCCGGTGCGTTCAGCGGTTCCAACAGACTTCGCATCTCCGTCGTCATGATCTTATAGGTTTCTTCGTAGCCGCAGTCCGGGAGCTCGGCTTCCATGACACGCTTCGGATTGACCATGGTGATCCATTCGCGCCACATCTGCTCACGATTCTGGTCGATGGTGAGGAGGTTGGCCGCAGCATGGGCCGACTGGTTAACCCTGATGAGGCGATGCAGCAGCCCAGCAAACACGGTCGCAGGCCGCAACTTGGCCTCGAGAACGTGCGACGGCTGCGTCGAGAAGGTTTTCGATATGTGCGCGTGCAGTGTGGCGGAGATATTTGAGAGAATGTTGATGACGATGACTGGAGCGGCTTGAAGCGTCAAGCGACTCACGAAGCGCACCATCGTGCGGTACATGATCAGATCGCACTGTTCTATCCAACGGGCGAGGTTGGGATGCGTAAACAATTTCTGTACCGGGACCGTAAGCGTGCCGTGGAAGGAGGTGTATAGTCGAAAGAACTGCTTTTCCTTGCAGAAGCGTATGCTGTCAATGAGCGAGGTGCAGTGTGTGCGATATAGAGCATACAATGCCTCTGCCGTATCGGTGTCTGTCCGCTGCGGCAGATAAGGCTGGATGGGTGGTAGATTCACTGCCTCGTTTTCGGAAAAGGTCGGCAAGTTACTGGGTGGGAAGCGAAGTGTGTGCGGATAGGTCATGGACTCTGCTGCGCCGGGTTGCAGCCCTCGACTGTCAGGGTATGCAAAGGACCGGGTATGCGACGGCGGCCCTCTGGGTGTCGGTGGTTGTGGCGGATGGAAATCAAATCCGCCTTCAATCGCCGGAAAAGCGGCAGTGTCTGCTTGAAGGCGTGGAATGTTATTAAAGTCGATCTGCTGCGTGCTGGCCGACTCGCTGCGCCGTGCTCGGCCGTCGGACTGTCCGAACTGTGCATGCCAGTTCGGGTTGGTAATGGGGTTGGAGTTCTCGTCATCAAGCGCCAAATCGACGTAGTGGTACTTGCTCTCGCCGCGCACGCCGAGTCTACGTGTTTGGATACCTGGGAATATAACTCGCACGAGCTTCCCGAAAGATGCCGGGTTGAGCGGCACCACTCGCTCAGTCCCGCACCGGTTGGCGTACTGAGAATAGACGCGATTGCGTGGAACGGATGTTTTGGCCGGCTTGCACACAGCTCGTAGCCTGTCAGAGTCAGTACCAGCAGCAACGTAAGACGATCAGACGTGAGTCATACCAGAGCATTGCAAAAAGCTGCTTCGTCTTCTCCGCCATTGGAGTACGCTCCTTTTGGATGACCTCTTGCGCCACTTCTCGCAACGGTCGTCCCTCATTCTTGGCAAGCATTTCGCGCAGTTCCTTGTCGTTCGTAGCGGTCACAGCTGAGCCTTTTCTCCTCTTCTCGTCGGTCATGTCTGTGCCACTTTGCACCGGTACGGACCCTAGTCGGACGGAGTTGCCATACCCTACATCCTGCGGCTGCACATAAGGTGACTCGTGCGAAAGCGGCATGTTCTGCGTTGGGAACGACGCGCTCTGGGTGAGGTGGTGGCTGACCTGCTGCTGCGGGAGCGTGTCGCGATACTCTTGTGGCATGGCAATCATGCTTGCGCCGTACTGTAATAACGCTGCTTCGGGGCCCAAGGGCGCGTGCGACTGTTTTGCGTCTTGCGACATGAACATTGAGCTCTCGTCGTTGTGCTGTGACGCCACGCTTGTCGTGGATGCGCGCGACTGGGGTCTACTTTGCGCGGACATGGCTGTATTGGATCGATGTCGGGGTGCCATGTTGTGGGTAAGTGTGCGATGTACTCGGATACTTTGCGCGTCTCTGTTGTGGGCGTCAATACCGTTCCGCTAGAAGATCTCACTGGTGCGATCGCGCGAAAGCGCATAAGACTACGTCGAATGGACACTCACATCCAAGGAGCTCCAGAGACGGTCAGGTCTCGCTCATCTAAGCCGATCACAGGGCGAAGCGGTGGTAGTCAACAAAGGTTATTGTGCCTGGCGACGACAAGGGTGCGATGCGGATCGGTCGGCTAGTATACTGCGACGTCCAGAACGGCTGGATCACTTCATGAGCGGCGAAGGGGACAGGGTTGCCGGGATGTCGAGGGTGTTGAGGTGTTGGGCGAGGGTCGGGAAAGATAATGCAAGTAACATTGGCCTCGAAGTCGAGCTGTGTTTTGAAGGTGTAAACAGACGAAGCCTTGTGCGGCCTAGCGGGTAACGGGTTACCGATGGTGGTGGCCCACGTGACCCGTCATTCACATAACCATCACACTTCATGTGCCTTGTCAAACCAACCCTCCAACCTCTGTCAAGCTCAGTATACATTACAGCGTTGAGATCTCGAGTTTAGCTAGGTGGATTGATGTCTTTGCCGACGTGCACAACATGCGTGTATGCTTCGCTCGCTGAGTGTTGACCGGAGAACGGTCGGTTTCACGATTCGATCCAAGACTCCTCGGGCTACGTCAGCCCGCCCCGCCAGCAAAAGCACAGCACCTCACCCAGTTGCTGAGTGCGCACCTCCTGTCCACTGTACACCCCTTCATCAAGAACACGCACAATCTCGATCACGACCACTTCACTCCCACCTCTATACCAA
>Ga0058704_10000262_pt1 | contig 29025 bp, 29 predicted proteins | sample AgamicMgSfe_FD_71363 | JGI IMG/M metagenome (GOLD analysis project Ga0058704, IMG submission 71363) | Agave microbial communities from Guanajuato, Mexico - Mg.Sf.e | ecosystem: Host-associated > Plants > Phyllosphere > Phylloplane/Leaf | place: Guanajuato, Mexico | collected 2012-05-30
CCCCTCGCCGTCGGCTGGCACGCCGTCAACGCCTCCCCCTTCAAACCCACCGACTCCGTCCTCATCCTCGGCGGCGGGCCCATCGGCCTCAGCGTGATCCAAGCCCTGCGCGCCCGCGGCGCCCGCCAAATCATCGTCTCGGAAATCTCCAGCATGCGCAAACGGTTCGCCAAGGACTTCGGCGCGCACGTCGTGCTGGACCCGACGAAGGACGACATCGTGGCGCGGTGCCGCGAGCTGACGGAGGGCCAGGGCGTGCACGTCGTCTTCGACGCCGCGGGCGTGCAGGCCGGGCTCGACCAGGCCATTTTGGCGCTGCGGGCGCGCGGCACGCACGTCAACATCGCCATCTGGGAGAAGCGGGCGTCGTTCTTCCCCAACGACCTCGTCTTTCGCGAGAAGTATTACATGGGCGTCGCGACGTACGTGAAGGGGGATTTCCAGGAGGTCATCGAGGCCATCGCCGACGGTCGGTTGGATATGTGTTCCAAGATGATCACCAAGCGGATCGGGTTGGGAGAGGTGGTGGAGGAGGGGTTCAAGGCGTTGATTAAGGATAAGGATAACCAGGTCAAGATTTTGGTGAGTGCGTCGGGGCAGGTTTGATGGGGTGGTGGTAATGGTTGACTTGATTTGATTTGATTTGATTGATGATCGGGATGATTGGGGATGAGGATTCTTTTGCAAAAAGATTGATGGTCACCGAACTTTTTTCCAACTTCTGTATATAGGTATGTAGTCACTTCAGTTTTCTCCATCCATCAAGGTGTTCCTATGACGGCGCGTCCAGCTCACATCAGGATCACCGCAAAGTTGGCCGGGTGCTGTGTATCTCGTCGTTGCATTGGTCTAATAATAAGGAGGACTCTTGGGTGTACAGCAGCTGGCTTGTCCCTTTTATTATAAATGATGTATGTGGTCAGCCTTCTCATCAGAAGGTTCTGAGCAATGTACTTACTACATACTTTTAATAAGATGGATGGGCACTGATGGAATACCTAGGTAGACACAGCCCGCCCCCTGAGTGCTATACGTGCGCCCCTTTTATTTTCCCCTTAGTCATTACTTGTTGACGACCACCTCAGGCTCCTAACTACATGACATGTACATAGTATGTACATGTTGCATGTGTATTCCTTCCTCATGATCACGTGCAATTGGGTTGAACGTGATCAAGAAATCGGAAAGTTTTTCGCCTTGAACACGTATCATTGGACGGGACCGAACCGGCGAAATGATGGGACGGGAGAGGCTGACGGGCCCTTGTCTGATTGGATGAATATGCCCGAAGTGTGGCTTAGCTCGCGGGCTGAAGTTCAGATCTACGTCATTTCTGCGGCTGTGCCTTGTAGAATGAGTTACAGTATACCGGCCAAGGCAGGGACGACCAACCTCTTCAATCACCGTCAAACCACCGCTACACTTCTTCTTCTCCTTCTCCTTCTCCTTCTCCCTTCAACAACTTCTCCTCTTCACTTTGCCCTCGAGCACCACTCCACCACCTACACACACCCATACCACCGCAATCATGGGTCTCTTTAAAGGCGGCGCCTTGCGATTGTTCCAAACCTTCCTCTACGCCCTCGCCTTCTGTTGCGCCGCCGTCATCCTCGGAATCTACAGTTACTTCCTGTCCGTCCTGGCCGACCGCAATCAAGGGGTACGCGCGCATCAGAGTCCCCTGACCCAGCGATCCGCGACACTGACTCAAATTGACCAGATCTCCAACTGGAAGCGCGCGGTCGAAGGCCTCAGCGGCGTCGCCGTCCTCTACCTCATCTTCGCCGTCCTCCTGACCTGCTGCTTCGGCGGCGTCTCCGTCCTCGCCTTCATCGCCATCGTCCTCGACCTCTGCTTCGTCGCCGCCATGATCGCCATCGCCGTCATGACCCGTCACGGCGCGAGCTCCTGCCACGGCTACGTGCGCACCCCGTTGGGCAACGGCAACGCGAACTCGGCCACCGGCGGGTTCGGGCAGGGCGGGTTCGGTGAAGGGGGCCAGAACAGCAACAGCAACGTCACCTACTCCGTCCACCTCGGCACCGCCTGCCGTCTCAACAGCGCCGCCTTCGCCGTCTCCCTCATCGCCGCTTTCATCTTCCTCTGCACCGCCGCTCTTCAAGTCGCGCTCGTCCGTCACCACAAGAAAGAGAAGCGTTACGGCCCGGGTCCGAGCAACAACTACACCTCCGGATACGGCAAGCGTCGCGGCATGTTCGAGAGGAAGAACAAGAACGCCAACAACGACGCCGAATTGGGAAGTGTAGGCGCCGGTGTACCCGCCAGCTCCCTCGCGACCGATCAGCCAGACATCCGCCCCAGTCACGAGACCGGCTACACTGGTAGTACCGTGGCCGCGCCCGCCGCCGGAACGTATGACAAGGTTGATGGGACCAACAACCACACCCATCAGGGTCACCTCCCGCACGGCACCCACGGTGGCTACTACACCCAACCGCAGGGTACTGGTGTCAACCCGTACGGTTACGACAACACCCCAGCCACGAACCAGTACTCCACTGGCACTGCGACCAATTACTGAGCGAAAGCATCATCCGTGTTTCTCATTTCCTAGTGTTGTGTTTTTGGGGCAAGTTGAAGGGATGATACCACGTGCGCTTGTACGATAAGCGACAGAGATCAAGTCGCCATGCGCGAACTAGCGAGGAGTTTTGTTGCTGGTCATGAGATGGCGGGTATGAAGATTGATGAGGCGTTCTCCATCAAGTTGTCTAGACGGATAATGTGTAATACTGCTGAGACGTTCAATACATCGAGTCTAGGTACTTTTCGGTACCTAGGTAGTTTCATCCTCGCTCCTCTCTGCCTTGTTGAATGGCAGTTCTAAGTTTACCAGTCAGTAGACACGAGGGCGTGCCGGTTAACGGAGACAAACGAAGACGAGCGTCAAAACGACTCAAGGACGATCCCAGATGTGTATGTTTCATTCTACATATTCCGAGGCACATGAAATTACTCCTGTCAACATAAGTAGCCACATCAGATCAACGCCGACAAAACCGCAATCTAACACCCCCAACAATCACCCAGAAATCAAGCATACTGCCCCCTCTCCTCCTTCCCCCCCTCATACCCAGGCGGCGTGTTGATCTCCCCCTTGGCGCTCGTCGCCTTCGCCGCCCTCCGCCTCTTCACCTCCCCATACACCGCCGACGCCATGTACACCACCCACACCAACCCGGCCAGCACCGCGTACGCCACAATCGTCCCCCGGCCCGGCGCAAACACATACGTCCGCTGCGCCAACTGCAGTCCCAACCCGCCGTTGATCACGCCGACCGTGATGACGATCCTCCCGAGCCAGATATGTCCGTACGACCAGACGACGCGGCGCGAGTGTTTCTTGAACATGACGTGATGCAAAAACCCCAAGACGGGCTGGAAGATCAGCAGCGCGAAGAGCACGATGCCGATGATGGGGTGCGCCAGGTGGAGCATGCGCATGTGCGTCGCCATGATGACGCCCAGCGCGAAGGCCGCGATGTACAGGATGTAGGCGACGGTTTGGAAGAGGCCGTGCACCCACCAGAGGCCCGGGAAGGAGGCGAGCCGGATCATGATGCCGCCGACGGGGAAGAGGAGGCCGAAGGCGAGGGTGGCGAGGACGGCGTGCGCGGTGATCATGGTGGTGTATTGGGACGGGGGGCCGAAGTGGGAGGAGGAGGAGGAGGAGCCCGAGTTGGAGCTGGAGCCGCCGCTGGAGGAGTAGGGGTTGTTGCCGCTGTTGCTGCCGCTGCCGCTACCGCTGGGAGGGCCATATTGGGCGGAGACGAGGGTGGCTGTTTGCATTGTTAGTTGGGTTGCTCGATTGTGCATTGAGGGGATGGTGGGACATACTGCTGAGTGCAAGCAGCAAGGCTGCGTTGATCGTCTTGGCCATCATCCTAGGTAAGTGAGTCTCCTCTACTCGATGAAGAAAAGACTGCCTCGTGAAGGGAAAAGAACAACGCCTTTATATCTTCGCGACCACGAAGAAAGATTCAAGTCGTGCGAGATTGTGGGAGGGAAAGAAAGTCTGGAGTCTGAACTGCAATAACAACAACACTTTATTGAAACGCAAAGGAGTGCGACAGCAGGCCGGCTGGGCAAATGCTGTTGTTTCTGTTGATAAGCTGACTGTACCTTTATTACGCACTGCCCTTCCATCCCTGAACCATTATAGATTCAGGCCGACGGGGGGCTGGCTTGGAGGCGTTCTCGTTCTCGGGTTCCCAGTTCTTTTTGCTCGGATGATCATCATGGGTGTCGTGATAAAATAGTGGCCAAGGCCTTTTGCATGACGCTGAGGTACCGCTTGGCGCGTCGAATGCATTGCGCGTATGGCGTCGGAGGGAGAGGTTGGGTTGGGTCAACAAGAAAAGAGTCTGTTGTTTCTTCGGATGTAGTGAGGAGAGCCGACGGGATCGATGCCGGTCACGTGATGATCTGTTTGTCGGCCATCCTTAGTAAGTCTCGAGCACTCACCACATTCGCTACATGGTCTCAGGGAGAGGCTGACAGCCTTACCCTAGAGACCGATGGCGAGTAGGTCGTTCCCATGGCGTGAACCACTCGCAAGACACGAATTAGCGTTTCTCTTATGAGGGTTCGAAGTGCTACAAAGAACCCTGCCGAAGATATCGATAAAGGGCTCGTTCCACCCTAGTCTTAAAACGCAGGCAGGCAGCTATACATCCCCCTGCTACAGCACCTTCGATATCGCAGCTCGACGCTGGCTGGCTGGCTGGCGGGCTGGTAGTCACGCCGCCTCCATCTCGCTCATTGAACAAGAAACCCTACTGACCCGCCAACTCACGCAACATCTCTCGCGTCCCGGCCAGGCTCTTCGAGTCGTTGTACAGCGCGGCGATCAAACTGCCATCCACACCCGGAAACTCGTGCTGCAGCGCCGCGACGTCGCGGTCTTCCGCGCTCTCGCCGCCGTGCTTGCTCATCTCGAACTGCTCCATGGCTTCACGTTGCTCGCCGCGCTCGTCGGCCGGGACAAAGTCGGATTCCTGGAACGTGGCTGAACGGCCTGGTGGTGGTTCTGGCGGGGCTGAATAGCTTTGGTAGTCACTGCTCTGCTGGTGCTGTTGTTGTTGTGTTTGTTGCTCTTGGGGCGGCATTTGGCTTTGTGACTGCCCGTATGGGTTGTTGCTGTGGTGTTGATGCGGGTGCTGGTCGCCTGAAGGCGGGTTATAGAAGCCTTGGTCAGACATGGTTGAAAGGAGCACGAGGACTGTTGTGGTCAGCTTATGCTTGCTTGGCTTTTTTGTCGGTGGTGTTAATATTATAGTGTTTTGATTGATGAAGGTGGCACAGGAGGGATGTCGATGCCTCGAGCGACTGAGCCACCTTTGCGGACGTGTCAGCCACAGTGCGGAGATTTTCCGCTTGGGAAAGGAGAGTGCACCTCTGCTGCTCTACAATCACATTATTATTACTACACTACATTGTCACTTGCAATCAGAACATTAAACAGAAGCTCGTGATATATTGACTAAGTAAGCAGCGGCATGCACCCCTTATACGAACAGCATCATCCGTGGAGAGAGATGAGAACAGTCGGTGACGAATAAAAAAGAAGTCATTGCAAACGGATACCCCCCCTCACCATCACCATCCTTCGATATCTAGCCCTGGACGATATGCAAGATCTCACAAGCAACTCATGAAGACCGTATGTATCGTGGGCTCGGGTCCTGCCGGCCTTGTAGCGGCCAAGACACTTTTACAATCGCCACACTTTCAAGTCACGGTCTACGAGAAGAACGACCGACTTGGTGGCATATGGGCAATCGATGAAGACACCCAAGATGGCTGGCTCAGCCCTCAGACACCCACCAACCTCTCCAGGTTTACTGTAGGCTTCGCTGATTTGGACTGGAATGCCGTGGACCTTCGTAGCAAGCATACGTGGCACTCTGATCTCGTCACCGCAGAACGACGCTCACCACCCATGTTCCCCAAAGCATGGCAGGTGAACCGTTATCTGGAGACTTACAGGAGGAAGTTCATCCTTGATGGCCTGATCAACTTCTCTTCCAAGTGTGTAAAGGCCGAACACATACAGGGCGGTGGGTCGAAGTGGCACTGGCGGGTCACTATCGAGAAAGGTCGCTCGAAGGCTGAAGTTCGAGACTTTGATTACTTGCTTCTCGCATCCGGCTTCTTCGCACAGCCTAGGGAAATAAAACAAAATGTCCCAGGCGTGGCGAAGGCAACGTCCGAAGCATCGATGCGTGCGATTCACAGCTCCCAATTCCGGGATCTCAATGACCTGTTCCCGAACGATGATGGAGCCGCAGGTAAGAGTGTGCTGCTGCTCGGCGGTGGCAACTCGTCTGGCGAGACAGCCGCTGCAGTAGCCATGCAACTGTCGAACGCCCAGTGGTCACCGGACACAACTCGCCAAAAGCCTTATCAAGGCTGCAAGGTGTTGCACGTCACACCTCGGCCGCTGTATGCCCTCCCTCCGTTCAACGAGTACGAGAAGGGATCTTGCACATACGTGGCTCTCGACTTTAAACTCTACGACTTCTCGAGAAGACCACCAGGCTTGGAATCTTATGGGGGCCAGCAGGCGAAGGAGGTGAGGGATATCATCCACAACAGCATCCAAAAGATGGTCGGCAGTGATCAATCTGATCTTGGAAGCGAAGCACTGGCAAATTCAGAGGGCACGGAAAGGGGTTCTCCCTACGTTGCTTTGACCGAGTCCTACCCGGAGTTTGTCAGAAGTGGCTTGATAGAGGTCATCGGCGGGCGAGTGATCGGCGTTGACCCCGAGACTACTTCAGCGACCATTAGAACTGGCGACGGCCACACCGAGCTGGACAACATCGGCGCAATCATCTACGCCACAGGCTACACGCCAGTGCCAGCGTTCGACTTCCTTGATGAAAAGGTCAAGGCTGCCTTACAGTACGACCCACAAAGCATGCGGCTGCCACTCATACTCGGACAGTGGCAAACATGCAATACTGCATTTCCTAATCTGTCATTCCTCGGCTTTTACGAAGGACCATACTGGCCTATGATCGAAATGCAGGCAAGACTAACCGCTCAACGCTGGCTCAACGACGTGTCAGCCAAGCACCGGCCGTTTGAGGAGGAAGATCAACTCATCAACCTGCGGCAGGCGATGCACGATCGTGCGTTGGGCGTACCCCAATTTTGGTTTTCCGACTATGTGGGCTACATGGAGGACGTCGCGGCTCATCTCGGGCTGCCGAGGAACGACGGTATGTTCGGAGAGCGGGAAGGCTGTATCTCGCCCGCCAGGTACTTGTCCGAACATAGCGACACGAGCGAAACCAACGCCGTCATGAAGGACCTATACGAATGTTGGCATGCCTGCGTTGATCAGGGCAAGTACGTCCCTCGTGCCGCTTTCCGCGCCTTGCAAGGTAACTGGACCATCAACCGTCACATCGAGAGCTCCGATACAGCCTTTTCCGGCACGTTGGAAGGTGAAGCCACTTTCCACCCTCGCTATCCCACACAAGACCAGACGGGTCAGACCTTCGACCTGGAATACCTGTACGTCGAGTCCGGTGTGTTCCGCTCATCGAGCGGTATGGCCATGAAAGCGAGGAGGCGGTACGTCTACCGCTACTCCGAGGCCAGGGACGAGCTGAGCGTGTGGTTCGTCAAGCCGAGCAGCGATCTGGAAGTGGACTACTTGTTCCATAATCTTCGATTCGTCGAGCCGGCGGAGGCCCGGCAGGCCGGAGCATGTACGGCCAAGGCCGATCACCTGTGCGTGAACGACATGTACTGGACGGAATACCGGCTGCCCATCGAAGGGATTGCTCTGCATGAGTTTCGCGTCACGCATACGGTCAAAGGTCCGGGGAAGGATTATGTGGCGACGACGCGGTATTCCCGGCCACGTAAGAGTTCCAGTGAGGGTGAAGTCTGAGGACAACTTTCGGAGCGTTAGAGCACCATAACCTACCGCCAGTCCGTCTGATCCCGAATGTCAGGCCACGACGAGCGTGTTCGGCCAGCGCTCGAGAAGATACCTATTCCTTGCAAACCTCTTAGCGCTTTCATGGCGTCATTCCAACCTAGATCTCATATTTTCCAGCGATGTTCCAAGCAAGCATGCAGCAGCTAGAGCCCATGCGCGCGGTTTGTCGAGCTCTGATGCGGTACTTCAGCTTTTCCGAGTCGGCTGTTGACGCTTTATATGTGTAAAGTCTAGACAAACGGCGTTGTTATCTGCATGTCCTCACTCGAAGTCCTTTCATTGAGATCTAGGAGTCCTCATAGTGCGTCGATCAGGCTAGACTACTTACTTGGAGAGGCTTAGGTTCTTCCAATGCTCGTCGCCTGGGGCTCGGTCTTCTTCGACTACGGCATCTTATCACAGCCCGTCAATGATCAATATTGACACGAAGATACAAGCCTGACCAAATGCCAGGACGACGACGCTTGCATTCGAACTCCTCTTCGTTGCCTCACATCTCCATTTATGTGAGCCGGTAGAGTCATTGTTGCAGAAACATACGATACGCACAAGACATCCGTTCCCGCCTAATTGGTGGGTTTCCTGTATTGGTCGAGGCACTCACGTAGGGGACGTCCACTCATCAAAACCAATATCGGCTATCCAACAGTCAGCGAGAGCGCGGTATAGCGAATCATGTCATGGCTTACAAAACGGGAAGGCGTCAAGTTGCAACCACAAGTCCGGATCGAGTGGGAGGTCTTTGCTGAGTGTTTCCCAGCCAAGAGGATCCGCGGCGGCGTCCGTTGGCGGGACATTAGCACCGGTAGCCGTCAGCGTTGATGCCACAGATGCCACGTGACCCGTAGTCGTGGTAGCGGCGAGGGAATGATCGACCAGTGGTGGCGTCGGTCCCACGCCCGTCACAAGAAGTCGAGCTTCTTGCTGAAGCTCAGACAACACAGCGCTGTAACGCAAGCTGGGTGCGTTGGTCTGCGTGGCTTTGGCCAGATGCTCCTGTATTTCTTCGGCCAGCTGGAGAAGCTGATTGTCTTCGTACGGAACGCCGCAAGCGGTGAGTCGGCCCCTTCGGCGTTGGATCAGCCATACGTAAACGATCGAGAGGGCGCTGAAGGTCACGTATTGCGTGAACCAGAACGCGTTGAACGCCGTGCCGTCATGGACGGCTCGTAGCAAGCTCTCCAGTGTGTCTCGTGCCGCCGTGAGACATGCTTGCACGTGCGGATCTGCGCTCTCGATAGGGTTCACATCGCTCAGCAGAAGTGGGCGGTTGATGAACATCACGGCGTGAGCGTGCGCGAGCCGGAGGACGACGACTTGACGCCGGAATACCGGTACGAGGTTGGCCGTGTGTACGGCTCCCGACAGAACCACGGGAAGAGAAGCCTTCCATGCTGCGAGGTCCGCGTTGAGTCTGGCCGTTTGGTCGGTTCTACGTGGATTGGTCTTTCTGTTCATCGAGTATTGTTCGTAAGAGGCCTTCTTGAGGATGCTTCCGATTTTCGCGTGGAGTATGGACGCCTCGACCGCGGCGTCTCCCTTGGTGTCGTCCGTGAGTGACATATCTTCGTCATGGACCGGTCTAGGGTGCTCTTGATCAATGTCATCCTCGTGAAGCAGGGACGGCCTTCCCAGCATGATGCTCAGATATGTATCGAGAGTTGCTGCGGCCCAGAAGGAACGTCTGCGGCACTCGACGACAACCGCATCTTGCAATTTGTGCGACTCGTGCTGCTTCCTATGGAGCCCAAGAGCGAAAATCATCTGCACAGTAGTGCCGAAGGTGTACCACGCTTGGTTCGGACGAGAGGTGTGGAGTAGATAGAGGCAGACTGCTAACCGAGCTTGCACGGACTCAAGCTTAGCCCTTCCAGTCTCCTCCGATACGATTCGTCTTGCCGCTTGGTAGAAGCGTTCGGCATCCTGCAAGGCCTCTTCGTCCGAGTCAAGCCTAGCGAAGCCTCGCACAGCAATGAACAGCGACGCCGTTGCCAGCACCATCAGCACGATTGCTTGTCGGACGGGAGACATCTGAGACCCCGAGTGGTAATCCGCCAGCCAGCTCAAGACCGACGGCCGGTGAAAGAAGCGATAGGTGGGCATGGCGTAGTCGAAGTAGATCTCTACCAGCCCGGCAGTGGCCGATCGATCGGGAAGCTTGCTGCCATCACCAGATACAGGGAGCATTCGCCGATCGCCATAAGCGAAAACGGAGACTGCGCGGCCGATGTCGTCGCCTTGCTCAGCGGCACCATCTCGCTCCTTACCAAAGCGTTCCCACGCCCGTCTCAAGAAGGAGTATGCACTGGTCGGACCGAGGTATTGTCCTCCGAATGATGCAACGGCATCTTCGCTCTCATTGGATTCAGCACGAGGAGACCTTTGCGTCAGAGGCCTGCTGTAGACTTGTGCATTTGACGATGGTAGCGGTCCAACGACCTTTCCTCTCGTATAGGAGGCATTGTAGCTTTCCGGTGATCAGCAACTCGTCGACTTCATCAACGTGCTTTCAGACCAGCCGGCACACTCACGTGCAATAACTTCCGACGGACTGGCAAACGGCGCATGGCATTTCCCCATTGCACCGACGTTTGCGAGCCTATGAGATGAAGTTCAATCAGCACAGCCATCCAACACGTTTGAGACAGATGCACGAGAAACGTACTTTGCACCGATCGCATGCCCGGGTGACTTTCTGTCGTTTGACCGACCTACCAGGCGACTCGGTCGAGGGTGATGCTTGGCGGACTCGGTCAGATATGGGAGTCGCGATCACATTGCCCTCGTCGTGCGGTGTGCCACCACCGTCCGACATGATACCGGTAATCGGATATGTGAGGGTTGGGGCGGAGATTTGTATAGGGAGCGGTGGAAAAAGCTTGCGGGGCGGAAATGCCTCGGTTAAGCCCCACTTGCAATAAAATCAGTGAGTACACAAACTATGTACACATGTAGACGCCTTCAACGCCTCGCTATGCCCGCACAACGCTCGGTCTATAACCACGGTCTGTGAAGATGCCCACCGCCCACGCCTACCGGGTCGCACGCATCTCCTGCTGACCCTCGGTGCCTTCCACATGTCCAGGCTGCTCGTAAACCACCGACATCGCCTCCTCCAAGATGTTCATACCCTGATCAATCTCATCATCCGAGATGATCAACGGCGGCACGAAGCGAAGCGTGTTCGTGCCGCAGGTGATGATGAGCAGTCCGCGCTCGCGAGCTGCGGTCACGATTGGAGTCGGGTCGGCGTTGAGTTGCATGCCTAGGATGAGTCCCCGACCTCTGACTTCCTGTACGATCTTCGGGAAGCGCTCGTGAATGCGCGCTATGTGCTGTCGGAAGCGCGCTTCCTTCTCGATGACGCCCGTCTGGAGCTCCGGCTCGGAGAGACGAGTGACGATGTAATGCGCTAACCGAGAACCGAGCGGGTTACCGCCGAAAGTGGTGCCGTGGTCGCCAGTCACGATCTTGCTCGACACGTCCTCTGTCACTATCGTTGCACCGATTGGAAAGCCGTTGCCCAGGGCCTTCGCGGTCGTCAAGATATCTGGGTGGGCTTCTGGTGGCAGATCTGCGTGCGCCCAAAGCTTGCCAGTTCGAGAGAGACCGCACTGGATTTCATCGTAGATCAGCACCGCACCGACCTCGTCGCAACGGTGACGGAGAGCAAGCAGGAACTCGTGACTCGCGACGTTGACACCCCCCTCCCCTTGGATCGGCTCTATGATAACGCCGCATGTCTTCTCCGTAACCAGCTCTTTGATGCCATTGACGTCGTTGTACGTCCCGTATCTGAAGCCCGGCAGCATCGGCGCAAAAGGCTTCTGGTACTTCGGATTCGGCGTAGCGGAGAGCGAGCCCATGGTGCGACCGTGGAAAGATTGGTGAAAGCTGACCAACTCATGCTTGCTTCCATCCGGCTGTACACTATGCCCGTATTTCCGTGCGAACTTGATAGCCGCCTCGTTCGCTTCGCTACCGGAATTGCAGATGAAGGCCTTGCTCGCATCTTTCATGCCACCCGCTTCCCTCGTCTTCTCCACCAAAAGCTGGCTCAACGCGCCCGTCCATGGGTTGTGGTATAAATTGCTTGAATGCACGAGTGTTTGTGATTGTTGGTACAAGATCTTGCTCATTTCTGGATCGCAGTGACCGAGCGCATTGACCGCAATGCCTGCTGTGAAATCCAGGTATCGCCTGTTCTCGACATCCCAAATGTAGCAGCCTTCGCCTTTCTGGAACATCGGAGGTGGACGAACGTATGTAGGAACCATGAAGGGGGCTTGAGAGTTGACTAGGCGGGCTGTCTGGGAATCTGAAGGAGGGTCAGGGTTGGCGAGGCTGGCCTCTTTCTGACGGAGCATGTCAGTTGACTCCTCTTTCACTCTGCCCTTCGTCACTTACATCGATGGCATCTTTGAAGTCGGCTGGTAGACTTGAAGCGGCCGTTGCTGCAGAAGCATAGCGTCGCCTGCTCGCTCGTGTGACTGCCGGCTGTCGCGTACGCGCAATAGTGCCAATGCGCTGCGCGCAAGTGCGAACTGACATCTTCTAACGCGATGTTCTTGAGGTAGTGGAATGTTTACGGACTTCAACCACCACCTTGCAGACGTATCTCGTAGTACGCATGAAGCAATCCTGCCCATGACTCCCAAAAGTTTCTCAATCCTCAAACAGTGACGCACACCCAGCCTTCAGGGTCCAATGTCGGGATCCGGATCCGATCCCTCCTTGGGGCCCGATTCATGCCTCATGCGGCCGTGCCTGTATACAACACAAAGATTGATTCCGCGAGTACGAATCGAGCAAGCCGTGAGCTAAGGGCCACCTTCCCAGACCGGGTCAACTTTCTCGACCCAAGATGAACAAACCGAAGATCAGAGTGAATACTCCGGCTCCCGAGAAGATGATAGGCAGTGTGACGACGCTGGTTTCGGCAGTGATCGTGTATTCCAACCCAGCTTGCCTGTCACTGGCCAATCTCACGCCCAGATCTGGATTCTACGACATAAGAACTCGCCACCACTATGCGTGACAAGAATCCGACGAGCTGTCCGCGATGAATTCGGGTTGACGATTTTGCGGCGTTGCCAATAAGGCGCGAAGTAAAACCTACGTAACGGATGAGGTATACTGGAGGTAGCCCAGATACCGTGAAGAGCGAAGCGGGCCCGAGCGGTCTTGTAATGATGAGCGGAGATCGCGAGAAAAGAGCCACGGCGAAAGATACCACCACTACATTGGGGATAGTTCATCGAAGGTTCTTCTCGAACGCAACAGCAAGCGAACCTGAATGGACCGCGGCAGATATGGTCTGAGATCACCTCGGTTGTCAGATCGAAAGCTGGTACGAAACGCTCAATCTCCGACTGGTCCTTGAGACTACGCCGCTGAACAGCCCGAGATCTACAATGGCATATGTGTTCCATCGGACGGAACGAGGGTGTCGAAATACACCAGACTCACGTCGGGTAACGATAGTGTACTTGGCAAAGTCCAAAGACGCACCACACCTTGGCAATATTGAGCGAACCTCGGGTTGAATAGGTGAACTAGGATCAAGAGCTTCCCACCTTTGCAGCCTTCCGAAGATACTCCTTCGAGACACACCGAGCTTCCACGGCATCAAGGTCCTATTGGGCATTGAGCTCCGGTCCCAAACTCGTGCCCTGGCTCCTGGGGCTATCTCGAGTCGGGCTGTGGTACGGTCGTCGCGGTCAATGCTGGCCTTCATTTGGACAAATGCGATTATGCGACTGGAACTCGAAGCGGTCAACTCGCCATTACGCACTTCCTCGCATTCATGGACGGAGGTTTGACAGGCGTCCATCGAGACTATACATCTCATTGTTGCCTTCGTGTGTCGAGCCGGCGCCGAAGCCTAGAGCGACCCATTGCGGATCCCCCGCGTGGCGATCGAATAAGGTTAAGCAGCACTGTGGAGTAGTCTGGGGTTTAGTGTCTGCGGGGGAAGACCGTGCTCTCATCCCACGCGACCACTCCTTTTGCTACAGAGCTGTGAGGTATGTCTTCTCACCCACCCAGAAGGTGGCGTGGTCCAATGTCCGCTTGGCTGCATATGCGAAGGGGATGAGCAGTGTTGGCGACTTGGCTGGGCCAGGCTATCGGGAACTTACCGCGGTCCAGCGATGGGGTGGCTAGTATAAGACTCTCGAAGGGCCTGTATAAGATGAGATGTAGGCAATCAAGACCACACTTCGTCGCCCTCACTTCCACCCCAGTTCATCGTCGTCCTCGTCGAACATCACCATCGTTTTCAGCCACCGGCCGCACCCATCCTCACCCGTCATGGACGGCAAGGTCGATGTCGAACGAGTCGAAGTGCTGGATTACGACAAACTCGAGTACGTAGTGTCTGCAGACTCTACAGCCTCTGCCGCAATCAACGATGCTCGCATCCACGCCTTCACTCCCGAGGAGCAGAAAAAAATCATCCGGCGAATCGATGTCCGCCTTGTTCTCACCCTCGGCTTCCTGTACTGCGTGTCGCTCATGGATCGCACGAACTTGGGCATCGCCGTCGTCGCCGGGATGGGCGTCGACCTGAAGCTCAAAGGGGCACAGTACTCGATCATCACCCTCATCTTCTTCATCAGCTACGTCATCCTACAACCTCCGGCGACGGTCGTCATGCGGAAAGTCGGGCCAAGGACCTTCCTACCCATCATCACCATGCTGTGGGGCGCGACGATGATCTGCTTCGGGTTTGTGAAGGAATGGACGCAAATGATTCCGCTCCGTATCGTCCTGGGTATCTTTGAGGCTGGTGAGTGGAGTCCCTCTGTACTGCCATTGCTTTTATATTGACAGATCCTCAGGTTTCTTCCCGGGCTGTGCGTATTTGCTTTCGTGCTGGTATCCACGTTACGACCTGCAAAAGCGAAACGCGGTCTTCTACCTCATCGGTTCGATGTCATCTGCCTTCTCTGGCATCCTCGCCTACGGTGTAGGTCTTACCTCCCGATCCTCACTCGTCTCCCTCTGCTAAGCCTTGCCAGTTCTCCCATATGAGCGGACTTGGAAACCTCGGACCGGACTATGGTCAGCACTACGGCCCATCACCGCTCCACCCTACAGCACCGAGCGGTGTCCTGCCCGGTCTTGCAGGCTGGCGCTGGATCTTGTAAGTGCATTTAATCCCAACACAGCTTGAACCACATACTGACCACGACATCCAGCATTATGCAAGGCATCATCACATGCGTAATGGCGATTATCGGTGCTTTCACGATCTGTGACTTCCCTGAGCAAGCGGCTAAGAAAACACACTCTTTCGCCATTCCCTTCTTGACCGAGAAAGAGGTGGCGTTTGTGGTTGCTCGCATCGAGAAGGATCGCCACGATGCCATCCCGGAGCCATTCAAGCTCAGCGTATATTTGCGAAACGGAATGGACGCAAAGGTCTGGGGGTTTGCCTGGCTGTTCGGTCTGACGACCACGAAGTAGGTCCTCTACTCGTTGTGAACGATTGTCCGCGCGAGATACTGACTTGGATGACCAGCACGTATGCGATCGCGTACTTCCTCCCCATCATTTTGAAAGACGGCATGGGCTTCTCGACCGCTGCCTCCCAGTGCCTCATCGCACCGCCTTACGTCGTCGCCGCGTTGTGGATGTTCGCATGTGCCGTGCTTGGTGACAAGTACCACATTCGCGGCCCCTTCATCGTTTTCAACGCGCTCATGGGCATCATCGGCCTGCCGCTCTTGGGCTTCGCCCACAACAACGGCGTGAGGTACTTTGGCGTCTTCCTCGCGACGACGGCCTGCAACGCGAACATTCCGTCCGTCTTGACGTACCAGGCGAACAACATCAGAGGCCAGTGGAAGAGAGCGTTGGCCTCTGCGACACTGGTGGGCGCGGGTGGTCTTGGCGGCATCGTCGGCTCTACCATATTCAGAGAACAGGACAAGCCGGGTTACAGACCGGGCATCTATGGCACTATGCTGGCGAGCGCGTTGATCGTGATCATCACCTGCCTGCTGGAGCTGAAATTTCACCGCGCGAACAGGAGGGCCGCGGCGGGTGGCAAGGTCATTGAGGGTTTGGCCGGGTTCCGGTATACTTTATAAACAGCGTGTGTAGCTTGCACGACAATGAACTCGAGTGTATGAAAATCCTCGTGACACTGCCCATGATCGCACGACGTGTACAATAATTTTTTAAAAAAATTGGATCAATGTGGATGGTCGCTTTCTGCCTCAGGCTGCACTTTCTCGAGTAATGGCTGGCATGTGATCCGCCTTTCACATGCTGACCAGACGCAAGCGTCCGTTGCCGTTGACCTCATGGCCGGCGATGCTGTATCGCACTCTATACCTAAGTATCTCCTTCGACCTCGACCTGTCTCTTTCTCTCCGCCCATGCCCACGACACCAGTCACCGTGCTATTCTACGCAGAGGCGGCTGGACTCGGTCCTTATTCCTATCCTTTCACCTATGGGTCGGCCCTGAGTGTACCGTTCGTAACCTCATCACATGCATCGCTAGACACGGTATAAAGACGGGCTGAGCAGGAGCATATAAGGCGTCGTTGATATGATAGGTAAACTTACACACTACACCGGCCACCGCGAGCAAATGTTAACAATGACCGCAGACCACGTCCTCGGTCGTCCATCGATACGTTTCCGCAAGTACCAAGTGTTCACCGTCGTCTTCCTCTGGTCCCTTTACCTCTACAAGGGCAACTCGCACGGTCCCTGGCCTGTCCGCAGGGTCTCTCAATTCCTCTCCAAACGACTCACGACCTGGCGAGCTTTCATCATCTTCTGCCTATCTCTATATGCCTCGCGCAACTTTGCGAGAGTAGTCGGGTTGGAATCGCCGGAGCCGTTGGCGAACTTGTACACGAGAGAATACTTCCGAGCAACATGGGTGACGACGGCGTTGGATGCGGGCTTCTGGACAGCCATGCATCTTCGGCCGAAGTGGGTGAAGGATCTCGCGAGCATGGTGTTCAGCCTGTATTATTTGGTCTGCGCTGAGCAGGCGGACGAGATGGTGCGCAGGGTGCGCGGTGGGCTTACGCTGCAGCATCTCCGCGTCAGCTGGGACAAGCCCAAGACGCCATACTTGTCGTTCTTCACCACTGCTCTCCGAGGGCGAGTGATGCGGTACAAACCACGCTTTCTCCGTATACCCCGGCCGAAAGCGAGCAGCTATGATGAGCCCATCGAAGCATGGCTGTACTTTGACGGTCCGCGCAGTGAGCTCAAGAACCATGACAAGGTCATCTTTGACATACCGGGCGGCGGCTTCATCGCCATGGATCCTCGATGCCATGATGACAAGCTGATGTACTGGGCTGGTAAAACGGGCCTGCCAGTGCTGGCGTTGAACTACAAGAAAGCGCCCGAGCATCCATATCCATTTGCGCTGAACGAATGCTACGATGCATATCATACCCTTGTCCTCAGCCGTGGAACCTGCATTGGCATGTCGGGCGCAGCCACGCCGAAGATTGTCGTTAGTGGAGACAGTGCGGGTGGGAATCTCGCTGTCGGTCTCATTCTGATGCTTCTACAAGACTCGCCATACAGCTCGTCCTACCCGGGCACTACCAGGTACCATCATTCTCTCCCGCTCCCGGAAGCCCTGGTAGCGGTATACCCGGCACTGGACATGAACATCGGTAACTGGATGACGGATGAGCAAATGGCCCTCATCAAGGCCCCGGAACGGAGGCGCGTCAATCAAGGCGTTTTGCGACGAAAGAGTGACGACTATCGCAGCCTCACGCCCAATACGCCCCATGGGTCCGACGATGAACTCAATCTGAACATGACGAAGACTGGTGTCTCTCGCACAAAGTTAGGCTCAGGCCAATGGTTCAATGGTGAACCCATCAGCGAGTCTCCAGTCACCACTGACCGCGATGCTCCCCACACCAGCGCGGCACACACCGTTGACTCTGCCGCCACCCAAGCAGGCAAGAAGGCGTCATCGAGCAAGCCGCAGCCTTTACGCACTCGCCTGGCAATGAGTAGCATGATCTCCTACTTCAACGACCGCATCCTCTCGCCCGAGATGCTCCGCGCCATGATCATCCTTTACATCGGCCCGTACAACCGCCCAGATTTCGCCACAGACTTCCTTCTCTCGCCCCTCCTCGCCCCAGAGAACCTCCTCGTCCGCTTCCCAAAGGTCTACATGCTCACCGGCGAGCGCGACCCGCTGGTCGACGACACTGTCATCTTCGCCGGCCGCCTACGGCAAGCCCACCTACACAAGTTCCAAGAGCGGCAAGAACTCGGCCTGATCCCATCCTCGGCCCGCTTCGACGAGAGCAAACACGTCGAGGTCATGCTCATCCCGGGCATCTCGCACGGCTTCCTGCAATTCGTGTCGGTGTTCAAAGAAGGCTGGAAGTACATCAATCAGTGCACGCGCTGGATGCAAGAGAGCTTCCGCGAAGCCGACCTGCGCGAGGTCCAGACGCCCGTCGAGGACCGCACGCGTGGGGATTACTTCAGTCACGTGGCCGGACGCGACGAGCGCCGACGCCGCGCCGAGAGCAGCGATAACGAGGATCGGCCGCTGGAGATGAGCAGCAGTCTTAGCTTGCCTTCCGCTTCTTCGGGGGCCGGGAATGATACTAAGCGGAAATCATCGTCACGGGTGGAGCAGCGATCGGGAGGCGGTGCGAACGGTGGGAGGGGTAAGGTCAGGAAGCCTCCGTTCAGCGGGCATAGGAGTCCGATCGCGACGAGGAAGAGTCTGGTCAGGTTGGCGAGTAACGAGGATCTGATGAGTCGACGGATGCATGGGATTACGGGTGGGTTGATGGGTGGCGAAGGGGTGCCCGCTACGCCGTAGCTTTGTTCTTTCTGGATTGGATTGGCGTGAACTTGGGTCATGATGCTACGCTGGTACAGGCTTTTGCGTGAGGCATAGCAACCCCGCTGGCGTCGACACACAGTCACAGGTCAAGCTATCCTATGGAAGATGAAATCACCTGGTCCATGAACAAAGGTTGTGCAATTCCAGTGGCATATGCATGAAACCAATGTTGATATCGAGGCCAGGGAAGGCAATCTGTCCTCAAATCAAGTTCGGACTTGTACGAAGACGACACCGAGCAGTTGATCGTAATTTATCATCTATCCGTGACCAAAGCGACCAAAGGCCGTCCTCTCCTACGACCTTGTAACTCATCCTTCCACCAACATCGGCACCTCATCCCGATCCCCACTCCCTTCCACCCCTGCCCTCCACAACCTCGCCTCCCTCGGCCAAACCCTCTTGTACAAACTCACGGCCACCGAATCCAGCGGATTCACCTTCCCGTCGAACGTCGCCTTGAAATACCCATGCGTCCCCAACGGCTCACGCATGAACCCGCTCCGACCCCTCTTCGTCCACAGTTCCAACGCACTAAAATACTGCACGTCCTCGGCGTTGAAGAACATATACCGCACCGTGACGAGCTTCTTGTGGATCTTGTAGGGATGGCCGGTGAGGATGATGCGCTTGGCGATGACGCGCGAGGTGCTGGGTGGGAGGACGGTGCCGGTTGCGATGAGCGCGAGGCCGTGGGTGGGGTCTGATGGGGAGGCGGCGGTGTGCAGGGTTTGGGCGAGGTCTTCGATTGCGTCGGCGGGAGCGGTGGTGGGGCTGCGTGGTTTGAAGAAGAGGCAGGGGACGCTGCCCCAGATCACGGGGCCGATGAAGCTTATCACTGCCGTTCGGCCGGGGTGGAGGTAGCGGTCGAATTTGTGCACGTCGTTTGGGGTGTTGGCGGCTTGGCTGAAAAGCGGGTTGATCGCCAGGCGTCGAGGTCCGCATTGCAGGATGAGCTCTTCTTTGCTTTTCAGAGGCGCGCCGTAGTCGGACGAGAGCGTGATCGAGGTGTTGATGACTGTACGCTTGTGCTCGTGCCTCAGCAAGGAGAACAAAGCCGTTGGTTCTGGCAGAGCCTGAATTTGCTCTTTTTGGCCCGGCAAGAGGCGCAAGTGCACATTGACGCGGGTACCAGGCTTAACGCCACCTGCAAGTGCCTCCTTCACCACACGGTTCTTTGCTGACTTGTAATTTGCGATCTCAAGCAAGCGGCTCCATTCCGTGGGCTCGTATGGCCGGTCTTCAACGCTGTCCCAGCGACTGTTCCGCAAGCTCTTAAGACCTCTGTACTTCGCCAGCCGCTCCCGAGCGGCCACATACGGGTGTAGCTCAATCTCGTCGGGGAACTCGAGATCTTCTTCCGCCTCGTCTCGTCTTCGCTTGCGGTATGCTTCGATCTGATCTGCCTCGTCTTCCGGAGCTGCGTCGGGAAAGAGCTCGCTTTGTGGATACTCCGATGGCGCGCCAGCTTCTGTCGGGTCCCTCATCGTATCATCAAAATGGCCGTCGGCCGGACCCATCGCTACAGAGTTATCCAGGTCCACATCGCCGTCCATATCTGGCTCAACGTCCTCCATATCAGACCCGGAATCTGAGAAGTCGCCCAGATACCAAGCTGCTTGATATTTGCTGGTGCCTCTTGGTAGCCGCTTCGGCACCGTAAGCTCGTCAGTGTCGTCTTCGTGGAAGTAATGATGGTCGTCGAGAAGTACGGCCTTGCGCTCGGAAGGCGCAAGAGACGCTGCAGCAATGGCCATATCGTCCTCTTCCATTGTTGCCTCTTCCGGTGCGAGCTCGGCCAGGTCATCTTGCTCTTCGCTTGGCTCTTCCAGAACCTGTTCGCCCTCAGGCGCGTCGATAGCCATCTCATCCGTCTTGACCCTCTTCTGTCTGTTCTCCAGTGGCGCCGCCGTGATTTTCTCGATCTGGAAATCACCCCAATCGCCAGCTTGCACGAGCCGGTCTGCCTTCAGCCCTTTACCTCTGACTACACCAGTGAGTACCGGGCAGTCTTCTTCCCACCTTAAATCTTCGATAACCATCCAGTTCCTGTCCTCCCTCCAGCGTATTCCCTTCGGCATAGTCGTACATAGCGACCGCATGACGTTACTACAATCCTGCCGACTCGACAGATCATGCACCTTCTCCTGCGAGGCGAAGAAGTGATTGATGAAGCTCTTCAAGCTTTTCAGCACGTCCGGGCGCTTCTTTGCTGGCTCAATCTTGTCCAAGCCATACACGCCTGTCAGAACGGTGGAAACACCCTGGCTCTCGATGCATCGCAGCATCTGTTCGCCGAGCTCGTCCACCTCCTCTTCCGCGCTGAGCAAGAACAGCACGAAATCCGCCGTCCGACAAGCATCCAAAGACACAAGCAGGTCTCGTGCCGGCATCAGGTATTGCACCCTCTGCTTGAACCTCGGAATCTCCACTCTCCACGACCCAGCTTTTTCCGGCACATCCTCCACCACGTCCACACTCTCATTCAACTTCACCAGGACATCGTTGCGCTCACCATCCGCGCACAACGGCACAACCGCCACGATCCTCGGAGCGCCATCCCTGCCGGCGAAAACACCGCCCTTCTCCTCCCTCTCGCTCAACTTGTTCAGCCTGTGTTGCTTGGCGTGGTTCCGTCGGTCGAGCCTGGACATGACCTGTTGATGCGGCGTCTTCCTCACGCCTTTTTCGAAACTCTCGACCTTGCCTTTCGCGCGGTCCTTCAGCGCCGACTTGGACGTATGACGGGTCTTGAACGGCTTATGGGAGGCCTTGGTGGTGGAGCGGTGATGATGCGGGGTGTCCGAGGTGGAAGCCATGGAGCGACGAGAGCTGCCGTCGCCGCCGGCTTTGAAGCGGAAAGGGAGAGCCGGGGTAGCCAGGGTGAGTGGTAGGTAGAGAGAAATACGTTGATCGTGCAGAGTCGTCCACCCACACCGCCCTCGTAGTTCGCGAAATGTCTTATCGCATCCTTATCGGTCTAGCGCTTGCCAAGACTTCGCGCCAGAAATCTCCATGTCACGTGCGTCGAACGACATCGGGGCAAACGCCGTCGTCGACACCTGATCGTTTACCATCACTATCAGGCATGTATTCCTTCGTGTCACATGATAACCTCTTGCTTTAACCGTCACGCATGCTCCCGCGTGATGCTCTCCACTCCATGCTATTCACACGCGCAGGTGCATTCACCCCTGCGTACATGTAGTGTGTCTGATGTGGTGTTGCTCCGCCGCGCATCCGTATGACGTTTTGTTGATGCGGCTCTCTCGGATTTTGCTACCCTCACTACATACACATCTGATAAGTTGTACTCAACTTTGCTCTTCGCCTCCTCTCTTTTCTCTCCATCACAAGGCCCCTTCATCACCTCTGAACCCAAAAGATTACATCATGTCTACCAAACTCGAAGTAGCATACCAGCTGAAGTGCAGCTGCAACCAGTACCCATGGGGCAGGCAGGGCAGCAACTCTCTCGCCGCCCAACTCTGCGCCAAGCAGCCGGGTTGGGACGGTGAAGATGCGAAGCAGACCTTCAAGATCGACGAGGACAAGTGTTACTCGGAGATGTGGATGGGCACGTACCCTGTGCTGCCGTCTTATGTTGCCGACACGGGAGAGGACCTGCAAGACGTTCTTGATCGGCACCCGAAGGAACTCATCGGAGAGCAGACCCTGCAGAAGTTTGGACACTCGAAGATCCCATACCTACCCAAGGTGCTCTCGATAGCCAAGGCGCTGCCGCTGCAACTGCACCCCAACAAAGACCTTGCCGCGAAATTGCACGAGAAGAAGCCCGACCAATTCACCGACCCGAACCATAAGCCCGAAATTGCTCTTGCACTGACCGAGTTCGAGGCATTCTGCGGCTTCAAGCCCCTCCAGGTCATCAGCAAGACCATGGGACTGGAGCCACTCAAGCGTTACATGCCCTCGGTCAAGAAGCCCGACTTTGACGATCAGCAGCTGAAAGCGGTTGTGCAAAGAATGCTTGAAGCCGACGACAACACGATCAAGGAGACTTACCAGGCTCTGACCTCCATGTCTGAAAGTGACTTCGGTAGTGAGAAGCACATCCTGAAGCTCGCCCCGCGTCTAGCAGAACAATACTCCGAGGCAGATCCTGGCCTCCTCGTCGCCCTCATCACCATGAACTACCTCGTCCTTCAACCCAACGAGGGCCTCTACATCCCTGCCGACGGTATCCACGCCTACCTTTCCGGCGATATCATCGAGTGCATGGCGAGATCAAATAATGTTTTGAACGTCGGGCTGTGCCCACGATCGTCACGTGACAACGTGGAACTTTTCTGTTCCTGCCTGACCTTCACGCCGCATACCCCAGAGGATTGCATGCTGAAGAAGCAACCGTACAAGCGCAGCAAGCAGAGCAAGACGTCTCTGTATTCGCCACCGCTGAGCGAGTTTGACATGCTCGCGACGGAACTGAAGTCTGGAGAGAAGGAGGTACTGGAGAAATTCGGCGGCCCGGCAATTATGATTGCGACAAAGGGTGGTGCAAAGATGAAGGTTGGGCAGAAGATGGAGCACGATTTGAAGGAAGGTCAGGTATTCTTCATTGCATCCGGCAACGAGCTACAGTTGGAGGCGAGCAGCGAAGGTCTGTTAATGCACACTGCGCTCGTGGAGTAGAGCAGCCAAGTGAGCGGCGGTGAGGCTTTGAACCTGCGAAGGCGTATGCGAGAGGGTGGTTGCCCGTAAAAGCTGGCCAATGAAGTACAGTGATTGGACTGTGACATAGAAACACTGGCAATGCAAGATAGGTATATACGAATGTAACGTACATAGGTAGACAACAAATCTCTCGTGTATTTGCCTCTGTTGTACCTGCCAATTTATAACACGGGACGTGCGCAGCTGAACGCCACCATCCATCTCGAATCCTGACGACCAACGTAACATCGGATGGTGCAGGATGTTACCACCCGTCGAGCCGACCACGCTCGCGGCAAACCCCAAGTTCGCCGCCTTGTATCATGATCTATGCACGAACAAGCTGAACGAGGACGGGACGTCGAGGTTGGACCCCAAAGCGCTGAAGGAGCAGCAGGCTTTTGGTGAGGTGAGTTCAACGTATAACGATGAGTGTTCGACCGGGATCGCCCAAGGAGGAGAGTTCTCTCTTTTTAATGTAGTCCCTCGACATCTTCAGGAGGCGGCCGTCGCCGTTTCTGGCAGTTGAGTGTCATCGAACACCATGGTTGGACTAACACGTGCCGGGTAGGAGCTTCACAGAACCCGTTTGGAGACAGCGAAAAGACGGTGCGTTCAACAAGGTCTCGAGTCGCTCCTCAATGGAAGCAGCGAGCTACCGGACGAGGTATGGGTGCTCCAGCTATTTCGGTCAGTGTTTGGACAGCTGAACATTACGACCCTAGCTACTGGAGCTTATCGCAATCACTGCCGCGTACGTTGGTGGCGAGATAGCGAGCGAGGACAGGGAGCTGGTCGAGTCTGAACTGGAGGGTTTGAAGGTAACTCAGCAACTATCGTGACCTCTTCCACACTTGTTGTTCTGCTCTAATATAGTTACGCAGAACAACAGCAAACCCATCGCGACAGCATTGGCCAAACAGCTGCAAGAAGACGCGCGCACACTAAGCGAAATCTACGCGCCTGACGACCCTCCCGATGTCAGCGACCTACCGACGATAGTAGCAGCTCTCCAGGACGACATCATCGCGGAAAGCAGCCAGCTAGCCCGGACCCGCCTCGCACTCGCCCACTCCATCTCCGCCCTCCATGACCTCTACCGCGAAGTCATCGCCGCCAGCATCCAGACTCTTGAACAATCCCTCCACGGCGCCGTCGCCCGCGGCACGCGAGCGAGAGCCGAGTACCTCGCCGTCGTCGCCGAGGGAATGAGCAAGAAGCTGGGCGTCCAGCACGCGCAGCTCATGCAGCAGGTGTACTCGCCCGAGATTCAAGAGGTGCTCAAGGCGAAAGCTGCGGCTGTTGGCGAAGAGATTGTCGCTGTGCGGCAGAAGGTGAGACGGGCGGAGGAGGAGTTGGCGGAGTATACGCGCGTGCTGGGCATGGAAGGGATGGTCAAGGAGTATGGGGAGATATTGAGGGAAACGGAGAGGGTTGAGGCGGAGATTGCACGGCTGAGGTGTCGGTAAACGTGACGAATGCTGCTGCCTCCGACAAAAGCGAAGCTTTTCCGGCTGTTTTGCTCCTGAGCGACATGTGCTTGACATCAGCCATCGTTTGGCGGAACACCTCCCTGGAGCGGGACCAAACGAGCAGAAAACGAGACCAAAAAAACCAAACACCATCCCGAAAGCATGACTTGTTTTTGTTTCAGACCGCAAACGCCGGGCATGGCGTCTCAGCTCGTGCTCGCAAGAAACACGGGATCCTTGTCTCGTTTCTGATGTCTCGTCGCCGCTGCACGCTTCCGATGACAGCTCGGTGGCACGAAAAGGACAACCTGGTTTCGCACGTTGGGGGGTCAAGGATCTTGGTCGTACGGGCTTCGACTCAGGGGTCCGGTTTTTCGTGATGCGGCTTCCCGGGTTGCTTTCGCGGATGGTCGCAGAAGGCCACAGTCACTATACACCGAGAACCTGGGTACTGGGAATGGTAACATCATCGAACAAAACACTGATATCGGTCGCTTGAGCTGGGCCCTTGTGAGATTGGAAAACGGATTTGGAGACGAAACGGTCTTGACGCATGTTAGACTGGCGAAGGAACATAAATCTGTGGGATGTGCTTACCGCCATGCTAGTGACTTGGTATGGTATGGCTGGTTGAGACAGAGGAACTTCGTAAGACTGTTGCTGATGGCGGACATGTGTGCTGAAGTTCACAAAACAAATGGTCAGGCTGACAGATCCAGTCGCATGAAGGAGATCCGGCTGTAACCCTGCGAATCTTGGACTCTGTAGGAGTCACATCCGGGTTCGGCGCAAACGGAGATGCACAACACCACCGCAAAAGTTTTTAGCCGGTCAGGACGGAATCATTGCTTCCAAGGTTGCCGTCTACAACGCAGAGCATTCGTCCAATCGACGTTCACGAAGCAGCGGCTTTGATGAATAGTGGTGTCGTACTAGCTATCACCGCACATTCTGTGGCAATTCATGTATAGCGTACGAGCGCTTCCTCCGCCGGTCGTGCAGCTGCGAGCGGCCCGAAGAGGCAACACCATCGCCTTGACCGCCTTTTCATCAACTGATCGCGACGGCCTGAGGTGAGCGAGCGTGTTCGACGATGTACCACGAAGTGTCACATCGCCTGCATTCCATCCGTCATCGCGTCTCCAAGCCAACATCAACCCTCCACCACGGTGAAAAGAGGCCTTTTCGAATCTTACGATTTCGCGCCACGCAATGTGTTCACGTGGATACATCACACACCCCGTTTGTTCGGGCGTGCTGATGAGTTGTAATGCAGTGCGCCTCCTTGCATTGCCTACCGAACCCGCTGGAATGTCTCAAAGCCCATTCTGCAACCCACACAGCCGGCGGCCGTTTCCGGGGACCGCAACCACCAACAAAGAACAAAGAGAATCACCCCAGAAACGTCCGCCCTCCCACGGGCTCTTGCGACGAGGAACCGCAAACCAACGGTGCGTCCGACTCCGCAACAATCAGAGGCTCAGTCGGCCGTGCACGTCCACCGGACAAAGAAATGCATACCACCGTCGACCAGGTAGGATAATGGAGACAAAGAATCCCATCTCGCCCTCCTTTCTTTCCTCAAGAATGACAGAGGGCTGATTCGTCACACGTCGCTATTGGGGCCCTCTCTGCGCTGTCATTGTCAAAGAACAGCATGCCAGAGGAAAAAGAGGAGGCTGCCCAGGACCCTGCCACAATCGCTTCTTCTTCTTTCTCCATGTCTACCGTCCAAAGCACCTCCTCCTCCTCCCCATTCTCCCCTTCCTCGTCGCGCCTGCCATCGCTGCCCGACCTCTGGGTACCTTTGTCCGCACAAACGCGCCCGACTCCGCCGCACGAACCTGGCCGTGTCATCTTCACGAGACAGCTGTGGCAGCGAACCATGCCAGACGGAAGCGAACAGAGTGTCTCGAACAAGTCTCAACAGGTGCAGACGACTGGCGACAACAGCACTGCAAGACGAGCCTCTTCTTCGACAGCGTCCATTCGATCTCAGCGTCGCTCTCCGCCTCCCATCCGCGAGTCGAAGACGCCCTTGACGCCGGAGGAAAGCCCGCCTTTTAGGACGACTAGGAAGCGCAACGCCGGCGCTTTGGAGGAAAGGGAAGAAGAAGAAGAAGAAGAAGAAGACGACGACGACGACGAAGGAAGAGAACTTAATAGTACCGGAGCTAACGCAGCACACGCGAGAGCCAACAGTGGTGATCCTTCGCTGCACGTCTGCATCTGTCAGCCTGACCCGAAGATCCCAAGGCCCCGCAACGGTACGTCTGCTCAGATATGCTTGACCAACACCTACTGACATCTCATCAGCTTTCATCCTGTACCGTCAACATCACCAAGCCAACGTAGTCGCCCAAAACCCCGGTCTCGCCAACCCGGAAATCTCCAAGATCATCGGCGAACAGTGGCAAAACCAGCCCCCAGAAATCAAGAACGAGTGGAAGGCGCTTGCGGAAGACGAGAAGGTCCGCCATCAGCAACAGTATCCGACGTACCGTTACCAACCCAGACGTAACGGCAAACGCAACAGCCTGTCCTCCGACCAAACGACTGCCGCTGGTGAGAAAGCCAAGTGTCCAAAGTGCGGCGGCCGAAGCATCCTCGACTCGTCCACCCCATACGCAGCAACCACCGCCGCCTCCCACGCCGCCAGTCCCGTTTCACGCCCGCCAACCCCAGGCTCAGCTCGCACGCCAATCTCCAGAACGCTGCCGGTCATCCGGGACTTGAGCTTACAATCTCCAGCGATCAGACGTCTGGGCCGGACGTTCCCAGCCACCACCAGCACCACCAACATGTCACCGCACACCCACCCGGAAGAGCGAGACGACCTGGGTCCGCTGAGCCCCGACAACAAACGCCGCAGGTACAACAACGCCGAGCACCACCACCCGCCTCCACCTCCGCCCGTCGGTCGGGTCATGCCACCGCGATACGGCACCCTACCCCCAGGCGCCCCGGTCGGACCCGGCACGCCCTTTCCCTTCGCACAACCGTCGACCCCGCACCCGTACCCTCTCGGCCCAGCAACGCACGCTCGTCGCGAGAGCCTGCCCGGTTTGAGAGGCATGGTCAGTCCCGCGGCGTTCCCTATGGCTCCGCCGCCCAGACCCGGGATGGGGTATCAGCAACATCGCTTGTCGCAGGGTCATATCCCGCACGATCGCTCGCTGGTGCTGCCGCCGTTGCAGACGGGTGGTGTTAGTGGGTTGTCTGCTGGTGGCACACCCACGGCTGGTCCTGCTACTGCGACGACGACCGCGAATAAGACGGCGGAAGAGCAAATCATGGCCATACCATTCCGCTACAAGGTGAAGATCCTAGGACAAGTGGCGAACCCGGCGCCTCTCGGGCCGGGCTGCGCACCACGCGGTCCGCTGATTGCCGTCGAGGGCGATGATGTCGAAGCCGTCGCTGAGCTTGGGAGGTGGTTGTCGGAGGACCTCGGGAGAGGAGGTGACGATATTGCCGTCCGGCTCCTCGAGGGACCGGATGTTTCGGCCAATGGGGGTGAGAAGCCGATGAGGCAGTACCATCTCCTCGCCGCCGACTGGGTGAACAAGAGCGATGACATTCTCGTCTCGATTGGCTTTCAACCTGTCGATTCGACTATGGAGGAGGCGTCGCTCACTGAGAAGAGACGCAAGTCCGTCAGGGATATTGACGAGAACTACGATGACGGCGAAACTTCCTCAACGGAGGGGAAAGGAGAGGATGCCAATCCCCGTTCGACAATCTACGCCGAGAAGATGGACGTCGACCGCTCGCCACCCACCGCACCCAAACCAGCCACCTCGAACAAGAGCGCCAAACCCGTCGGCCTCATCGCCAACTACTCCCTCCACGCCAGCAACGTCTTCGCCCGCCGGATCCCGACGGGCCCGCAGGACCCGTACTCGCCCGGCGACCACTGGCAGTGGACGGCGACGCAGTGGCGCGGCGTCATCGGGCCGGATCTGACGGTGTTCTTGCGGGATGGCGGGGTGGGCGAGTCGGCGGCGGCGGGGAGTAAGTCGTCGGTGGAGATGC